>Ga0209748_1001755_pt1 | contig 10628 bp, 7 predicted proteins | sample BarGraIncu00421A_FD_185490 | JGI IMG/M metagenome (GOLD analysis project Ga0209748, IMG submission 185490) | Arctic peat soil microbial communities from Barrow, Alaska - Barrow Graham LP Incubations 004-21A (SPAdes) (version 2) | ecosystem: Environmental > Terrestrial > Soil > Wetlands > Peat... | reverse complement strand
TAGAGACGGACGGACGGACATCTCTACAAAAGACTGTAAAATGAACTCTGTCTAAGGTATAAATTGTTATAGATAAACTTTAGACAACAGATTATGGAATCAGAAGAATTTAAAATGATGCGAGACAAAGCTCTTCAGCAGCTGATGAGTGGTCAGAGTTTAACAGGGAAAGATGGAGTATTTGCCCCGTTACTCAAGCAATTTCTGGAGAGTGCCCTTGAAGGCGAGATAGCAAGTCATCTTGACGAACATGAACGTAGCCAGGGGAATAAGCGCAATGGCAAGGGGACGAAAACATTAAAGACCATTGATGGAATGGTCACCATTTCTACACCGCAGGACAGGCAAAGCAATTTTGAACCGCAGATCGTAAAGAAAAGAGAAACCGTCCTTGCCGACAATCTTGCTCCCAAAATCATAGGATTATATGGTCTTGGAATGAGTTTTCGGGATATTTCGTTGCATATTAAGGAAATGTATGATGTTGATATCTCGCATGATACTTTATCGGAGATTACTGACCGCGTTATTCCCCAGGTAAAAGAGTGGCAAAACCGACCGCTGGAGGCTGTTTATCCCATTGTGTGGCTTGATGCGATGCATTACAAAGTCCGCGATGGAGGAAGGGTTGTTTCAAGAGCCATTTACAATATTCTGGCCTTGAATACAAAAGGGTATAAAGACTTGATTGGCATGTATATTTCAGAGAGTGAAGGGGCAAATTTCTGGCTTTCAGTGCTCACCGATATCAAAAGTCGTGGAGTCAAAGATATATTGATTGCCTGTACAGACAACCTGACAGGTTTTAGCGAAGCTATTTTAAGTGTGTTTCCAAAGGCAGAAGTACAAACCTGTATCATTCATCAAATCAGAAACTCATTAAAATATGTTTCCTCCAAAGATAAAAAAGACTTTATGCAAGATCTTAAGATCGTCTACCAGGCTGCAAATAAAGATCAGGCAGAGGATGGACTGCTAAAACTCGAAGAAATCTGGGGCAAAAGATATCCTGTGGTTATCCGATCATGGAACAATAATTGGGATAAATTATCAACCTATTTTAAGTATGATGAACAGATTAGAAAACTGATTTACACGACCAATGCAGTGGAGGGATTCCATCGCCAAGTGAGAAAAGTAACCAAAACAAAGGGGGCATTTACCAGCGATATGGCACTGATGAAACTCATTTATCTGGTGGTTGAAAACATCTCGAATAAGTGGACAAGACCGCTCCCGGAATGGGGATTATCCGTTCAACAACTATGCATTAAATTTGGAGACAGGATGAAAACAGACATGTAGACCAATCGCTATATTCAGTATCTTTTATCAACCTCAAACGCAAAGATAGACAGATTCCGGCTTCTGTAAAGGGTATATAAACGGCTCCGTTCCTCCGCCGCCCTTGACAAAACCCAAAATCTATCTTAAAAAGCATTTAAGGATTGAGAAAAGATAAATTTTGTAGATTTGTATTAGGCTTAATTTTAATCAGACAGACTTCAAATTACACTCCCTTTTCTGCCTGCAATGGCTCCGTTCTGTTGCTACGGGTCAAGGTCCAGTTAGCCGGATGAATTTCTTTGGAACTATCAATTAAAAAAACCGGAAATGCCACTCTTAAGTTGTGATATTCCCGGCTACCTGTACTCACCCGCTGTGTGTTAAGCCTCAATTTCCGCTTTGTTCTTAAGGGTTTTGCCCTTGCCGAAATCATCGATTAAACGGGCTTCTTTGTATTCGCGAATAAAGGTACTGTCCTCCAGTAATCCTTCAATAAGATCATCAAGAATGTCTAATTGATGGCGTATCCCGCTGATATTTTCCGATATATCGACGCCTGAGGATGTTTTAGCGATATTGGTATTGCTTCGGTTGTCGATATGGCTCTGATACCCGGCGATCAGGTTGTCGATCTCCTTAATTTCGTCTTTCGTTACTTTGAAAGAGCCAAGGTTTTCGAAGTATTTAACCGCAATCACGGTAATGCCTTTGCAGCGGTTGATCACCTTTTTCTCCGGACCGTGAGCCAAAGAACTAACCGATACGTTTACCAGTGGGATCAGTTCCAAAAGTCTGTTTTTCTTCGCGTATCCACTGATTTTTTTACTCAGCTTGCAGGTTTTAGTTACAAGGCTGTCGAGTGTGTCATCTTTCGCAGTTGTGAAACCCTTGCCCGATAATCCGGACTCAGCTGCTCCCTTTGTCGAAATACCAGCACGTTTCTCCTCAATCACTGCTATAACTTCAACAATTTCGGGCTCATTTTCCCAAAGATTCATGCCGCGACGCATATGAGCCGTCACACGATCGCACATGGTTAAAAAATTAAAATCGATTTGTTTCATAATTTAAGAAATTAAATTTATTAAAAATAAAACCTCATAACAATAAAATAAATTTTAATTAAAGCGAGTAAGTATCAAGGTGATGCAAGGTAAAACAAATATTTCGAATAAATATTAATTGAGTTAATTTTTTTTTAAAAATTCGATTATCTATTATTCCTGAAGATTTTTTTTGGACAATAATCTACGAAATATGTTTCAATTCAAATTGCCGAAATTCTCGTTTTTAAAATAATTTATCAAAAACAACAAAGGCTGTCACGGTGAAGAGACAGCCTTTAAAATTGTAAATATTCCTTCTATTTATAGTTTTGCTCAGCCTCTAATTCGCGATCCAACACAATCGGTGTTGCACCCAAAGCTTTAAACTCGCCCAGATGAGTATAGGTAGTATTTTCCGGAGTTGCCAAAATTCGAACCTTGATAAATTTTGAGGCAATCGGAGTGTTTACCATTTGTTGAAATTCAGCAGTAACTGGATCAACTGCGAGAGCCGGTAGAGATTCCCATTGGGTGGTCCAGGTTATACCATCCGGGCTGCTTTGAACATCCCACTGATTTGGACGACCGCCAGTACTGCTTCCCTGACGCATCCAGTATTTAAAACCCCCAAATAGTATCTCACTGTTAAAGTTAATTTGTATCCAGTGTGGTAATGGGGCTGTGCTGCCTGACCATGCTGAATGCCAGTATGTTGAGATGTTACCGTCAACAAGATTTGTTTTTGGTCCTTCGGAAGATTCCTGGGTGAACGTCGTTAGCATTGAGGCAGTTAAAGGAATTTCAGCAAATGTATAGGAAGTGTCAATCGACCTGCGAATTGGCGTAACCGGTCCTGCAGATAAGATTGCTCCTCCGACGTCATTTTTATTGAATGATTGTACCTCGAAAGTATAATCAATTTTGTTGAGTAGTCCCGTAATCAAACATGAATCAGTAAATGTGCTGGCATTTGTTTTGATTACGCGACCATTTTTGATGTACCTTACCTGAATGTACCTCATATTTGTATCAGCAGGTAATACCCATTTTACTACAGCTGCACCAACACGGGCAGTACTTGAAATGCTGCTGACGGAGTTTGGTACAGCCAGTTCGTCTTGCTGACAACTGTTCAAGGTCATAACAATTAAAGACCAATAAATTAAATATATGATGTTTTTCATTTGCTATTGATTTAAATATTTAACAGAAATTACCATAATGGATTTTGAGTAAGCCGCTTATTCTTATCAATTTCTGATTGTAAAATTGGCATGAAGTACATTTTATTGTTCCAATACCTGGTTTCAAAAACGTAGTTCTCATTCCAGAAACCTCCATCATCTGTTTTGTTGATATCCATACCATGCTTATCACCACCTTCTCTTTCTGCATCCAGCCACCTGCGGTTATCAAAGTAACGGTGCCCTTCAAATGCCAGTTCAACCCTGCGCTCGCGATGGATTAGTTCTCTAAGTTTAGCTATTGTAAGCGGAATGACCGCAGTTGCATAAGCATCTTTAACGCGTGGAAGTTTGACGCGGTCGCGGATTTTATCCCACGCATCAAAAAGTTCAGTATCTGTAAGCGGATCTACACCTTTGGCAACATCACTCTCGAAAGCAGCCTCAACGAAGTTAAGGACCAATTCCGAATACCTGAAAATGGGTACAGCATATTCACCCAGTGCCGTATTTGTAACATTTCGTGCTGTCCATTTAATGGCCTGGAATCCATTGATTGAATAGTCGCGACCGGTTTTTGATTTAAATCCATCCTGGCCATCGTAATAAGGCCGAAAGAAATTTTTGGCATCAGTGGCGTTGTTGGCCCATTTGGAATTGATGACTTCCTTACCGCCTTCAAGCATGGCATAGTTATATTGGCCAGGGAAAAGGATGTTTGCATAGAACCTTGGGTCGCGGTTACGGAACCTGTTGAAAATTTTAACGGAAAAACCACCTGAAGAGTAAGTATAAAAACCGGTTGCGTTTACCCATTGTGAATCATCTTCAGGTAAAAGTCCGGTTGCTGTAAAGTATTCATTTACATGCTCAAGTGTCGGACATATACCACTATACCATGACCAACTGACCGGCATTGCATGTTGAATGAATTCGACAGATGACTGGTTTTGTTTATAGAAGATACATTCAACACTCGGTTCGCCACCTCTTGTCCATGTAAATACCTTTTTATATGCATCCAGTCCGGGATTGATCGCAGGAGCAGTTGCGGTTCCAGAATAAATACCATATCCGCCGGTTGCGCCGAGCGTCATGGCATCTTTTGCATAGTCTCTTGCTTTCTGCCATTTTCCGGCGTCAAATGTTGGATTAAGCAAATCGGCACCCTTGTCGTCCTTCATCAGAAGTTCAGTATAGGTTTTACCAGAAGTAGGATTTTTTAATCCATTGTAAAGTGGACTGGCAGCATACAGTGCCACGCGAGCCCGAAGAAATAAAGCAGCGGTCGCATTGGCACGTCCGGCCCTATCGGGGATACTGTAGGTGACATCTAATTTTTTTGATGCTGCAACGCAAAGGCTGTCAATGTAATTAATTACTTTATCTGCGCTGGAACGGGGAACGCCTGCGGTCATTGATGCATCCAATTCTGATCCTGTATATACCTTTTTGATGAGCGGAACAGGGCCATACTGTTGTAGTAACAGATAATAATAGTAAGCCTGCAGAAATTCTGCTTCACCTTTCCACCAGGTTCGTTCCTGTTCAGTTAACTTTTCGTCTTTGCATTCGTCAATTCTGGCGAGGAAATACTGGCTTGAGCGGATAACATTGTAAAGACCTGCCCAGTTGTCATATATTGGATTTCCCTGACTATATCCACCGATGTCCTTCACATACGGACTATAATTCGTCCATATTAAATCGCATTCATCAGCTGCTAAACCGGGGGTATCCCTGAATTGAATTGGACTGGGATAATAAGCGTAAATCTGGGTCAGAACTTTGACTGCGTCGTCTTTTGAGTTAAAAAGAACATCCTCGTTTAGCTTTTCACTTGGTACCTGATCAAGGTATTTATTACAAGATGTGAAGCAAAAAGCCATCAATATGAAAAATGATATTATAGTTATTTTCATGATTTCAGTTGTTAAAATTTAATATCGATTCCGACGTTCACTACTCTCTGGATGGGATAATAAATCCCTGACGAGCTTTTTGACTCCGCATCCCACCACTTGAAGGAGGAGAAAGTCAAAAGGTTCAGACCGTTGGCATAGATTCTCATATTTTTGGCATGTATCCTTCCTGATATACTGGCTGGAAGCGTGTATCCGATTTCAGCCTGTTTTAATCTTAAGTAACTGCCATCTTTCAACCAGAATGTAGATGCTACATAGTTGTTGTTCTGAGGACCTACACCCAGTCGGGGAAATGAAGCATTTAGGTTCTGGTTTTCAGTGCTCCAATGGCTATCGTTCATGAAGGTAAAGACATTTCCACGGTTAACTTCGCCAAAGGCTTTAGGAGATACCATAAACGAAATCTGAGTGGCTCCCTGTAATAGAAATGAAACATCAAATCCTTTATATGTCATACTCGAACCAAAACCATAAGTAAGCTTTGGTACGGTAGGATTGCCAATATAGACCTGATCGAAATTGTCAATCTTTCCATCTTTGTTTATATCACGGTACCTGATATCTCCAGGATTACTGGATCCCAGGAATATCTGGCTTGGATTATTTGTGATATCAGCCTGGTCAATAAACAAACCCTCAGATACGTAACCATAGTTTGCATTTACGTTTTGACCAATCCTCGATTGATAAGCATATAAAGGTTCTGCATCGCCATTCGCTAGTATTTTATTATCAGCATATGTAAAGGTTCCTTTGAACGTTACATTGAAATCTTTTGTAACCTGATGCGCGAATTCAAGAAAGCCGTCAAACCCTTTGTTTTCCATTTTGCCTATATTAGCTGATGGGATGATGGTTGAAAATCCATAAATACCAGGGGTTTTATCCAGTTTTGTCCAAATATTAGTCCTTACTTCCTTAAAAACATCAAAATTTAAGGTGAAGCTTTTTAGAAAATGCATTTCAGTTCCAAGATCAGTTTTTGTTGCTGTTTCCCAGGTTGCATCAGGATTTCCATAATAGGTTATATCAATACCCGCTCCGGAACCATAACCATATCCGTTGTTTGTTCCGAAACCTACATTCGTTGATGTCGTCTCCACACGGGTAATATAACTGAAACGGTTATCAGTTTGATCGTTACCTACTTGTCCGTTAGAAAAACGGATTTTCATAAAATCAATTACAGGTAGCATAAACGACATGAACGACTCCTTTGTTGGCACCCAGCCAATGGCATATGAGGGGAAAAAACCAAGCCGTTTGCCTTTGGCATAATTCTCAGATCCATTATAGCCAAAATTATACTCAACCATGTATTTATCCCTGAACGTATAATTCATTCGACCAGCAAGACCTTGTCTGCGATTCGGTATAGATCCATACAAGGAAATGTCACCAGTACTTAAATTATCACCCTGGTTGTATAACAATAGTCCTCCAATAGTATGATTGCCAAACTGACGGTTATAAATTAGCGATGCTTCGGAATACATATTCCTGTTTGTATTCTGACTGGAAAGCGATGCGGTCAGATAATTGGAATAGGTCGCATTTGAGGGTTCCTGGTCGACATAATTGTAATTGCCATTTGCGTCAAGCAAAACAGGATCACCGTTTGCATCGATGCTCCATGGTACGATCATGTAAGGCCTCGGACTCATCGATCGTTTAATGTTCGCTGAACCATTGGCGTCAAATGAATACATAAATTTTGCAGAAAGTCCTTTTGAAATAAAATCGAGTTGCTGGGTAAGAGTCATGTTCGATTGCACACGCGAGTAATATTCAGTAGCATAACCTGAGAAAGCCAGAACTTGAAAGGGATTGCGTGCTTGTGTTGAGTAAGGATATCCCGGAATCTTGGTTTTATCAGGAAAACGAACAGGAAACCATACCGGCGGAGCTTGTTGCATAAAGTTAAAAATATTCGAAGTGGACTCTCCCGGGTAATTCCGGTTTTCGAGTGAACCTGCAAGGCTTAAACTTAAAACAGTAGTCGGCGTTACTGTCATATCAACATTGGTACGGAAATTATATCTTTTTATATTAATGTTGCTGTTAAAACTATTCTCATTCGTTGATTTATACATACCATCCTGGTTGATATAAGCTCCCGATACAAAATAGCGCATTTTGTCACTACCACCCGATATATTGACGGTGGCATGTTGTGATGCGGATAATGGTTTGATCAATTCATCAATCCAGTTAACATTTGGATAGTAATATGGATCATAACCTGACCGGGTTCTGTCTATTTGTTGTTGGGTGAAAATTGGAAGACTCCCCATATTTTTTAATGCCTCGTTCTGTACTTGCATGTAAGTGGGGCCATCGACAAATTTTGATAATTGCAGAGGTGCTGTAAAGCCATTTTCATATCTGAAATTGATGGTTGGTTTTCCGATAACTCCTCTTTTAGAAGTTACTAATACTACACCATTTGCTCCCCGAACACCGTATACAGCTGTTGCTGTTGCATCTTTCAGAATGGTAAAATCAGCGATCTCGTCGGGATCAATCGCATCAATACTACGCTCAACCCCGTCAACCAGGACGAGTGGAGTAGTGGTTCCTGCAAATGTGTTGATACCTCGGATCCAAAATGTTGCACCATCATAGCCAGGTTCACCAGATGATTGGACAGAAATGATACCGGCAAGACGACCTGCGAGTGAAGTACTGACAGTTCTGGTAGGAAGCTTTAATTCAGAAGGTTTTATTTTATCAATTGCACCAACAACACTTCCTTTTTTCTGAGTTCCGAATCCAATAATAACAACCTCATCTGATAATACTGCCTCATCTGCCATCACCACATTAAAAACAGAAGTGCCAACAATAGGGAATTCCTGCGCCTTCATTCCTATAAATGAGAATACCAGAGTTTTGGCATCCATTGGCACCAAAAAGTTAAATTTTCCATCATTGTCCGTTGTAACACCATTTGTTGTGCCTTTTACTAAGATTGTGGCACCAGGTAAAGACACACCTTTTGAATCGCGAACTGTCCCGGTCAAGACTTTCTTCTGTGGTTGTTGCGCTGCCGGTTCGCCCGCTTTGCGGATAACAACCTGCCGTTCGTAGACGTCGTACTCCACTTTTTCGCCTTTAAGCGCCTGATCTAATACCTCGTTGATTGTCGCATCCTTTGCTTCAACACTCACTTTTTTGTTTGTATTGAAGTCTTCGCTTCGGTAGAGAAAAACAAATTCGCTGTTTTGTTCGATATAGCCGAACAAATCCTTTATGGTTGTATTGTTCAGATTGACGTTTAGCTTGGTTTTCTGCGAATAACTGTTCGCTGATACCGTCATCATAAATCCAACAAGTAATACGATCGTCAATTTCATAATTTGCCACAATTTTTTTTGACTTTCCCGATCAGGAAAGCCTGTAAGCCATTTTTTTTGCATAATTTTGAACTGTCTTAATTAATAAATACTGAATTGATTTGGTGTTTATTGCAACCGGGAAATGTTCCACCATTTTCCGGTTTTTTCTATTTTATAGTGTATTTATCTACTTGAACTTGCTCGAACCTGGATAAAGAGACTTTCTCCAGGTATTCCATCACCTCCTTTCTCCCTTGCTTTAAATCGAGTTTGCCGCTTATGCGCATGATCTCCTTTTCCTGATCGGAAAAACTGATCGAAATATTGTAGAACCGTTCTATCTTTTTGATAACCCGGTTGAAATCTACGTCTTCGAAATGTATCAGACCTTTTGTCCATAAGGTATAAGCATCGGCATCAATCTGGTAGATTTTGGTATCACTCGTTTTTTTATTGAACGCTGCCATTTGGTTGGGCTTAATCACGACGTCGTTCTCGAAGAACAATGTTCCTTTCCGACGAATATCGACGCTCCCTTCCTTTAAGACTGTTTGGATTACCTCGTCCTCAGCATAAGCGGAAACATTAAACTGGGTCCCAAGTACTTTGATATCCAGATCAGATGTCTTGACGATAAAGGGTTTTTCCGGATTTTTTGCCACTTCAAAAAAGGCTTCGCCAATTAGCATTACCTCCCGGGTTTTATTTTTAAACAAGGTCGGATAGATCAGGCGACTGCCTGCATTCAGCCAAACCACAGTACTATCGGACAATACAATTCTTGATTGATTCCCGTATGGAATGATGATCTGGTTCAGCACATCCGTTAATTCTGTTTCCGCCTGAATAACAGAGTCGTTGTTTAAAACGACCGCACCGTTACTGCTATAATCGACTGTAGAATTTGATTCTTTCAGGTTGACATTATCACCATTCGAAGTAATCAGCAAAGGCCCCTGGGTTGCCGATGGCATTTGACTCATTTGACTGATTTGCTGCTGATAAAACGAATCTCTACCTGAATTCAAATAAACCAGTAGTCCTCCGATTACCATAAAAATAAGTGCAACTGCCGCATATTTCATCAAGGAATACATGACAAGCCGTCGTTTTATTGACTTCAGATTCAGATTGATCCTTGTTTTCACCCGACGCTCCAACTCATCCTTTTCAACCGGGAGAAGTATTTCATTCGCGAATTTAAGATCTGTCAGGTGTTGCTTTAGTTCAAGTAGCTGGCTTTTCTCTTCGGGGTGTTCATCCTGGTATTGTTCCCAATAGGTTTCCAAGGCGGGACTTGTATTGAATATCCATTTTATAAACTGCGGATTCTCTATGAATTTCTGATCGAATGGAGTCATTAGTTATAGTATGTACTTGTAAGAGGAACAGAAACCTGAAAAGGGACATCTTTTGTGAAATTTATTTTTTGTTTAACTATTTAGGACGAGGAGTGCCCTTGAAGCGGTTGTAAACCCTTCAAGTGGATTTTACGAAGAAAAGAGGAGAAAAAGAGAATGGGTGTTGAACTTCATTTCGGCAATTGAAATACGAGACAAGATCATTTACTATTTCACTGTCTTTACCCTGAAAGGGTTATATATCAATAACCCCGGGTAAGGGAACGAAGTGAACGCAACCCGGGGAGAGAAGATACAATGCAGATGAAGGCGCATCTGGAAAGATGGAATAGGAATAGAATTGCTGTATGCGCCGCAAATAGAAGTTCGGGTGTAGCTTTGAGGCGTTATTTATATCCTGGTTCCCCAAATCATCAGCAGTTCCATTAATTGACTACCAAACTTTCCGCGCAGGTGATCAAGTGTACGGTATACCTGCTTCTTTACG
>Ga0209748_1001754_pt1 | contig 10633 bp, 11 predicted proteins | sample BarGraIncu00421A_FD_185490 | JGI IMG/M metagenome (GOLD analysis project Ga0209748, IMG submission 185490) | Arctic peat soil microbial communities from Barrow, Alaska - Barrow Graham LP Incubations 004-21A (SPAdes) (version 2) | ecosystem: Environmental > Terrestrial > Soil > Wetlands > Peat... | reverse complement strand
TGGATGACGAGCAACGCGTGGAAGTACGGCTTCGTGCTCTCCTATCCCAAGAACATGGCGAGCCAGGTCTGCTACGGCTATGAGCCCTGGCACTATCGCTACTACGGGCGTGCCATCGCCGCGGCGATCCACTACAGCGGCCTGACCGCGCGCTACTGGCTCTGGGGGCACGGCAGCAACCAGTGACCAGGCACCGCCGGGCCGGGCTGGCCGCCCTCCTCCTATTCGGCGTGCTCTTCCTGGCGTCTTCCGCCGCCCACCTGGCGCGCCTCGCGGTCGGGCCGGGCCGTCCCCTCCACGCGCCCAGCGACCAGCGCCAGCGTCGCCACGGCGCCAGCCCCCAAGTCCACCGTCGCCAAGGCACCGGCGCACCTTCTGGTGATCGACTTCCTGGCCTACGCCGCCGAGGCCGTGGCCAGTGACCCCATCGCCGGCAGCCCGGATGCAGAGGATCTCATCGCGCTCATCGGGGACCCCATCTCCTTCGGCGCCGAGGTCACCGACCAGGTCGACGCCGACGCTGACGCCAGCAGCCGTTGCGGCGTCATCGAGCCCACCACCGTCGACGCGCTCGCCCGGGCGATCAACGCCCGCCTGCCTGCCGATCAGCGGATCGATCCCGGCGCGGCCACCAGCCGCTCCCTGATCCACTGGCAGGTAGCCGGGGGCTACGCAAGCCTGCGCATCTTCGCCCAGGACGCGGCGGGATCGCCGTCCTGCGCTGACGCGGGCACCCGCTTCTAGCTGTCACGGCAGTACCGCGCCGCAGGTCCACTCGAGCGTGCCGGCGAGGTCCATCGACTCGCCGCTGTAGTCCGCCCCGCTCTGCGCCACGAGACCGGCGAAGCGGATCGAGCCACCCTCGTTGCTGAACGTCGACTCCAGGGTCGACGACTCCGTGGCCTGCATCCCGATGGTCGATGGCTTGCCGGCGTCCGAGACGAGCGCGCCCGTGATTCCGATGTTCAGGAGTATGCCGTCCTTGCGCGGGGTGTCGCGGAGGACCCGCCAGCGGTCGCCGACGTTGAAGTACACCGACACGAACGGGCGATCCGGCGTGTCGAGTCCCATGTTCGGGTCGCCGCTGACCTGGAACTCCGTCGCGCTGGCGACGTTTGTGCAGTCCGCGGGACTGGTCGCAATGGCGACGACGGGCGACGCGAGGCGGAGGGTCATCGTGCCGCCCTGCGGGTGAATGAGCGGCTCGCGGCTGGGGCCGAGGCTCTGGCCGGCCACGAGGCCGACGCCCACGGCCAGGATGACCAGCGCGATGCGCCGCACGATCCCGCGCCCGATCAGCGCCAGGATGCCGCCCACCAACAGGATGGCACCGGCTGCGAGGGTGATCATGAGACCGCCACCGTATGCCTCGGGCCACCAGATCCAGTCCAGATACGCTCCGACGATGGCGGCCACCACGAAGACGATCGCGGCAATCATGATGAGGGCGATCCGACCGCGACCAGCCGCGGGCGATGTGGTCGACGGGGTCATGCCCTCACCCGATGGAGATGTAGTCATGTCTGCCTCCTGTTCAGGGCGCCTTCGCGGTGTCCCATGCGGCCACTCTGACGCGCGACGACTGCGGCGCGACTGCGGCGGGACCGCGGCGGGCCGCTCGCAGCCGGGATAAGTCGGTGGACCGGGCGACGCGACCCTCGAGGCCTCGACGAACCTACCGCCGGCGGGACTGCCGGGTGCCGTGTGGCGGCGGACGCTCCCATGATGGCGATGGCCCTTGGATGAAACCTTGCTCAAGTCCGACACCCGCGCACGTCGACGCCCCAGGTGCAACGAACGTGACCGGCGCGCGTCGTCCTTCAAGCGAGGACGGTGTCCGTGAGCGCCTTGCATCGTCCAGTCACCCGATTGTCCAGGGCGCCCAGGAGGTGGTCGCGATGACGGTCAAGTCCTGGCGGGGCCTGGTGGTCGGCGCGTTCATCGCGCTCGTCGTGCCGATTTCGTATTGGGTCGTCGCCGTGCTGGTGGAGAACGGGATCGCGCCTTACGACCAGACGCACGCGCTCTTCGGCCTGCTCGGCCTGCTCGGCTGGATCTCGCTGTTTCTCCTTGGGCCCATCGGCATCGTGATCGCCGGCAGGTCGGCCGGGGTTCGCGGCGCCTTCGCGTGGCTCGCCCTGCTGATCGTCGCCCTACCCGTGTTCGCGTTCGTCTGGTTCTTGTGTGTGGCGACTCTCGGCAGCGCGCTGGGCAACCCGTTCTGAACGTGACGATGCCTCATTCGTTGCCCGTCCTTCCCCGCTGGACTGCTTCAATGGTGTCTGGGTTGCCGTCTCGTCGATCATCGCCCCGCTGGTCGATCCCCTGACTCGCACCTGACCAGGATTTGATCTGCCGTGGACTTGCCAGCCGGCTACGAGCCACGGCGGTTCATGCTCGTCAACGAGCCGACGTCCATCCGCGATGTCCTGGCCAGTACGGTCGCAGGTAACAAGCACTCACTCCGAGCGTCTCCCAGCCATGAAGACCAAGATCGTCGAGATGGCACGTGTCGTCCCCGTCGCGGTCGCGACCCTCATGCTCGTGGCCGCGTGCGCGGCGACGCCGATCAAGGGCGAGATCAAGGATGACGGGATCACCCTCGCCGCCGACCATGCCGGGCCGAGCGTGCGGTTCGACCTGCACAACGTCGGCACAACGCCATGCGACCTCGTCCCGGTCCTGACCTCCCTGCCGGTGGAAGCCCTGCCGGTCAAGGACGGGCAAGTCATCATCGACGAAAGTGGCTCTGGCGGCCCGGTGCGGCCGGCGAACGGTCCGGGCGGCCTGCGACGGGTCGCGCCAGGGGCCGTCTTCCAGATCGAAGTGGCGCTGGTAAGCACGCCGAAGACCGAAGACCGGATCATCCTGTGCAACGGAGCCGGCGACTACGAGCACGGTCGCTACGCGGTCCTGCCGTTCGACAGGTAGGCGGGCCATGGCGACGGCACCTATGGTTGCTCGTGTCGCCTGAGCGGGTGGCCCGGCCATCGGGCTACCATTGACCTCCCGTGACGACCCTCGCCCCAAACGATTTCACCCAGCTCCACGTGTCGATAGGTGGGAGTCAGAGCAGGCGCGCCTCGCCTACCCCTGACGTGGGCCACCGGGCTCGACGAGGCCCGACTCGTAGGCGTAGATCACGGCCTGCACCCGATCGCGGACGCCGAGCTTGTCGAGGACGCGACCGACATGGGTCTTCACCGTCGCCTCGCTGAGTGCCAGCCGGTCGCCGATGTCCGCGTTCGAGCCGCCGGCCGCCAGCAACTGCAACACCTCGAGCTCGCGTGCGGTGAGCGTCGCCAGCGCCGCGAAGGCCTGCGGCCGCGGTCGTGCCGCGTAGTGCTCGACGAGCCTGCGCGTGACCGCCGGCGCCAGCGTCGCGTCGCCTCGCGCGACGGTCCGGACGGCGTGGACGATGTCCTCGGCCGGTGCGTCCTTGAGCAGGAAGCCGCTGGCACCGGCGCGCAGCGCTTCGAAGGCGTATTCGTCGAGGTCGAACGTGGTGAGGATGAGGATGCGCGTCGCCGGCTCGGCGGCGACGATCCGCCGGGTCGCCTCGAGACCGTCGACACGCGGCATCTGGACGTCCAGGATCGCCACAGTCGGCCGCAGGCGCCGCACCAGGCTGACGGCCTCGGCACCATCGGACCCCTCGCCCACGATACGCAGGTCGGGTTGACCCTCGAGGATCATCCGCAGCCCGGCGCGAGCCAGCGCCTGGTCGTCCACGATGATGAGCTCGATGGTCATGAGGCTTCGAGCGATAGAGGGAGGAAGGCCTCGACCCGGAAGCCGCCGCCGGTCATCGGTCCGGCCTGCATCCGCCCGTCATAGAGCTGCACTCGCTCGCGCATCCCGATGAGGCCGTGCCCGAGGCCGGATGCTTTCAGGGCAGTGTCGCCCACCGCGCCGGCCGGCCCGCCATCGTCGCTCACCTGGATGCGCAGGCGATCGGGTTCGTAGCCCAGGCGCACCTCGGCGCGCGACGTTGGCGCGTGCTTGCGCACGTTCGTCAGCGCCTCCTGGATGAGCCGATAGGCTGCCAGCTCCAACCCGGCCGGCAGCCCCACCACGGGGCCCTCGACCTCCAGCTCCACCGTGAGGCCGGCGGCGCGGGTCTCATCGACCAAGGCGGGCAGGCGCTCGAGGCACGGCAGCGGCTGCCGATCCGCGCTCTCGCCCACGCGCAGGATTCCCACCAGGTGGCGCATCTCGGCCAGCGTCTGCCGGCCCATCTCCTCCACCTGCTGGAGCGCCTCCAGGGCCCGATCTGGATCGGTGCCGAGCACGCTCCGCGCTCCGCCGGCCTGGAGGACGATGAGCCCCACCTTGTCGGCGACCACGTCGTGCAGCTCACGCGCGATACGCGCCCGCTCCTCGCGCACGGCCGCCTGGGTCGTCGCCTCCTGCTCGCTCCGGGCGCGCTCGGCCGCCACGGCCAGCGCGATCGACCGCTGCACCTCGACTCGCAGCGCCACCCCGAGGCCCAGTGCCCCGCCGAACAGGATAAGGAGGTAGGCCCAATCGCCCAGGCTGAGCAGCAGGCCAGCGCCCGCCAGCGCCTCGGCGAGCAGCAACAGCCCGAAGGCGGCGCCCACCAGCAGCCCGCGCCGCTCGGTGTGGCGACCGACGGAATAGGCAAGCAGCAACATCGCGACCGCGTTCGCCACGCTGTTGCCGGTGCCGTACACGACGACGTACGGCAGGAAGACCGCCGCGCTGATGGCGATCGCCGGTAGCGGCGCCACGCGCCGGAAGGCGACGGGCAGCGTCGCCGCCAGCTGGACCGCCGCTACGACCGCGACTGGACCCGGAAACACTCCGCCCGCCGTCTCGAGGAACGCCACGATCACGAGCGCGAGCGCTACCAGCCAGTCGAGGACCGACGGCGCATGCCGCCCGCCCGCCGCATCGACCACTGTGGGCAGGCGCTCGAGGCGCGGCAGCGGCTGGGGATCCGTGCCCTCGTCCACGCGCAGGATGCCGACCAGGTGGCGCATCTCGGCCAGCGTCTGCCGGCCCGTCTCCTCTATTTGCCGGAGCGCTGTCCGGGCCCGATCCGGATCGGTCCCGAGCACGCTCCGCGCGCCGCCGGCCTGGAGGACGATGAGCCCCACGTTGTGGGCGACCACGTCGTGCAGCTCACTCGCGATGCGCTCCCGCTCCTCGTGCACGGCGGCCTGGGCCATTGCCCCCTGCTCGCTCCGGGCGCGCTCGGCCGCCACGGCCAGCGAGATCGACCGCTGCACCTGGGCTCGCAGCGCCATGCCGAGGCCCAGTGCCCCGCCGCCAAAGATGAGGTTGAAGGCCCAATCGGCCGGGCCGGCCTGCCTGCCACCGATCCCCGGCTCGACGATCAGCAGCAGCGCGAAGGCGGCGCCCGCCAGCAGCCCGCGCCGGTTGGTGTGGCGACCGACGGAGTAGATGAGCAGGAACTCCGTCCCCGCATTCGCCACGCTGCCGCCAGCGAAGTGCGCGGCGTACGCAAGGACGTACGGCAGGGAGATCGCCACGCTGATGGCGATCGCCGGCAGCGGCGCTACGCGCCGGAAGGCGACGGGCAGCGTCGCTGCAAGCAGGACCACCGCCGCGATCGCGACGGGACCCGGAAACACTCCGCTCTCAAGCTCGAGCAACGCGATGATCACGAGCGTGAGCGCGACCAGCCAGTCGAGGGCCGACGGCGCACGCCGCCCGCCCACCGTCCGTTCGCGGGTCACCTTGCCCAGCAGCTTCACCCGGCCACCTTACAGGCCCCGTGCCCGCGCCTCGTCATCCATTGGTCGCGCCGCAGCGCGACCTGCGATGGATGCGCCAGAGCCGTGCGGATGACGACAGGGGCGGCGGCGTACTCGACGCTGCACGTCGTCAAGGTCCCGAAACGAACCAGGAGGTCCATGCCATGCGGCGTCGCATCGCCACACTCGCGGCCATGTCCGTGTTCGCACTCGCACTCGGCGCCACTCCGGCGTTGGCTGGCAGCCCCGCAGTTCACCAGTCGTGGGATGCCGCGTCCAACAACCCCCCGATCGTCTGCGGCGCGAACACCTACATCATCATGTCCGGGACCATCGACGAGGTCATGCATGCAGGGGCCAGCGCCTCGGGCAACCTCAACTTCGCCGCCACCGTCCGGGCGACGAACGTGACGGCCGAGGACCAGAACAGCAACCTCTACCCCGTCGTCGGAGCCGAACACTTCGGGGGAACGATCAATACCAGGACCGGCGGCTCCCAGGACATCACGGTCTTCAAGTTGCGGATCGTGGGCACGGCCGACAGCATCAATCTCGTGATGCGCACCATGCCCAATGGCGACTTCAACATCTTCGGTCCTGGGACGTGCTCCGTCGGGTGACGGGCTCCGGCGTCTGGTGATTCGGAAGCGGGAGTCCTGGGGGACGGTCGTCTCACGACCGGCCCCCAGCCCGGCCCGCCGCCAACCCCGGAGGTTCTCATGCACCCCACCCGTACGTCGACGCTCGTGCTGCTCCTGGCCGGCGTCATCCTGTTCGTCCTTTCGGCGAGCGGCCAGCCGGAAACCTTCTGGGCGTCCGCACTTCGGGACCCCGCTCGGACGCGAGATCGCTGAGCCGGAAGAGCGGCTTCTTGAGCCATCCGCAGGATCTCCTCGCGACGATCCGGCGGCGTGCCGGCTGCGCGGGATGCCCGCCGGGCCGGATCGTAGGCAGCAGTCCCCGGTTCAGACCCGAGCGTCGGCTTCCTTTGCTACCCGGAGTGCGCGAAAGCGATAGCCGAGGCCACGAACCGTCTCGATCGATGCGGCACGGTCCCCGAGCTTCCGCCGGAGCGACCGCACGTTCGCCTCGATCACGTTGCTCCCACCGGCGTAGTCGTAGCCCCATACGTCGCGGAGGAGGTCGGATCGCTCGACGACCGTGTCTTGCCGCTCGTGGAGATAGCTGATCACCTCGAACTCGAGCTTGGTCAGGTCGATCCGCCGGCCGTCGAGAACGAGCTGATGCTGGACCAGGTCAAGAATCGAGTCGTCCTCGATCTGCAGCTCGGAGGCAACGAGCCAGCTCAACCATCCGTCGATCGATGATGGGCCGAAATCGTTCTGGGCCGCGTAGTAGGGGATGCCGTCAAACTCGACCGGGTCTCCCGGGAGCCCCTCGAAACCAAGCGGGGCGTTCATCGGGCCGTACGTCGCGACATCCCGAACCATCCCGTAGATCCGGCGCAGGTGCGGCCGCAGTTCCATGTAGATCCGCTTCAGATCGAGCCAGCAGGCTGCCTGCACCGGTGACGGCGCGTCTCCGTAGTCGCGAGCGAGCAGGCTGCGGAAGAACAGGACGCGCTGTCCACGGGCGACAGGATGGCGGCGCAGATGATCCCACCACTGACGAGTGAGCGGGTCCTCGTCGACGAGGCGATGGCTCACCTGGTCCATTTGGCAGATGACGTAGAAGCCGGCCACCGCACCCAACCGATCGCGGGCGACCCGAAACGCTCCCGGGATGAACCGCCACCACGCGTCCAATACGGTCCTTGACGCGGGTGGTTCGTACCGCCCGATGATCGCTGCGATCGCCGGGCCATCGTCCGGCATTGCCGGCTCCACCGAGTACAGGTGTTCAGTCGTCGGGAAGAATGCCTCGCGAACGATGGGATTCTCGACGATGTACAGCAGATCGGCCGTGTACCGCCACATCTCCTGGCTCGAGGCGCGCGTGACCTCTTCGCGGAGTTGTCGCCAGGCCGCGGCCCGATACCGCCTCGAGCGATCGGGGTCGGACGAGCGGAGGAGGGCCGCGATCGCCTCGCGAATCGTGTCGTGCAGGACGAGGCCGTCGTCGCTGAGCTCGACGAACGGGAGCGTCCGCAGCCGGTCGAAGGCGTCCTGCGGAGCCGTTTCGGGCAGCATCACTGCGAGGAGCGAGAGCGTCGGACGGCGCACGACCGAGGCGGCATCGAGCGCCTGGCGAGTCCTGGGGTCGAGAACGCCCAGGTAGAGCTCGGTCAGCCCCTCGACGATCGCCTTGACGGTCACGGCTTCGAGACTGACCCCGGGTCGCTCGGCCAAGGCCGAGGCGGCAAGCCGGAGCGACAGGGGGTGACCACGGGCGAGCCGGTAGATGCGGTCCGTATCGTCGTGGTTCACGCCTGCCTGGCTGAGGAGCGCGTCCGCCTCTTCGCGCCCCAGGTTCCCGAGTGCCAGACCGCGGAAGAGTCCGCCCAGGGAGCTCGGCCAGCCCGTCATCGGAGACTCACGCCCGGAAAGGATGATGCGCACCCTGTCGGTAAGGGTGGGCACGAACGTCTGGCGCAGCCACGGGTCCAGTATCCGAAGCACTTCGTACGTGTCGAGAACGAGGATGACCCGCTCGCCGAGACTGCCCAGCCGTGTCGCGGCGTCCTCCGCGGTCGCCAGCTCACCACCGGTCCTGGCTTCGAGCGCTGCGAGGAAGCCGCGCTCGGTGGGCTCGATCGAACGGCAGTCCAGGCGGAGCACGGTCGCGCCGGAGGCACGCGCCTCGACCGCGAACGCCGCGGCGAGCGCCGTCTTCCCGACGCCGGCGATTCCGTGTACGAACACGACGAGAGGGCCGCCATCGCCGAGCAGCTGGCGAAGGACCGCCCTCTCGTCGCCACGCCCAACCAGTCCAGCCGCTTGTTCATCCATGAGCTGGCGGACCGTGTGGCTCATCGGTTGAGTTTGCCTTCCGTGTCAATCACGCCGCGGCGGTGGCGAGGGCCTGCGTGATTCGACTCGGGCCCTCGAGCAGGTCGAAGTCCCGGGAGGTGATGTTCACGAGGTTCGGGTCGGCCGCAACGGCGTTGAAGATATCGCTGCGGAGGTAGGCCTCCATGGCGGCGCGGTCGACCCACGTGTAGACGCCACCGTAGGTGTTCGTCTGCTCGTCGGCCAACCAGGCGATCGAGATGAGTCCGGGCACCCGGGCAAGGACCTTGGCCCACCCGTCGCAGGCGCTCCGGTAATCGGCGTCATTGATGTCCTTGAGGTTGAGGTAGACGATCTGGATGTGCACGGTGTTCACCCTGTCGGTTCCGCGAAGGAGGCGCGGCCTGGCGTGGATGCGGGTCTCGGCTCAATCGCCCGGACTGAAATCGTACGTCCCGTCCCAGGCCCAGTCGGGCCCGCCCAGGAACGAGACACCCACGCTTGCATGGAACCAGGTGAACTTCCCGGTCCCGCCCCAGAACGTGCAGTGCCCGAGACTGAGTGAGCAATTGCCGAACGCGGTGTTGTTGCCGGGCCCGGGCGTGTCGAGGACGACATCACTGCCCGCAGGAGTGAAAAGGTCAGCGGGTTGGAGATAGAGGATCCGCGAGCCGACCTCGATCGCCCTGAGGTTCGAGGACGTGATCGCGCAGAAGGAACCGGCGTCGCCCGTGAATCCCGAGCACTCCTTCGTCGCATGGAGCTCGCCGCTGCGCGGCGAGACCGCCGATACCGATGGGGCGAGAGCGGCCAGCGAAAGGATCGCTGCCGCAGCTACGAGCAAGCTTCGCTTCGAGTGCATCCCTTGTTCCTCCGAGCGCGGGGCGGTCTCGCCAGTGGCTCGGCACGGTCCAGGCGACCGGGTTGGGGACCGTGCGTCAGAGCCTCCCGCGTTTGTCCCGATGACCGTACGGCCGCCCGATCGCCGTGGCGCGAGCGCTCCATGAAAAGAATCTGAAGATGACCGCCGCACACGTCTGGTCCCGGTACCGTGCCATCGACCGCGGGAACGAAACGTCATGCGTGGTCCCAACGTGGTGGCGTCTTCCGGGGCGGATCCACACGTGCCGGTCGAAGGCGATCTCGCCACGAACCACGGCGGCTGCCAGCCCCGGACTGGTCGCCGGGCTACCATTGACCTCCCGTGACGACCCTCGCCCCAAACGATTTCACGCATCTCCATGTCCACTCGGAGTTCTCGCTCCTCGACGGGCTCGGCCGGATCGGCGACCTCGTGGACGAGGCGGAGCGGCTCGGCTTCGATTCACTTGCCCTGACGGATCACGGCGCGCTCTACGGCTCGGTCGCCTTCTACCAGGCCGCCCGCGCGAAGGGGATCAAGCCGATCATCGGCGTGGAGACGTACGTCGCCCGGCGCTCCATGCGGGACAAGGAGGGGAAGGCCGACGCCCAGCCGTACCACCTCGTCCTCCTTGCCAAGGACCTCGTGGGCTACCGGAACCTGTGCCGGCTCGTGACCGACGCCCACCTCGAGGGCTACTACTACAAGCCGAGGATCGACCGGGAGCATCTGGCCCGGTACAGCGAGGGGCTGATCGGGATGTCCGCCTGCCTGGGCGGGGAGATCCCGAAGGCGCTCGAGATCGACGACTGGGAGTCCGCTCGCCGGCTCGCGGGCGAGTACGGCGAGATCCTGGGCAAGGGCAACTTCTTCCTGGAGCTCCAGGACCACGGGATCCCGCTCCAGCGTCGGCTCAACGAGCAGTTGCTCCGTCTTGCGCCGGAGGTTGGCCTGCCGCTCGCGGTCACGAACGACCTCCACTATGTCCACCGCGCCCAATCGGAGGCCCACGACGTCCTCCTGTGCGTGGGGACGGGCAGCAACATCGACACGCCGGGGCGGCTGCGCTTCGAGACGGACGCCTTCTACCTCAAGTCGACGGCGGAGATGGCGGCGCTCTT
>Ga0209748_1001753_pt1 | contig 10635 bp, 4 predicted proteins | sample BarGraIncu00421A_FD_185490 | JGI IMG/M metagenome (GOLD analysis project Ga0209748, IMG submission 185490) | Arctic peat soil microbial communities from Barrow, Alaska - Barrow Graham LP Incubations 004-21A (SPAdes) (version 2) | ecosystem: Environmental > Terrestrial > Soil > Wetlands > Peat... | reverse complement strand
TAATGATATTGGTGCGATCAGGAGTTCTGCAACTGCTGCTAAAACTACCAATAATCTTATTGATGCATACAAGGACATGATTGTTAAAGCACACAATAAAAATATCAGGATTTACGGTGCCACTATTCCACCCTTCAAAGGCAATTCTTACTTTAATCAATATAGCGATTCTAGCCGAAATGTTGTAAACGAATGGATCCGTCATAGCGGCAATTATGATGGAGTTATTGATTTCTGTAAAACGATGGCAGATCCACAGGATAGTACAAGGATTACAACTTCATATCAAAATGATCATCTGCACCCTGATGCGGCAGGATACAAAAAGATGGGTGAGTCCATTGATCTGAAATTGTTTATTAGCGGAAATGCGATTTTTAAAAGGAGAAAAAGCCAAAACTGAGTCATTACTTTGAATGTAAACTAAATTATATCAATAGCTAATCTCAAATTGGAATGGTCCAAACCTCTCCGGTTTGAGATATTTTTATTTATAGATTTTCCAAAATTGGGTAATAATAAATGAATCAATATTTACAGGATTTATTCTTTTACTGGCTATTTTCAGTGAATAGTTTTGAGTAAAATAGAAGATTATGAAATGATCTGTATTGTCATAAATATCTGTATTATATGCTTATAACCATTTGTATGGAGTTAGCGTAGGAATAGATTGATACAGTAATTCAGAATGATATTTGATTAACTTTACCGACTATTTTATTAAAAACTAATTCAACATCAGAAAAAGCATGAACAGCGAAATTTCTAGCAAGAAAAAATATTTAATTCTATTTGTCATTGCTATATTTTCAGTTTTGACCTCTTATTCTACAAATATTAAATTCTATAATATCAACTCGTTATATGGGATTTCGATGCGTGAAGCCAATGCTGTTTGTAAAGACGAAAATGGTTTTATCTGGGTTTCTTCCAAAACCGGAATATTACGACTTACCGAAGATGATTATCGTATCTATCAATTGCCTTATGAGACACCAAATATAATTAATGTAAAACTGATATTTAAAAATTCTAATCTTTTGGCTTATGCCAATAATGGTCAGATTTTTATTTACAATAGATTACGTGATCGATTTGATTTTTTGCTTAATCTCAGAAGAATATTAAAGAGCGATATAACAATAACCTCTTTTCTTATTGATGAAATAAATACCTACTGGATAGCCACTTCTGGTGGTTTATATAAATATCAAAATAAAAAGTTATCATTGTTTAGTAATGATATTTCAGAAGTTCGGTCTGCTACTTGGTACAGAAATCATCAGATGATATTTATTAATTCCAATGGTATTTCAATATTGGATCCTAAAACGTTAAAGAACAGATCTATTTTTTCAAATACGACACTTTCATCTTTAAATGTATCCAAACTTTTTTTTGATAAGACCATAAACAGGCTTTGGATAGGCTCAGTATCACATGGTTTGTATTATTATGATTTCAAAACCAAATCTTTAACTAAAATTAAAATTAAATCTTTTCCGGAACAACCAATTTTAGCTATTGAAGCGGTTTCTGATTCTTCTCTGTTGATTGGTATAGATGGACAAGGAATTTGGGAAATCAATAAAACCGGTGACCGTGTATTAAATATTTTCAAAGAAAACGATAATAATCCTTCTTCCTTGCGGGGAAACGGTGTTTACGATATTTTCTCCGATCAGAATAATCGTGTGTGGATTTGTACTTATAGTGGAGGTGTATCATACTATGAGAAAAAATCGCTTTTAGTAAATCAGCTTACTCATCAGGTTAATAATACAAATTCATTGGTAAATAATGATGTAAATTGTATTGTTGAAGACTCAAGAAAAAATATTTGGTTTGCTACCAACAATGGGATCAGTTGTTGGGATGAATCTAATAACAAATGGAAAAGTTTTTACGAAAATAACCAAAAACAAGCTCAGGTATTTCTAACGTTGTGCGAAGATGATAAAGGTCGAATATGGGCAGGAACTTTTTCCTCAGGTGTTTATCTTTTAGATGAGAGAACCGGAAAGGAGTTGGCACATTATACAGAAAAAGGGAAGGGGTCACCAATTACAACAGACTTCATCTTTGATATTTTTAAAGATAGTCGTGGTGACATTTGGATGGGGGGTGTAAATGGTCCGGTTATTTGTTATAAAGTACATGAAGATCAATTTCAAAAATATCCTTACCAATCTTTGTATACTATTGAAGAATTAGCTCCGGATCAGATGTTATTTGGTGGTACAAATGGACTAAATCTATTAGATAAACGAACCGGAAAGGTGCGAAAATTAATATATGGATGTTTAATTCATGATATTCTTGTAAAGAATGGAATTGTTTGGATAGCATCAAGTGGAGAGGGATTAATACGGTTTGATCCTAAAAATGGAAAAACAGATAGTTTCACTATCCAATCGGGGTTGCCTTCCAATCTTGTCAACAGTATTTCTTATTCTGATGGTTATATTTGGTTGGGAACTGAAAATGGTTTGTGCCGTTTCGACCCTGCCAGTAAACGTGTAATCATTTACTCCTCAATTCTACCCTTATCACGCGTCTCCTTTAATTGGAATGCACAATTCCATCTTAGGAACGGAGATTTGGCTTGTGGAACAAATAATGGAGCTGTTATTTTCAATACCAAAACTATTCAGCAGTTTCAGTCAAAAGGGAAAATATTTTTCCAGGATTTGAGTATATCCGGACGTTCGATACGTGAGCAATCTGTTATGAAAATTGACAAGCCCATTGATAGTCTGGAACAGATTAAATTGAAGTATAATCAAAATACACTCACATTAGAACTTCTACCCATCGGCGTTGCTGCAGGGTCGAAATTTTCATGGAAAATGGAAGGCCTTGATAAAGGGTGGAGCCAGCCCACCAATCACCGGGTGATAACATATGCGAATATTCCATACAGTCATTTCTCCCTGAAAATCAAGATGTACAATAACTCATTGTCTCAGTTAATAGCTCAACGTACACTAACCATTATAATAACTCCTCCCTTTTGGAATACATGGTGGTTTATTTTACTTGTACTAATTCTGGTTTCAACAATCATCTTTTTTGCGTTGAGGTATTATACAAATCTGCTTCATGAATACCATAACGAAGCCAAAATGCGATTCTTTTCAAATACAGCACACGATTTTCGCACGGCTTTAACGCTTATTAAAGCTCCGATAGAAGAATTAACAAAGGAGAAAAATCTTTCAGAATCAGGTAATTATTACCTGAATTTAGCTACTGACCAGTCCAGACGGCTTTCTTCCGTAGTAACCCAATTGATGGATTTTCAAAAAGTTGATGTAGGCAAAGGTCAATTATCATATGTAATGACAGATATTGTAAAGTTCATTGAATTTAGAATATCGATGTTCGAGTCTTTAGCTGGGAAAAAGGATATTGAACTAATTTTTACCTCTGAACAACCAAGTTATATTACTGGGATTGATGAATCGATGATGGAAAAAGTCATCGATAACTTAATTTCAAATGCTGTAAAGTATTCCTCTCCCAATAGTGAAGTCCGTATTGAATTGAAAGGCAAAGAAAAGAAATGGATTTTGGATGTGAAAGATCAGGGAATTGGAATAAACAAAAAAGCACAAAAACAATTATTCAGGGAGTTCTATCGCGGCGAGAATGCAGTAAATTCTAAAATTGTTGGATCAGGTATCGGTTTGTTCTTAGTTAAGAATTATGTACTCTTGCATAAAGGAACATTCAGTTGTTCAAGTAAGGAGAATGGTGGATCTACATTTCAAATTGTTATTCCGTACAAAGAGGTTAAGGAAGGGCCAATACGAAGCTTTACAATCCGCGAAGACACGCCTCCAATTGATGTAGTCAGTAATATTAGTGTACAACACGTAATCCAACATGAAGAATTATCGCAAAAAGCGATGCGTATCCTGATTGTTGAAGACAATGATGAGTTACGAAATTTTATGTATTATACACTTAAGGAAGATTTCGAAGTTTATGCTTCCGAAGATGGGGAAAAGGCATGGAAAGTCATTCAGAAACAGTTACCCGATCTTGTTGTTTCAGATGTTCTGATGCCCATTATGGATGGGTTTGAATTATGCCGTCTCATTAAATCTACCTATGAAACCTCACACATCCCTATTGTTTTGTTAACATCCCTTTCTGGGACAGCTGAGCAGTTAAATGGTTTAGGATTAGGGGCAGATGATTACCTGACAAAGCCTTTTGATATGGAACTTCTTCAACAGAAAATTAAATCAATTATTAGAAACAGGGAAGCTGTTCGAGGTAAAGCATTGAAACTAATTAAAGGAAACAGCAATGAACCCATTTTGGTTAACGATCTTAACGATCAATTTTTAAAGAAAATGCTAAAGGTAGTACGATCAAACATCTCAAACACAGAATTTGGGAAAGACGAATTTGCATCAGTAATGAATGTCAGTTCTTCCCTCCTGTATAAGAAAATAAAGGCCCTTACCGATCAATCTCCAATAGATTTTATCAAATCGGTTCGTTTGGACTATGCATTAGAGTTATTACATTTCAGGAAACATACTATCACTGAAGTCAGTGAACTTTGTGGATTTGCCAGTGTTGGATATTTCAGCACTGTATTCAAAAAATATTATGGTAAATCGCCAACTGATATAATTGAATAAATAAGCTCTTTTAAAATTTACTCAGAAATCACACTTTGAATTAAGTCACTATATTAATTAATTCTACACCGTTTTAAATATGAAAAAAGTTTACTTTTTCATTTTATGCTGCTAATGTTAACATCAGCAGTCTATTCACAAACATCAAACACTCTTACGTAGTTTCATTTAAAAACATTAAAATCAAAAAAATTAATCAATTATTATGGACAACAGGCGTGATTTTATAAAAAAAGCATCGCTAACTACCGCAGGACTTGCTCTCGGCGCTAAAGCTTTTAGTTTTACAGCAAAAAGTTACAATAATATTATTGGTGCAAACGACAGAATTCATGTTGCTGCCATTGGTCTAAACGGCCGTGGTAACAGCATGGTGGGCACCATTGCAAAACAATTAAACACTGAAGTATCATGTGTTTGCGATGTTGACTCAAGGGCAATGCCAAAAGCAATCGCTTCTATATTAAAGGCCGGACAGACGACTACTCCCAAGTCAGAAAAAGATTGTCGCAAAGTAATGGAAGACAAATCCATAGATGCAATATATATTGCAACTCCCGATCATTGGCATACCCCACTTACCATAATGGGTTGTCAGGCAGGGAAACATGTGTATGTTGAAAAACCATTATCGCATAACCCAAGAGAAGGTGAAATGGCGATTACTGCAGCCCGGAAATATGACCGCGTGGTTCAAATGGGTGCTCAACGTCGTTCAGCGCCAGTTTTGAGGCAGGGCATCGAAGAACTGCACAAAGGCATCATCGGTCGTGTTTATCTTGCCAAAACATGGTATACCAATATCCGCAAATCTAACTTCCTGAAACCAGGAACTGTTCCCGATTGGCTCGACTACGATCTGTGGCAGGGTCCGGCCCCACGTGCACCATACCAGGACGGATTGATTCATTATAATTGGCATTGGTTTTGGAATTATGGTACAGGTGAAGCCCTGAACAACGGAACGCATGAAGTGGATGTTGCCCGTTGGGGACTTGGCGTTGACTATCCAATCCGCATTACTTCGGTTGGAGGCAGATATCATTATCAGGATGACTGGCAGACTCCCGACACACAAATCATCACCATGGATTTCCCCGGGCGCGTTTCACTGATGTGGGAAAACAGGAGTTCAAACGGTAGAGCCATCGAAGGGTCAGATCGTGGCATTATTTTCTATGGAGAAAAAGGAAGTTTAGACACCGGTGGAGACAGTTACAAAGTATATGACAATGACGGCAAACTGATTAACACTGTTAAATCTCTTATTATTGAAGCTCCGATCGATGGACGCAATACTGCCAGCCCCAGTTTAGGAATGGACAGCCTGCACATGGCCGATTTCCTTGATGCAATCAGAAACCATCGTCAACCTAATTGTGATGTTGAATCAGGCCATAAGAGTATCGTTGGCATGCAGTTAGGAAATATTGCCTGGCGATTGGGTCGCGATCTTAAATTGGATCCTAAAAACGGACATATCATTGGTGACCCTGAAGCTCAAAAATTATGGGGCCGTACCTATGAAAAAGGATGGGAACCTAAAATTTAATTTACGCTATTTATGCATTAAAGAAACGGATTAAAAATACTGAAAGTAAGCTGAGGGAAATCACCACCTCTAATCGACATTTAAAAGGTGTCGAATTGGTACTTAATTCTTATTAAATTCGATTCCTGGAGTCCAATTAAGTACCAATTAAATACCGCTTAAGTACGGCTTGACTATAGCTTAAAGGCTTTGGTTCCACTCTGCATATTATTGCCGTAGAAATTCTATACACAAGCGATTTTTTGAGGGTTCTTTCAATTTTTCTTTACGATTCGACATCCGAAAATCCGTCCTGCAGTTTTATTGTAATTGGCTTCGATCCTGACTGTGATTTTGGTTTTGTCCTTGATCAGATCAGCCAGTATCGGATAAAACAGATCATAGAACTTTCCGGCCACTCCTCCGGTCCAATCCACTGTTGTTATTTTAGTACCATCAACCAATACATCAAATTTACGTCCTTTGTCGTCACCAATATAGGTTAGCATCAAATTGTTGACGATTCCAGGCTGGATCTTCATCTCGAATGAAAAGTAGTTTTCAGCCCTGGCTTCCCGGCCTGTTCTCCCCAGCGCTTGGTCGACATATGACTTCTCGCTGGCTTTAAGGTTGTGATCTCGCTCGGGTTGCATCTCCCCTATCCGAAAATTATCAATGGTATTTTCTTCAATTTCTTTCTGGCGTTTCTTTTCGGCTTCATATTCTGATTGACGTTTTGACCAGTCAGCATTGGTAAAGAAATCAAAATAGACACTGTAATGCTGGTCATACGTTTGATAAAATGGTTTCATGATGGGGTCAAATGGCTTCCCTACTCCCTTCATTTCAAATGTCAATGTCTGATTGGCAACTGGTTTTAACCAGTCACTTACATTGTGATTATCGGTCAACAGAACAGGTGTTCCAACTAAAGGATCGAGTGTTTCTTTACCCAGTTGTCCGGCCAGAACAACAGGACCATACAGAAATGCGACACGGTTTGGATTATCAGGCATAGATTCGGTGTGAACAGTTATTGGAAGGGTGATTTCGACTTTGTCGTTATTGTTCCATTTGCGATTGACAACAAGATACCCGTTTTCATCTTTTACAGGTGTTACTTTTTTGCCATTCACTATAATCTGAACGCCATTGTTTGCCCATTTGGGATTTCGGATGTATAATGGAAATTGTGAAGGGGATTTAATAGAAAAGAGTAAACTGGTTTTGTTGCTTTCAGGAAAATTGGTTTCCTGGCGAATGACAATCCCTTTTTCTTTCCAGTTTAAAACAGAAGGGATAAAAAGGTTGAGATATAATCCACCATCCTTGGCCTGATAATAAATACTTTCAACATATTTGGAGTGGTTCTCCATCCCGGTACCAACACAACATGTGAAGGTGTTGAAACGATCGCTGAATTGTTTCTGAGTTCCCATGCGTAGGGGTACAAAATAACACATCATACCTGTAGATGGATTTTGAGAAGCCAGAATGTGATTATATAAAGCTCTTTCGTAATAATCGGCCAGTTCCTGAGTAGGTTGCCAGCAAAACAGATGTCTGGTCAATTTCAACATGTTATAGGTGTTGCAGGTTTCGCAGGTATTGTCACTCAAACGGTCGTTCAACTTGTCCTCTTCTCCGCAATACTCATAACTACTGTTTCCGCCTATAACATAAGAATGGTGATGAACCATCGTTTCCCAAAAGAAAGAGGCAATAGTCTTGTCATCGGGTGTATTTGTGAGTTCGAAGCTCCGTGCTGCACCAATGGCCTTTGGAACGTTTGTGTTTGAATGCTTTCCGGGCATTGGATCAATCTTTTTTGCCAGCTTCCCCATTACAAATTCATCATTAAACTTGCGGGAAAGATCGAGATATTTTTTATTTCCGGTGATTGCATAAATGTTGACCAGCACATCGTTCATTCCTCCGTATTCGCAGTTCAGCATCTTCAGTCTTTGTTCTTCTGTCAGATTATTTACGATTTTGCCTGTCCAATCTGCCATATTTATTACGATCTGCAATGCTTTTTTGTTATCACAATATAAATATGCATCCACCAGTCCACACATCACTTTGTGAACCGTGTACCAGGGTGACCATCCGCCATTCAGATCAAATCCGCCGGACCTGATGATGCCTCTGGAGAGTTTGTTGAAAAGTATGTCTTCGTTGGGAATTGCCCCGACATATCCTGTCTTTCTTGCCTGCTGGCAATGCTCAAGTTCGTCAACGATATAATCTGTTCTTTTTTTGAATTCCGGATTTCCGGAAGTCACATAAAACATAGCACATGCCGACAGATAATGTCCCAACGTATGTCCCGACAGCCCATCGCTTTCCCATCCTCCATAGACATCTCCTTTGGTTGGCAATCCGGCATTCTTATAAAATCGGTGTAACAACCTGTTCGGTTCCAGCTCAAGTAAATATGCAGCATCTTTATCCATCGCATTTTTGAAAGGGCTTCCATCGAGCAACTTCACATCCCGAAGATCAAAAGCATAGGCTTTCAAGTCTACTACAGGAGCAATTTTTATTTTGGGATCATTTTTAACAGGAATATATGATTGGGCCTGTATTGTGAAGCAAAAAGCAGTAATCAATACGAGAAATGACAAAAACTTTATTTTAGGGAACATATTGAAGATTAATTTAATAACACCAAAAGGGGGTAATGAATGAATAATAATTTCTCAAACCGAAATTAATAAATAATTTCAGATTAATCGGCTGAAATTATGAATTTTTAAACGGGAATTGATACATTGAAATGTAATGACTGTTATAGTAGAGTATAGCAATTTTTTATTTTTGGCAGTTATATTAAATCTTTGTAACTTTGGTGAAATTCAAGTAATAAGATGAAAAAAACGATCTATTTCCCGCTCCTAATTTGTTTATTGCTTATCAGCAATCTCACTTTTTCTCAACAAAGAACAGAAACTGCTTCAGAATTTCTATTTCTAAATTTTACTTCGGGAATAGTAATGCTAAAAGACAATAGTGTTGTAAATACAAAGTTAAATTATGACACATTTACTAACCAAATGTTATATATGGGAGCTGATAGTGTTTTAATGACTTTTGCTGAGCCTGAAAAAGTGATTCAGGTATCCATATCAAATCGTAACTTTTTTTATGTCAAAAATTATTTTGTGGAACTTCTGACTGATGGCCCTGTTCTGCTCTATTCAAGGATTCATAATGAGAAAATTGCTGAAAAAGCAGGCGCATATGGTGGTGCTAGTCCGGCAACAAACGTTCAGACAGTTTCCAGTGTATCCTCTGTTACTGGTCGTGTGACTAAGATGTCAAGTGTTAATGAAGATGTCAGTTATGTTAAAAGTATTATTTTCTATGTTACTATCAATGATAAAACCAGGATAGTCATGAGTCAAAGTGACTTTCTCAAATGTTTCCCTTCAAAAAAAGATTTCATAAAATCCGAGATAGAAAAGCAAAACACCAAGTTCAACTCGGTTGAGTCTGTTAAAAAGCTGGTTGATTGGATGAATACAAGTGGCATAAAAGATTAATCACAACTTCTTTGGTTTTCTGATTAAATCATACAAATGAATTATGCCTGATACCAACCTGGTTCAGGCATTCACTACCGGATCAAGGCTTGGGCACTGCCAGGCTATTCTGCAAAAGCATCATAATGTCGTCTGCATTATACTGTTCCGGGATAACCCAACGCGAACCGAAAATCAGTTTGGGAACACCACCTTTGCCATTCATAAGGGTCTGACCGAAAATCTGCATACAGTTTTGCATATATTCTCCAATCCAGGGGTTGGACAATGCGGCATCCAGCTTCTCAAGACCGACCAATTCAACTGCTTTGGCCCTGGCGGTTTCGATACTTCTGGGGCGCCAACTGTCGCCAGACTCAAACGTGAACATCCAGTTTTCGAATACAGGAAATGCCTCGCGTTTGGCCACCCATACTGCCAGGCCAATCTTTGCCAGTTCGCAGGAGTTTTTGAAAGCATCCACATCTCTGGGGACATAAGGGTTGCAATGGGTATTCAATGGTGTCGGACAAAGTACAAATGCCAGTTTTCCAGCGTAGCGGCGAACCGCCTCATCGAGTATAAAATGTAATTTTTGACAATGGGAACATTGATAATCAAAAAGCAAGGTAACAATATAGGGGGCGTCCGGAGACCCGATCAAGGGTGCATTGTGGTAATCAATGGCGGGTAGACTTTCCTGAGACTTGCCATCGATATAAACTGTTGAGGGAGTAATAATGACCTGAAAGGCAGCCAGGATGCCGGCCAGGGCCAGACCGATTAGTGCAAGACCCATCGCAGTTAAAGGGTGGAGAATACGCCCGGGAGTGTTTTGGGAAATATTTTTTTTCATTGTGTGTTTCGTCAGTTGGATATCTTTTAAATAGTTGTCGGATTGAGTGATCGCTCGCCAGAT
>Ga0209748_1001752_pt1 | contig 10636 bp, 9 predicted proteins | sample BarGraIncu00421A_FD_185490 | JGI IMG/M metagenome (GOLD analysis project Ga0209748, IMG submission 185490) | Arctic peat soil microbial communities from Barrow, Alaska - Barrow Graham LP Incubations 004-21A (SPAdes) (version 2) | ecosystem: Environmental > Terrestrial > Soil > Wetlands > Peat... | reverse complement strand
CGGCGTTATTCGGGTCATTTGCAGCGGAGGCCAGATCGGAGGCCGCAAGTAGCGCGGCGTATGTCACGGCTGTCGTGTAAGTGCTTGTCAAGAATGTTTGTTCCCATAGGTCGTATGTTGCTTGTGGCAACCCGCTTATTATATCGATAAAATCGGTCATAAAGTTAGCCATCGGCACAACCATATCTTTGTAGAACTCTTTTAATAATTTAGCATCCGGGTTCATTTGGTAGTATTGCGCAAACATAAATAACGGAAGCGCTGTTTCGTCCTCTTGAATTGGCGGTGTAATAACGCCATCGTGAATGTATGAATGCCAACTACTGCCAAGCGCACCGTCGGCTCGATATTTATGCATCATATAGCCATCAGGACGCATACCTCGCTTTGTAAATTCAAAAAAACGATATGCTTCATCTTTGTAGCCCATACGAATCAATGGCCATAGTGCGTAGGCACCATCACGTGGCCAACTATATCCATAAGCGTCGCGGGAGTAATTTAGCATTGAAGTATCAGTGCTGGCGATAATAGCGCCTCGCTTATCAATTTGTGATTTGATTATCATTACACTTTGTAGGAACGTACTACGATGATTAGGTGTAATCTTGTCGAGTATATTGTAAGTTGGCTCAAGCCATTCATGCCACCAATCAGACGTTCGGCGCAAATTAGACAATGCGCTATCATCCTGAATTTGTTTGTGAATACGAATAGCTTCTCGAGTCGTCATACCAGCCGCAATCCAATAATGAACACGCTCGGAGCTGTTGGCGCCAAGATTAACTTTGAATCTGATAGTCGAGTCAACTCGACCATGCTCGACATTATTAGAATCTAGTTCGCCATCTTCAGCGTCACAATATGTGCCTTTTTTTCCTTCAATACCGAATAAACCGACAGTATATTGATCAAAAGACTCGTTATTATATTTACCTGATATGACAAAGGCTCGACGACCGCGATAGTGCAATATAGCATTACTATCAGGCAGATATTGAGCAGTGTCGGTATTGCTACGCGAATCGCCGATTACAAATACTTGATGCATAAATAATCGTACCTCGCGCGCATTATTGCGTAAATTGACGATATGTATATTACGTATAAAAGCACTGACCTTTACATCAACAAAGTCATCAAACTCTAATATAATACCGATGCGCTCGTTCTTGGCTATTATATGACCAACCAGCGCGCCGTGCGGATAACGAAACTTGAATGACCATTCGTTCGGTTCATCAAGCCAACTAATATTGCCCTCAACCCAGACGCCGACTCGGTGTCGCAAATCATTACCCGCCGAGTGATTTTCGAACCCTACGTATGGATAATAAAAGTCGTGGACCATTCCGAAGTTGTTTAATCCAACATGTAATTCACCATTGCTTAGAACTATAGGTCTAGCCATTCAGGCCTCCCGTGTGATGGTAGTGGTGAAGTCGCCAGCGTAGATCGCGAACGACATTAATAAAGTATAAAAAGGCATCATATGGCGATTCGTAAGCGCTAAAGTAAGCATGGACGTCACCGTCATTAAACCATTTGGTGCACATATAATAGAAGTGGTCCGAGGTTTGCAGTTTACGCCAATCGCTAATAAGTTCAAGATCATTAGTACGCAAAATGTCGTCTTGCATTGAATAAATATAGCGCAAAGCTTCTTGCTGCATACTATTGCCTAACCACGCAGTTAAGTCACGTTCGGTATCAGCCCAAGTGACAGTTTTAGGCATACTAATCTCGCCGACAGGTTCAAATGCTTCAATAGCACCGGATATCGTATAAAACGTATTATTTGGATTATTCAGCCACTTGCTGATAAACGCCTCGTAGAAGTCGAAAATGCCAGTGTCTTCCCATTGATGTTCGCCGAACGTTTCATAGTCCATAAACAGGTTAACAATAGATTTACCATCAATTGATTCGTTGACCCAATCAGTATAAGTATCAGATGATAGAGGCCATTGTGGCCAAGCTTTATCGCCAAAGCGAAAGGCTATATCGTCACTTAAACGATAGTTTTTTAGTAGTAACGAGATATTCTTGGTGCCAGTAGGGCGATACATATAATTCGGGCTGCGCCACTCCAATATTGGATCCCAACCTTCGGCCAATATACCCTTGAACCCGAAATCATCTGCCCATTTCGCTAGCGAATCATTGTAGGAAAGTTCCGTATTGCGAAATACATTGGTTTCGACGCCAAACAAATCACGAATTTTGGCTTGATGGGCCTTTACTTGATTTTCAAACTCACTTAAACTATAGAAAAACGCCAGTGAGTGGTAGTAAGTCTCGGCAACAATCTCGACACGACCCGATGCGACTAATCGCTTAAAACTATCAAGTACGTCTGGAGCCCAGCGCTCAGCTTGTTCGATAAAAGTCCCCGTGATACTGAGCGACACCTTAAACTCTGGATGATTAGCCAATAGTTTTTCAAGTAGGGCATTCATTGGCCTGTAAGATTTGTCGGCTACCTTTTTAAAAACCTGCTCATTATTGGATTTAATATCATAGTTTGGCTCGTCGAAATAATTATGGTTAGTTGCCGTATCGAATACGCTATATTTACGCACTCGATAAGGTTGGTGAGCATGAAGATAAAGGACGATGCCGCGCTTGCTCATACTTCAACTCCCAGCTTCATCGACGTGTGGGCATAGATATGTAAATATGATTTAGCAACGTCTTGCCATGATATTTTAGCGTATTCACGTTTAACATTTTGCTGCAATGAATCTTTTAGTGCCGTTGATGTCGCGATTCCAATAATCTGATCAGCTAGCGTATCTTCGTCCCAGAAATCGTAACGAAAAATATTATTTAACACCTCACCAACACCGGACTGACGCGTAATAATTAGGGCGTTATCGTGATGAGCTGCTTCGAGCGCGGTGAGTCCGAACGGTTCACTAACTGAACTCATAACAAATATATCACCTACGCTATATGCATCCCGCCACTGTTTACCGCGGATAAAACCAGTGAAGAAAATCTTATCGGCAATACCAAGGTCAGATGCTAATCTAATCAATTCATCACGTTGTTCGCCGTCACCAGCCAATAAAAAGGCAAGTTTATCATACTTTTCAATTGCTTTTGCGGCTGCTCGAATGAAATGGACGAGGCCTTTTTGGATAGTGAAGCGTGTGATGGTCTCGACAATAGTGTAGCCTTCGCTTTTTAGCGCCTCGAGGTATTTGTAAGTGCGAAAGTCGTATTTATAGCCATCATTAAAACTACCAACGTCAATTGCATTATGAACAACCTCAATTTTGCCTTCTGGGATGCCATATTTCTGTACGATAATACTTTTAGTGATATTACTGACTGCAATAATACGATCTGCCATCATTAAACCTTGGTACTCGATTTCATGGATTAGCGGGTTACCGCCACTTTGACTACCTGATCGATCAAATTCTGTGGCGTGAATATGAACGATGAGTGGCGCATCGGTCAGCTCTTTTGCGCGCATTCCAGCTTCCATTGTTAGCCAATCATGAGTGTGGATTACATCAGGCCTTGACGAGATAACCAGATTTTCTACAAACTTTACGTAACGTTTTTGCACGCCGCGCATATCTTTGAGGTTATTAATATCTGCTTTTGATAGAGATTTGTTTATGATATTGGAATTATCGTATGCGCCAAGGCCATATCGTTCAAGCGGGGTAAGGCTGGTCGCACTATGAATAGTCATATAATCAATCCCTGGATGTTCGGCGGTGTAGGGGACAACAAAATCAATACTTGCTCCTTGGATGGCAAGTGCCTTAGACATATGATAGCAGGCTACACCTAAACCACCACTGTTGTGAGGAGGAAGTTCCCACCCGAGCATTAATATCTTCATAGTACCGTGTTTACGAATAGCCTAAATAGCTAACCGGCCTCCTTTTTCAGTTTCAATGAGCGTTCTTGTCCAATTATAGGACGACGCTCATGCTTTTACAAGACTGTAAATTAACAAAGTAATCTGTTACAATATTGGGCTATAGGGGCATAGTACAACGGTTAGTATATGGGTCTCCAAAACCTAAGATCGTGGTTCGATTCCACGTGCCCCTGCCAAAGATCTTACGCTTAATTTAATAGAAATAAATAATATTTCTATTTTTGTCTTGCTTGCACAGGTTTTTTATGAAACCTTGCAGGGCCTGATTCGCCAGACCCTAAAGTTCGTTCGCCAACTCAAGATCCCTGATCTTAAAACCCAGATTCTTGTAAATTTTGACCGTTTCTGAGTTGTCGTTTAGAGCTAAGAGTCTAATAAATCTACAGCCTTGTTTTTGGAAATATTGCTTAGCTTCCTCAACTAATTTTTTGCCGATTCCACGACCTCGATATTCTGGTTTGACATAAAGTTCCCCAATCCAACCATCAGAAAAAGGAATATGGGAAAGTTTATAAAGTAAATCTTTGTCGTTATTATCAACTATGCCTTGAATGAATCCGATAATAACTCTATTATCTTCAGCTAAATATATAAAACCATTTCGTTCATCAGCGTCTTTTATAGTTTGATTAGTATAGGCCTCGATATCCTCTTTTGAAGAGAAACTTTTTACAATTTTATAAGTATCTATAGAAGCTATGTAATCATTAAATTCATTCATTAATGCACACAGTTCTGTGAAATCCTTTTTTTGATAATCTCTTATTGTCATAGCTTCATGATATCAAAAACGGATGATAATTTCCCATATTTTAGACATAATCTATTTAGCGGACTATCGTGAGTGGAGATTTTTTGGGAGAGCCTGATTTCGTCGGACTCTCTTGATCCAATGAGACATTATTAATACAAAAAAATATAAAGAATAACTTTCTTGATACAATGATAATATGAAAACTGAAATTGAAGCGAAGTGGTTAAATATTGATTTAGATTTAATCAGAGATAAACTTAAAAGTGTTGAAGCAGTACTAGTTGAACCCGATAGGTTGATGGTTCGATCTCCTTTTGATTTCCCAGATTTCAGTCTAGAAAAGAAACATGGTTGGGTTAGGGTTCGTAATGAAGGCGACAAAACAACTCTTAGCTATAAACAATTAGACGATAGGACATTACATGGCACAAAAGAGATAACAGTGGTTGTTAATGATTTTGATGCTACTTGTGATTTTTTAAATGCGATTGGATTAGAAGCAAAATCATTTCAAGAAACCCGACGAGAAAGTTGGAAATTAGGTGATACGGAAATAGAATTAGATACTTGGCCTTGGATACCTAGCTTTATAGAAATTGAAGCAAAAACCGAAGATGATATTAGAGATGTTGCTGCAAAATTAGGTTTGGATTTTGCTGATGCATTGCACGGTAGCGTTGAGCTGGCGTATCAGGATGTATACGAAGTCACAGAAGAAGAAATTGATCACTGGAATAAAATAGTTTTTTCAGATGTCCCCGATTGGTTGGTCGCAAAGAGGAAAAAGAATTAAGTTTGTGAATACGCCCACTAAGACACAGCTAAAATAGTTATAACTTCGTACAATATGCTCTGCCAAGCATAAGCACAATAATAAAAGACTTATTTATAAGTCTTTTATGTTTTATTATTATGGAAGGAGAATATTCATGAAAAAGACCAACGATACCTATTGCATCACATTTAAAGGAAAAAATATTACTGAACGTTACTATCGTGATAGTGAAGGGTGGTTAAAGATTAGTAATCGAGGCCGTGTTTTTCGTGCCACTGCAGAACAAGTACTTAATCATCTGTTGCCGGCCTTAGCTTTCAGCGATAAACTTGGACTTACGGTAACGGTAGAACATTACGAAGAACCCTACTGGCAAATCCTTGAGGTTATGAAACGACTCTAGAAAACTCATGTTGAGATTTGTCAGTTGATATTAGGATAGTTCTAACAGCGTAACATACGTTCTGCCAAGCATAATAAAAAACGCTACCATTTTGGTAGCGTTTTTTATGTTATTTGGCAATACTTAAAGATTTATCAGCCAAATAAATACACCAATCGAAAGCAGGGTCATTGCTATAAATAGACCAAGTCCAACGGGTGAGCCCCAACTGAACCACGAACCCCAAGCACGCCAATGCTGAACTGGCCATTGGTAGTTTTCGCGGTACTCTTTCCAAGCCTCAAGCTCTTTTTGGTGTTTTTCTTCTTTCGTATCTTTCATGCAAATACTCCTATAAATATTTTGACTAATTTATTCGACCTATAAATTAATGCTCTTTAGAGTGAATCCGCAACCTCTTGTTGCCCGAGCTAGGCGAGGTTAATATAGCGGGATTATTTCATATCTATAATAACATATCTTGTAAGTCACAAACTCATATAATATTTTAAGGCTTATGCTAGAATTATCTTATGAATAAAACAAATTTTGCAAAAGGCGTAGAACGTTTGATTGATCCTATTAGCGTTGGGACGCTTCATTTCATGCAATCTTTTAATCAGCTACTTCCAAAATCTATCCAAAAACAATTCGTTAAATCTTCATCCCAAAAAACACCATATATGGGTTTTGTCGTCGAACCCTATAGTCTGTTTCTATGTTATGAAATTAAAGATATAGAAAGAGCTAAATCATTATTGCCAGACGGCTTTAAATTAATTAAGACAAAAATTTTTACAGACGACGAACCAAAATATTATTGCATCTTTGGCTGTGTACGTGCACATACCAGTGCCTTTTGGGGATCTAGAACTGAGTTTTATATCATTGCAGAAGATCAAAAAACTAGATTACTTAGCTGGATAATAATTGACTACATCACCGATACAATTAGCTATGACAGTAAAAACGGACTAGCTTCACCAAACAGTAGCCAATCAATAATGACAATCGACTATAGCGGAACAATATTTATAGATATTCAAAAAAAAGATAATAGTCATAAACTAAAGCTTGAGACTAATATAGAAAAAAGTGAAATGAAAAATCTTGATCAACGATTATGGCTAGAAGGTAATCTTTCAATAGGGTATGGTCGTAATTTATCTGATAATGGTGCAGATATTTTTGCACTAAAATTTGAACCCGGCGAAGTCGAAAAAGCACTCAAAATTCCCGTTTCAAATCTACGCTTAGAATCAAATACTTGGTATCATGGTTTATTTGAAAAAGACCCATCACAAATTGTTTGTTTTCCTTACGCACAGCATTTTATTTCTGACAGTCCAGGGCATTCTAGCACTATAAAAAATAAAAACGAATTAATTTCAGCAGTGAAGATGATAGATTTTAATAAAATAAAAGTATTTTCTACTAAATCATTTAAAATAATGTTCCTAGTAGGTATGGTGGTATCTTTTACTATAACCATAGCACTAGTTTTGTTGTTGATACTAAAATAGATGCTAGAAGTTGCGAAGTACGTCCACTAGGGGCTGCCAAGACGCTAATGCTAATATAGTTCATATTTTTGAAGTCTATTTTTGTATATAACTCAATAAATAGAATTTAATGCTAGAATTAAATCATGAAACAATTATTCTTAACCTCAAGCAGTGATACAGTTATGAATGATATCGTAAAGAAATTAGACAAACAACCACAGGACTATAATATAGCTTTTATCGATACGGCATCGGAAGTAGAGGATGGCGATCACTGGTGGGTCAGAGCTGAGAAAGATAAATTGTCCAAAGTAGGTTTTAATGATATAGACGAATTTTCTATTTCCGGTATGACTAAAAATGAAGTTAAAAGTAGGTTAGCTGACAAGGATGTCATTTATTTTTGCGGTGGTAATACCTTCTATCTCCTCGACCAAGTAATAAAAACTGGTACAGATAAAATTATCAGACAAAAAATAAAAGAAGGTGTTATATATATTGGCTCAAGTGCTGGGTCTATGATTGTAGGCAGAAGAATTGATCTAGTTTGCACTATTGACGACAAATCAAAAGCTCCCGATCTGAAGTCTAATGGTTTAGGCATTGTTGACGTGGCCATCCTACCACATTGGGGGAGTGATGATTTTAAAGACGAATACCAGAACGGCTTTTCCGATCTATACTCTATAGGTACAAAAATAGCATTATTAACAGATGAACAATACCTATGGATTAAGGGTGATATCACTCAATTAATTCAAGTCTGAATTTAATCATAAAGCTATTTAAAGTTGCGAAGTGTGTCCACTAGGGGCTGCCAAATCAATTATGCTTAAAAGGCTTCTTCGGAAATCTTTTTATTTTATGTAATTGCATTCGACAATATTACGTTTAGACATTAGACTTTATAGTGAGATGCTTAATTTACACAAATACAACCCACAATATGCAGAACTATTTCAAATTGAGAGTAACAAGCTTAATAATACATTAAATAATATTTGCTTAGTCGAGCATATTGGTAGCACTGCAATACCTGGAGTTGACGGCAAAGGTGTTATTGATATTATGCTCGTATTCAACAATAAGGCAGATATAGAATCTGCGGCTAAACTGCTTGAAAATACTGGATATTTTTCATCAGTAGACAATATAAAACGAAATGGAAGAATATTCATGTCCACTACTGGCACAAAAGAGAGTGGTGAAGGCGATATTCATTTACACTTATTAACAAAAGACAACAGTGATTATTCTTGTGCGATTATGTTTCGTAATTATTTAATTGAGCATCAAGATGCTATGCAATCATATAATGATTTAAAATATGAATTACTCAAAAAGGTTAATGGCGACAGAAAAGAATACACAAAATTAAAAGATGTTTTTATTAAAAATATAATTAATTTAGCCCAAAACGAAGAATATGTAAAAGCTCACAACTAATACGAGTAGTTATTTACAGTTGCGAAGTTCGTCCACTAGGGGCTGCCAAACAGGACAAAAAGAAAATAGCAGATTAGATTCGGTTCGGTTATTCCGATTACAATCTAATCTGTTTTATTTTTGTCAAATCCGCCCCTGTTAAATAAGTTTGGTTCCTGGTGCCCCTTTATTTCTTGAGTGGTTTCCCTATGAGCTTTTTGTCTTCATTTGATAAAGATCGCATATGTTCCAGAATTTCTTTTAACTCCTTTATCGCGTCTTTATCAATTACAAAGACTGCATCCCAAAGAGATTTCATTTTTTGAATCATATTCATATCAATTCCTTTTGTGACGATAATGCTACTATGACGGCGAGAAGGCAAGCAATAGCGTAATGACGATAATCGTGAATATTATGTAATAATGCCACAAATTCGCGATATATTAGTAAAAAGTCGTGAATATTAATCGCATCCACTAGCATTGTTTATTACTGCATATTGCAACCGCAATGTAGTGACATTCCTGGCTTTTACCAATATGATTACCGTTATGTGGCGCGTAAATGGCGCGAATGTGTTATAATCGTAAGCATGTATAAACCATTGTTTGAGACAACTCTCAAACTAGTCAGTAAACTGACGCAGATAGAGAATATCCGCGCACAGGTTGATCACGGCCATATCCTCCCGGAGCGATTAGTTAATCTTCGCTATCGTGCATCAGTCGAAGCAACGCTATCATCGACATCTATTGAGGGTAATCCTTTAAATATCAAAGAAGTCGAAGCGGTTCTAGCTAATAAAATGGTTGCTCGTTCGGCCTACCATATCAAAGAAGTTGAGAATTATAAGAATGCGTTGGACTATATATCTACCCGTAAACAGTCGGGGAGTGATATAACAATTGACGATATCTTGCAGCTTCACGAACTCACAACAACCGGTCTGTTGCCAGACGAAAAATCCGGCAATTGGCGTACTGGACCAGTTTATGTAGTCAGCTACAAAAATGGGGAACAAACCGTCAAATATACCGCTCCAGCCGCTGATAAGATTAGACCATCGCTATCTGAATTATTAGCTTGGCTTAATGGTCCCGCTAAACAGTTATCGCCGGTCATCGTAGCCGCTTTACTACATTTAGAATTTGTTTCAATCCACCCTTTTGCTGATGGTAATGGACGCACGACACGACTTCTGACATTTCTTTATCTAGGACTACGTAGCTACGACTTCAAAGGCGTACTCGTTCCAGATAATTATTATATTGCTGATCGTCCAGCGTATTATGCAGCCATAGAAGAGTCACAAGGCAAAACCTATCATTCCAAAGGCCTAAATGTTGATTGTTGGATATCATACTTTACTACTGGCATACTATACGCCGCTCTTGAAACGCTCGAGGCAGTTACATTAGCAGCGGTTAGTGATGTATCAATTCACGGGGCCAAATTATCTGACGATGAGTTATCAATACTCAACTATATCGGACAGTTTGGCTCAATATCAATTGAAGAGGCTTCTGCATTCCTGAGTCATCTGCCACGTCGCACCCTGCAAAGACGTTTACGCGGGTTGGTTGATACTGGATATATAAATATATCAGGTGAGGGCAAGAGCATTATTTACGTAGTGCGTAAGCAATAAACCTAGGTAGTTCGATCTATAGCTCTTTAAAAGCTTTTTGTAGTTAGACTACAATAAGTTCGGTAATCGTCCCGGAGCCCCTGCCAAGAGTGCTTTTTCACAATTAAGTGCCCTAAATAGCTCATTTACCTCTGGTAATCGAGCTATTTTTTGTGTTCCATCTTTTATTTCTTACTATGCCAGTGCTTTGCCGAATAGAACTCTAAAATATGCAACTCGGTTGTAATCCCTGAACCATTA
>Ga0209748_1001751_pt1 | contig 10637 bp, 7 predicted proteins | sample BarGraIncu00421A_FD_185490 | JGI IMG/M metagenome (GOLD analysis project Ga0209748, IMG submission 185490) | Arctic peat soil microbial communities from Barrow, Alaska - Barrow Graham LP Incubations 004-21A (SPAdes) (version 2) | ecosystem: Environmental > Terrestrial > Soil > Wetlands > Peat... | reverse complement strand
TGGAGACAGGAATCCGGCTGACGGTGTTGATGGGTTCAGACTTGATGTGGCAGGAGAGATTCCGATGGGATTCTGGCGCGATTACAGGAAGGTTGTGCGTTCTGTAAATCCTGAGGCATACCTTATCGGAGAAATCTGGTGGCTGGAGTGGCCCGATAAGCTATTGGATCCTAAAATATTTCTTGAAGGAGATCAATATGATGCAATAATGAATTACAGGTGGTACAGGGTTGCGAGAGGATTTTTCGGACAGGCAGAACCTGCACTAACACCTGCTGGATTCGTTCAGGAAATCAATCGGATCAATAAAGGCATAAGCATCGAAAATCTTCAGGCAATGATGAATGTAACATCTAGCCATGATTCTCCAAGACTGTCTACGTCCCTGTACAATAAAACAATGGACAAATACAACGCAAAGCCGTCTGACAACCCTGATTATAAAATAAATAAGCCGGACGATTTTACAAGGAAGGAACAAATTCTCCTGCTTATCCATCAGTTTACTTATATCGGAGCTCCTCAGATATGGAATGGGGAAGAGGTCGGAATGTGGGGTGCTGATGATCCGGATTGCAGAAAACCAGTGATATGGGATGATATTGTATATGAAGATGAACGTGCTGCATATGATCCTGCTAAAAGCCGACCCGTTGATGTTGTCAGACCCGATACAACACTAAGATCTTTTTATAGGAAGTTATGTAAAATGAGAAAAGATAATCCTTTACTGATATATGGTGATCTATCTTTCTCTGTTGCTGATGACCAGAAGATGGTATTGGCTTATAACAGGATGATGGGTAATGAAGAAATAATTGTGGCATTTAACCGATCAGAGAGCCCGCAGTCTGTAAATGTGCCTGTAAGAACTGACGGGGACTTTGAAGATATACTTTCCGGAAACAATAAATCATTTAAATGTACTGATAGAGAAATTGAAATCAACCTTAAACCACTCTCCGGAATTGTCTTGAAAAAGAAATTATAAGGTATTTAAATATTCTTTATAAGGATCCATTTTAATAATCCAAAAAATGTCATTTATCAATTTTTATAAATAAAAAAATCTTTACTTTTGGCTGACTATATAAAACCATCTCAAATATGAACGTTCCTTTAAATTTATTGTACACTAAAGACCATGAGTGGCTTCGGGTAGAAGGAAACATTGGTTATGTTGGAGTAACTGATTTTGCTCAGGGTGAATTAGGTGATATCGTTTTCATTGAGGTCGAAACAATAGGTGAAACACTTATGAAGGAAGAGGTGTTCGGTACTATCGAAGCAGTAAAAACAGTCTCTGACATGTTTATGCCTGTTAGTGGAGAGATCCTTGAAGTGAATCCTGAACTTGAGAAATCTCCTGCTGTTGTAAATAAGGATCCTTATGGTAAAGGATGGATGGTGAAAATAAAGATCAGTAATCCTTCAGAGGTCAATGATCTTTTTTCAGCAGAAAAGTATAAAGCACTGTTATAGTGTCTTTTTAACCTCGAATTCCTGGTAGCCTTCAACAACATCGCCTACTTTAATATCGTTGAAATTATGGATGTTAAGTCCGCATTCATACCCGCCAACTACTTCTTTCACGTCATCTTTAAATCGTTTGAGTGATCCAAGTTCCCCGGTATAAATTACAATACCATCGCGAATTATCCTTACCCTGGTATTCCTGGTTATTTTACCTTCTTTAACATAGCAACCTGCAACTGTTCCTACTTTAGTGACCTTAAATATCTCACGTATTTCAAGAGTTGCAACAATCTCTTCTCTGACTTCAGGCATCAACATACCTTCCATTGCAGATCTTATTTCTTCAATTGCATTGTAGATGATTGAATATAAGCGTACATCAATCTCCTCTTTTTCAGCAAGTTTTCTGGCGCTTAAAGATGGTCTTACCTGGAACCCGACAATAATAGCGTTCGAGGCTGCTGCCAGGAGAATATCTGATTCTGAAATCTGCCCAACCGCCTTATGAATAATGTTAAGCTGGATCTCAGGTGTTGAGAGTTTAATGAGTGAATCACTCAACGCTTCTACAGAACCGTCGACATCACCTTTCACTATTATGTTGAGTTCCTGGAAATTGCCGATAGCGATTCTTCGGCCTATTTCATCAAGTGTTATATGTTTTTGAGTACGGAGACCTTGTTCCCTCTGGAGTTGAGCCCTCTTAGTGGCAATATCTTTTGCCTCGCGGTCGCTCTCCATCACATTAAATTTATCACCTGCCTGGGGTGCACCATTTAATCCCAGAATAAGAGTAGGAGTGGCCGGACCAACCACTTCAACCTTGTATCCTCGTTCATTGTACATAGCCTTGATATGCCCAAAGCAGCTGCCTGCCAGCATAATATCTCCAATTCTGAGTGTTCCGGCTTTTACCAGGACAGTTGCTGTAAATCCTCTGCCCTTGTCGAGAGATGATTCAATAACTGTTCCGAGAGCCGGTTTGTCTGGATTGGCTTTTAGCTCAAGCATCTCTGCTTCGAGAAGAATTTTATCGAGCAGAAGATCAATATTGAGTCCGCTTTTTGCTGAAATTTCCTGTGATTGATATTTGCCTCCCCAGTCTTCAACCAGGTAATTCATACTTGCCAGAGCTTCTTTGATCTTATCTGGATTCGAAGTTGGCTTATCAATTTTGTTTATAGCAAATATTATAGGTACTCCTGCTGCTGAGGCATGATTAATGGCTTCTTTAGTTTGAGGCATAACTCCATCGTCAGCTGCAACAACAATTATTGCAATGTCGGTTATCTGTGCACCACGGGCACGCATAGCAGTAAATGCCTCATGACCTGGTGTATCGAGGAATGTTATCTGGCGTCCATCCTCGAGGATGACACCATATGCACCGATATGTTGAGTAATACCACCGGCTTCACCTGCAATTACATTGGTGTTCCGGATATAGTCGAGCAATTTTGTTTTACCATGGTCAACATGGCCCATTACGGTAACAATCGGAGGTCTTGGTTTGAGGTCTTCCTCCTCATCCTGATCCTCACGCACTGCTTCCTGTAATTCTGCACTTACGAATTCAACTTTGAATCCAAACTCATCGGCAAGAAGTGCCATTGTTTCCGCATCGAGACGCTGGTTGATTGAAACAAAAAGTCCAAGATTCATGCAAGTTGAAATGATATCGGTAACAGGGATACTCATCATAGAGGCAAGTTCATTAACTGATACGAACTCAGTAACTTTAAGAATATTCTTGTCGAGTTCCTGCTGATCAACAACCTCCTGGTGTTTTTGACTTATAGCCTCCCTTTTTTCCCTGCGGTATCTTGAGCCCTTTGATTTACCTTTTGTTGTGAGCCTTGCCAGTGTCTCTTTTATCTGCTTCTGAACCTCTTCTTCATTCACTTCGGCCCTTACAGGTCTTTTTTTCACGACCTTCTTGGTGCCTGGTTTTTCTTTTTTATCTGTTGTAACTGGCTTATTAACAGCGGGTGTTCCCTCTTTTTCTTTAAGTATTCTCTTTCTTCTCTTCTTTCTCCTGAAATCGGAATCGCCGCTAACCCTCATAGGTTGAAATGGAGTAGCTTTCTTTTTCTCCTCAACAGGCAGATCTATTCTTCCGACTACCCTTGGGCCAACCAGTTTCTTAAAATCAGTTTTATACAGAGCAACAATATCCTCTTCAGCTTCAGCAATATTAGCATCGTATATTATATCTTCAATCGCTGGATCTTCAATTACCGGCTCAGGAATTTGCTCTTCTAAAATTTCAGGTTCTTGTTTTCCGGTTGCTTTCGTCTTAGCCTGTTTGGAAATATCCTTTGCTTTGCTTTTTTCTTTCGCGGGAGCTTTTGGCTTCTCTTTCTGTTCCTCTTTTTTTACCGGTTTAGTGTCTTTAGAAATCGTATCGAGATCAATTTTCCCGACAATACGAAGATCAATATTTGATTTAGATTTTTTTTCTTCAACCGGAACCTTAGTAACAGGAGTCTCCTTTTCTGAGACTGGTTTTTTCTTTTCAGTCTTTTTAGTTTCAACCGGAGCCGGAGCAGGTTTTTGTATCGGTTCCTCTTTAGGTGGAATAACTTTTTCAACCTTTGGTTTTAACGTCTTTTCAAGATTAATTTTCCCGATAAGTTTAATATCAGGTTTTTTGATTTCAGTCTTTATGTCTACAGTTGTTTTAACTCCTGAAGAATCTTTGACAAGAACGTTATCATCCTTTTCAGAATCTTCAGTTTCAATCTTCTCTGAAAAATCGCCAATAGAAACAGATTCCTTTTTCCTGTGGAGATCTTTAAGAATGAGTTTTTCAGACTCCTTTTTTACACTGATATCTGTACTGTATTCTTTTACAAGCAAAATATAAGCTTCATGCGGAAGTTTAGTATTTGGGTTGGGATCAAGATCAAACCCTTTCTTGTGCAGGAATTCCACAATTGTGGATATTCCCACATTAAATTCGTGGGCTGCTTTGCTTAATCTTGTAACCTTAATATCCTCTGTCATAAATATGTCTTGCCTTTATTAAAACTTCAAAATCCCTGATTGTGAAAAGTTTATATTTATATTTTATTCAAATTCGGCTCTGAGGATGTTAACAACCTCTTTAACAGTTTCTTCTTCAAGATCAGTTCTTTTTACAAGATCGCTGACTGAAAGGTTTAGAACACTTCTTGCAGTATCACAACCAATAGCTTTGAGTTCTTCGATGATCCAGTCTTCAATTTCATCTTCAAATTCCTCAAGATTAACATCTTCCTCATCTTCTCCCCCTGGTTCCCTGTAAACATCAATCTCATAACCGGTAAGCTGGCTTGCCAGTTTAATATTCAGTCCCCCTTTACCAATTGCAAGAGACACTTCATTAGGTTTCAGATATATTTCTGCCCTCTTTGTCTCTTCAACCAGTTTGATTGAGGTAATTTTTGCAGGACTGAGAGCTCTCTGTATAAAGAGTTGATTGTTAGAAGTATAGTTTATAACATCTATGTTTTCATTTCGTAATTCCCTTACTATTCCATGTATCCTTGAACCTTTCATTCCAACACATGCTCCGACCGGATCAATTCTTTCGTCATACGATTCAACGGCAACTTTGGCGCGTTCTCCTGGTACTCTTACAATGTTTTTGATAGTAATCAGGCCATCAAATATTTCCGGAACTTCAAGTTCAAATAACCTTTCCAGGAATACAGGTGAGGTTCGGCTGAGTATGATAAAAGGGGTATTGTTTCTCATTTCGACCTTTATCACAACAGCTCTTATTGAATCTCCTTTACGGAAATGATCTGAAGGGATCTGTTCACTTTTAGGCAGAATAAGTTCATTACCATCATCATCAAGAACAAGAATTTCTCTCTTCCATACCTGGTAAACTTCTCCGGTAACTATTTCGCCGATCCTGTCTTTGTACTTGATATAGATATTATTCTTTTCCAGATCGAGAATACGTGCTGTAAGGTTTTGCCTTAATGATAGAATAGCTCTTCTTCCAAAGTCAAGAAACTTGACTTCATCAGATACCTCTTCACCGACTTCGTAATCTCCATCAATCTCTTTGGCCTTTGACAGTGGTATCTGTATTACCGGATCAGTCAACTCTTTGTCTTCTACAACAACCCTGTTTCTCCATATTTCAAAGTCACCTTTATCAATATTGACAATAATGTCGAAATTATCAGCTGAACCATACTTCTTTGCTAGCATACTTCTGAATACATCTTCAAGAACGCTCATCATTGTAGGCCGGTCAATATTTTTCAGTTCCTTGAATTCCGAAAAAGTGTCGATTAAATTAACATTTTCCATCTGGTGTAAACCTATTATTATTTAATTGTCAAAATAACTCTTGCCGATTTTATCTGTTCCAAATTGAAAGAAATATCTTTCAATTCTTTTGTTCTTCCTTTAACTTTTATTTCAGTCTCCAGTTCAAATCCTCCGTCTGTCACATTCTTAAGTCTCCCTGCATATTTAGATCCTTCATTGTCAACAACTTCGACTTTCTTACCCTCATTTTTGACGTACTGTTCAATAACTCCAAACGGCATGTCCAGACCAGGTGAGGATACCTCTAATTCAAATTCCTCTGTATCGCGGTCAAGACCCTTTTCAATATGCCGGTGTAATGCTGCACATTCATCAATTGTTATGCCTTCATTTTTATCAGCCAGCACAATGATCCTGTTGGCGCTGCTTACTTTAACAGCAACAAGAAAAAGTCCGGTTCCTTTTATGAACTCTTCAACTAATCCCTGTATTTTCAGTTTTTCTATCATTTTCTAAAAACCGATAACAAAATAGGGGACTCTGGTCCCCTAGAAATTCCCCTCAATTCGCTGACAAAGGTACATATTTATATTAAATCACCAAAAAAATCCGCATTAATATTGAACTATTATGCTTGTGTCTCAAATACGTAGCTTGAAAATCAGTAAACATTTAGATCTTTGCAAACGACTTAAAACTAACAGGGAAAAGATTAATATATTTCAGTGAACACTGTGAAACAGGCAGATATATATGACAGAAATGACAGGTTAATTCTTGAGAATTGTACTTTATGTCCAAGGGAGTGCAGGGTAAACAGGTTTAAAGGTGGAACAGGATATTGCGGAATGGATGCCGGTTTAAATATTGCATCTATATGTATACACAAAGGTGAGGAACCGGTCATTAGCGGTTCAGATGGTATTTGCAATATCTTTTTTGCGGGATGCAATCTTCATTGCCTTTATTGTCAGAATCATGAAATCAGCCAGTACGGATCAGTCATCAGGAATCCCGGATCGGAACTTGAAACGGTCCTGGATCAAATAGTGCTAATACTGTCGAAAGGCATACCGGCTATTGGTTTTGTATCTCCTTCTCATGTTGTACCGCACGTGAAGGTAATAATAGAAGGTCTGAATTTGCGTGGTTACAAGCCAATAACAGTCTATAATACAAATAGTTATGATAAACAGGAAACCATCCGCAGTCTGTCAGGAATTATTGATGTATATCTGCCCGATTATAAATATGTTAATATGGAAATTGCATCAGAATATTCAGATGCTGCAGATTACCCGGTATTAGCACTCAAAGCTATTAAAGAGATGTATTATCAGAAAGGATCAACCCTTGCTATTGATGAAAGTGGCATGGCAGAAAGTGGGTTGCTGATCAGACATCTTGTTTTGCCAGGTCATGTTGAAGATAGCAAAATTGTCCTTAAGTCGATTGCTGAAGAGTTGTCACCCGGTGTTCATCTTTCACTCATGTCTCAATACCATCCTACAACTCAGGTTATAAATCATCCTGTGCTTAACCGGTCGCTTTACAAGACAGAATATGAGGCTGTTGTTGAAGCTATGGACGAGATGGGTTTCAGAAATGGATGGATTCAGGATATGGATAGTTTTCAGAATTACCGGCCTGATTTCAGTAAAGACAATCCGTTCGAATAATTCTCTCTCATTTTGGGGTGTCATGCCCGAAGGATCATGACGGGGTGGTTAATTTCACTTTTTCAACAACCCCTTAAAACTATAATATTTAATTGAATTTCACTCGAATAGAGAGAATTAGCCACTCTTTAGGGGGGGAGGGGGGCAAATTAAATCTTTACGACCTTTGCGGTTAAATGATGTTAATTCCTAATTTTGTAGATAAAAATTTTCAGGTGGTTTATCTGACTAATAAGCGAAAAATAATAAATGACCCTGTTTATGGTTTTATAAGCATTCCGGGAGATTTTGTTTTTGACCTCATCGAGCATCCATGGTTCCAGAGGTTAAGGAATATAAAACAGCTGGGATTGACAAGTTTTGTATATCCCGGCGCAAATCACAGCAGGTTTCAGCACGGCATGGGAACGTTGCATCTGATGAGTATGGCCATCAGTACACTTCGAAGCAAGGGAATCATAATTTCACCTGTTGAAGAAGAATCCACTCTAATTGCGATACTTCTGCACGATGCCGGACATGGTCCCTTTTCACATGCTCTTGAAAATTCAATAATCAGCGGCATTACACATGAGGATCTTTCACTCCTCCTTATGAGAAAACTGAATGAAATATTTCGTGGAAAACTAGATCTGGCAATTGAAATATTCAAAGGAACTTATTCAAGAAAATTTTTGCATGAGCTGATTTCCGGTCAGATAGATATGGACAGGCTTGATTATCTGCGAAGGGATAGTTTTTTCACCGGAGTTATTGAAGGATCGGTTGGCTCGGACAGGATAATAAGGATGCTTAATGTTGTGGATGATAGTCTGGTTGTAGAAGAAAAAGGGATATATTCACTCGAAAAATTTCTTATCGCCCGTCGCCTGATGTACTGGCAGGTTTATATGCATAAAACGGTCCTTTCTTCCGAAAGCCTCCTGGTAAAGATACTTAAACGGGCGAAAGAACTTGCTAATGAAGGGTTGGATTTGTATTCCACCCCTGCACTCAGATTCTTTCTATACAATAATCTGGGTCATTCCGATCTCACAGATTACGGAAAATTTACTCCCGGACTGATTGCATCAAATTTTACACGACTTGATGATTCGGATATACTGGTTTCAGCAAAATACTGGGCCGATCATTCCGATAAGGTTCTTTCAGATTTGTCAGGCAGGTTATTTAGAAGAGATCTTTTTGCGATTGAATTGCAAAATGAACCATTTCCTGTGAAAAGGGTAAAGGAACTTGGTAAAATGGCAGGAAAATTGATGAATGTAAGCTCAGAGTTAGAAGACTATTATGTTTTCACCAATAGTATTTCAAATCTGGCTTATACACCTGATACTCCTGAAGTTAAAATACTGCTTAAAAGTGGAAAAACAGCTGAAATTTCAACTGTCTCGGATATGTTTGACCACAGGTTCCTATCAGAGAGAATAACAAAATACTTCCTATGCTATCCAAAAGAATGTCGATAATTAAAATTTAAATATTATGGAATTTACTGCTGCAACAATTGCCGGATTTTTAGAAGGTGAAATTGAAGGAAACCCCAATATTCAAGTAAATACTATAGCTAAAATAGAAGAGGGGCAGATTGGAGCTTTGTCATTCCTGTCCAATCCGAAATATGAACATTATTTATACGATACAAAGTCTTCGGTCGTTCTTGTTAACAAAAGTTTTGTACCATCGGCTAAGGTTGATGCTACGCTCATCAAAGTAGAAAATGCGTATGAGGCATTTGCCTCTCTGCTTAGGCTGGTTGACCAGGCAAGACCAAGAAAAAAAGGAATTCACGGTACCGCTATTATTGAAGCCACTGCTAAAATCGGTTCAGATGTTTTCATCGGACCATATGCCTACATAGGTGAGAATTGTGTCATAGGTGACGGATGCTCTGTTTATCCGCATGTATATATTGGAGATAACACTAAACTGGGAAGAAATTGTACAATTAACCCCGGAGTAAAGATTTATCATGATTGTCTTATCGGAGAAGGTTGTATTATACATGCCGGAACGGTTATCGGAAGTGATGGATTCGGATTTGCTCCGCAGTCAGACAGCGAATTTATGAAGATACCACAATTAGGGAATGTCATTTTAGAGGACCATGTTGAGATTGGAGCTAATGTTACAATTGACCGGGCCACAATGGGTTCAACAATGATTCGTAAAGGAGTTAAGTTGGATAATCTTATACAGATTGGACATAATGTAGAAGTTGGTGAGAATACAGTTATGGCTGGTCAGACAGGAATCGCAGGATCGACAAAAGTAGGAAAGAACTGTATGTTTGGAGGACAAGTTGGTATTTCAGGCCACTTAAAAATTGCAAACGGGACAAAAATAGGTGCACAGGGTGGGATTCTTGGAGATGTGAAAGAGGAGGGCACAGTGATTTTAGGATCACCGGCAATCGAAATTAAACAGTTTCTCAAATCTTCAGTAATTTTTAAAAGATTACCGGAGATGAAAGTAAAAATTGATTCTCTGGAAAAAGAGATAGAGTCTCTGAAAAAGAAGTAGTTTTGTTTTTAGGTCGGGATGAAATTGTGTATATTAAATTCAGTTAAAGAACAAATTTCTGGATTGTTCGGAATATTTTTATTTTTTTTGTACCCGTAATTTAATATTTAGCACTGATGAGTGAAAAACAGAGGACACTTGCAAGAGAAATAAGCCTTAGCGGAAAGGGGCTACATACAGGAAATAGTGTAACAATTACATTTAAACCGGCTCCGGCAAATCACGGCTATAAATTTTGCAGAGTGGACCTTCCCGGAAAACCTATAATTGATGCACTTGCTGAACACGTCACAGATACTTCGAGGGGAACGACACTCGTCCAAAACAATGCTACCGTAACAACTATTGAACATGTTATGGCCGCATTTCATGGTTTGCGCGTTGACAATGCCATGATCGAGTTAGATGGACCTGAGGCCCCGATAATGGGCGGTTCAGCCTGGAATTTTGTCGAAGCAATTAAAGAAGCAGGTATTGTTAACCAGAAAGAAGACAGAAATTACTTCGTTGTCAAACAAAAGATCACCTTCTCTGACGAAGAACACGGTGTAGATCTTATAGTATATCCCGATGATCATTTAAGTGTAAATGTTCTTATCGATTATAATTCAAAGATTCTGGGGAACCAGTACTCGATACTTGATTCAATTGACGACTTCGAAGAAAAGATATGCAAAAGCCGCACGTTTG
>Ga0209748_1001750_pt1 | contig 10639 bp, 5 predicted proteins | sample BarGraIncu00421A_FD_185490 | JGI IMG/M metagenome (GOLD analysis project Ga0209748, IMG submission 185490) | Arctic peat soil microbial communities from Barrow, Alaska - Barrow Graham LP Incubations 004-21A (SPAdes) (version 2) | ecosystem: Environmental > Terrestrial > Soil > Wetlands > Peat... | reverse complement strand
TCACTCACCCACCTGTCGCCTTTGTTGTCTTTCTGACGGTAGCTGATGAAGATGTCGTATTCGTAGCCTGGAACTATACTTGCCATAGTATAAAGATAATACTAAATTGATAATCAGAGTTCTATTTAACTCATTATCAAAATGAAACCTTAGTTACATTTTCCTTTCGGATAAAATCCAGATCCTGAAAGTCAAAACTAAAATCTGTCAATGGAGATAATGCTTTCATCTTTATTCCCGATGCTTTACCTGAGTTATCGAGATTAAACATTACATATGCGTCAGCATCCATGCTTCTGTCATTCCACTTCGCAATAAAGGTATTGCCTTTGTATACCAGTAATTCTCCTGTAAGCTTTGGAGATCTTTTTGAATCGAACCATAATTTCCCATTTTTGACAGAAATTATCACTTCATCAAACCATTTATCAGAATATATGCCGGTATAAAGACTATCATTTGTTTTTGCTGAAGAGCTTTTTTGTTGAACTTCAATATCTCTCCAGATGTTTTCGGTTATTTTTTTTGCATCTGCAATGTTTTTTATAGCAGCCTCATGATATTGTCTTATCCTGTCAACTCCTACAATACAAAAATAACTATCTTTTATAGTATTGGTAATCGCGTCCAGAGCTTCATAAGACTGTTGGTTCGTAAATACGATAATACCAAGTTTCAATTCCGGAATAAGCGTTACCTGTGTAAACATACCTGCAAGCCCACCATAATGTCTGACTTGTTTATATCCTCTCTCATCACTTAAACCCCAACCCAGTCCGTAGGCTGCAAAATGTGTATTATAATCTGAGGAATCTCCTGCAGGTTTAATTGTTTGAGGTGTCCACATAGCTTTATGAACTTCATCACTAAAAAGTTGCTTTTTAAGTCCTCCATCGTATTTACCATTATTCATCTGCATAATTATCCACCTGCACATATCCGTGAGATTACTGTAAATACCGCCTGCAGCATTGGCAACATCACCAAAATCGCGGTCAATAACCTGTACTACACCATTAACCGGTGCATGAGGATCTATAACATTTGATTTATCTTTTACCCGACTGAATGCAGCGGCACTGCCTGTCATATTCAACGGTTTCATGATCCGTGTTTCAATAAAATCTTCCCATCTCATTCCGGAAACCCTTGCCACAACTTCCCCTGCAACAATATACAGCAGGTTATCATAATCATATTTTGTTCTGAATCCTGAAACAGGATTTAAATAGCGCAGGTTATGAATAATATCCTTTAATGTAAAATTGTTTAACCCAGGCCAGATCATAAGGTCGCCTGCACCTAATCCCAAACCACTTCTGTGTGTCAAAAGGTCCCTGATAGTAAACTCTTCAGTAACATATGGGTTATAAAGTCTGAATTCAGGAATATAATCAATGACCCGATCATCCCAGGATAGTTTTTTCTCATCTATTAATATACCCAAAGCTGCTGTAGTAAATGCCTTGCTGTTCGATGCGATACCAAATAATGTATTAGCATCCACTTTTTGCATTGTATTGAGCGATCGAACACCATACCCTTTGGCATGAATAACTTTATCATCCTTTACGATGGCCACAGCAATACCCGGAACATCAAATGTTTTCAGGGTCTTCTCAACAAGACTATCTATTTCCCTGGATGTAATTGTTTGGGAACTTACAGATATAGTGACCAGAAATAAAAAGGCTAAAGGAATCAAACGATTTAGAACCTGGCTGTTTTTTTTCATTTTGGTATGATTTAAGACTTATCTGATTAGTTTTGGAAAGAGGTATTAATAAAGTCGTAATGTTTCTTGATTCAGTTCCACGAGTTACTTACCTACCCATGAATTATTAGATTCATCTGCATCCATAAAAATCCCGCCATCCAGAAGTAATGATTTTATACTCTTCTTTGTGTTAATCGTAATTACCGTATTTTTCTGATCATTTTTCCATACACCCGGAGTTTGATGATTCAATTCTTTTGAACTATCGGTATAGATTATCTCTATATTAAATGGTATTGCCATACCACCGATGTTGTCAATTGTAACAGTATATCCAACAGTTGATTTGCCTACATTCCGGATAGCAAGATCGATGTAGTTATATGAGAAAAACCAGTTATTCCAGAACCAATTCAGGTTTTGACCTGAAGCATCATTGAAAGCATAAAAAAAGTCCCAGGGAATAGGATGCTTCCCATGCCAGCGATTCATATATTCATGCAGACACTTTTTGAACATAGCATCTCCGAGTAAATCTTTTAATGCCAGGTAAGCTAAAGATGGTTTGCCATACGCATTAATTTCATAACCTGTAGTCAAATTGGTTTCCGGAGTAATTATTGGCAAATCATTGTCAGCTGAAAAATCATGTATCCCTTGTTTACTATGAATCCACCTTCCGATGTTGATCTGTTTATATAATTTCTCTTCCGCTTCAATGCCCCTGTCATCCCGACCAATGAGCAGCTCAAAAGTTGTGGCCCAGCCTTCATCCATAAACCCATATTGAGTCTCATTAATGCCCATATAAAAAGGCATATAGGTATGGGCAATTTCGTGCTCTACTATCCATTTTGAAGTAGTTGTATCCATGTAAGTCTTATCATTAACCATCATTGGGTACTCCATCCCCCCTGCATGTCCCTGAAAAACGGTAGTCTTTTCATAGGGATAAGGAATCCCTGGCCAATTGCAGGAAAACCAATCAAGAGCATAGCGACTGTAGGCTATCATGCTGTGAAAATCAGCGACCGTATCACAATAGGCAGATTGGACTGAAGCTCTCCGGTTTGTTGCGGCATCCACAACAACACTGGATGCATCCCAGTTATAATGATCGCTAATTGCGAATGCCATATCAGTAATATTATTTGCTTTCCATTTCCATGTATTCAGGGCATTTTGTTTAGTTACGTTTTTTGATATCCAATCTTCTTTTGTCACTATGTGAATTATTTCATCTGTTACCATGGATCGGGCTAATTTATTTGCATAAGGAGGCTGTAATAATTCAGGAATGTTAAGCAATGTCCCGGTGGCCCAAACAATATAATTTTTTGGAACTTGTACATTCAGTGTGTAATAGTTGAAATCATTATAAAATTCCTTATCATCATCAAATTCTGTCACATCCCAACCCTGGTAGTCATCATAGACTGCAATGCGCGGATAAAAATAGGCAAGGAAATAAGTGGTGGAATCTATCATACCTTCACGATCACTCTTCAATGAAATTTCATAATGCCATTGAATGGAAATTTGTACAGAATCATTAGGTATCAATGGTTGTGGTAGTTTAATAATTTTAAAGGTATTATTATTTAAGTCAGACTGCCAGGGTTGTATTATGTTATTTAGAGAATAAGAATCAACATGAATTCCTGGTGTAAGATAAGTTGAATCCACAGCCCAGACACGTGCCGCTCCGGGTTTATGAATATTGACAATAAGTTTAAAAACCAGGTTTTTGAGGGTATCAGGACTATTATTAAAATATGTTATATTTTCACTTCCGTGTATGGTACGATCGGGTGGCATGGCGGTTATGTTAATATCATAGCGCCCAAGATTCTGCCAGTAATTTTTCCCGGGTCGGCCATCAGGCGAACGGGTCCCGTTTTTATAAGCCTGTTTAATATTACGTGGTATATATAATGCTGACGGATCATTTTGAGCCATTCCCTGGCACCAATACATGATCATGATGAGGGTGAAAAAGGTTTTAGTTTTCATAATTCAATAATTTACAGTTAAGAAAAAAGAGGAGTTTTATAAATCTCAGATCAGATATCTAGTCAAGAAATTGGAATTCTCTCTTAGCGTTGTCCCACGACCCAATTGTCCATTTTCTTTTCTAATATGTTCAATGGCATGCATCCATCTTTTAAAAACTCATCATGAAAATCAGAAAGCTTAAACTTATTCCCAAGTTGGGTTCTGTATTTTTCTCTCAACTCCTTAATTTTTAACTCACCGATTTTATAACACAATGCCTGTCCTGGTTGAACCATATAACGTTCTATCTCAGCTGTAGCATCTTCTTCGCTGATAGCTTCATTATCCATATTGTATTTTATAGCTTCCTCCCTCGTCATTTTACCTGTGTGCATAGCTACATCAACCACTAATCGAATGGCTCTGTGTATCTCTTCGTTCAGTGTACCCATTTGCTGATAAGGATCAGTATAAAGCCCCAACTCTTTGCCAAGACTTTCGCAATATAAAGCATACCCTTCCCCATAAGCTCCATACCAGATAAAACGACGAAACTTTGGAAGATGATCATTTTCCATTTGTAGTGACTCCTGGTAGTGATGGCCTGGTATAGCTTCGTGCAGAAATATACTTTCCATACCTGTAGTAACATTGAATTTTGTTGCATCTATAATGGGTACATAAAAAATCCCGGGTCTTGTTCCATCGGGTGTACCTGAAAAATATTCAGCGCTGGCACTGGCTGCCCGAAAAGCTTCCGTTTGTCGTATTTCAAATTTTGTTTTAGGGGTTTTGTTAAACAGTTTCTTAAGGTTGGGTTCAGATCTGATTTGAATGCTGTGAAATGCATCAAGCACTTCACTGGCCGAATTATAAGGCATGAATTGCTTATCTGTTTTCATGAATTCAAAGAATGCCTTGAGGTCACCCTTAAATTGTACTGAAGCTTTTATCAACTCCATTTTATCCCTTATGCGTTTTACTTCTGTAATACCAACCTTATAAATTTCTCCGGGAGTTTTGTCAGTGGTTGTCCAGTGCTTAACTAAGTAAGCATAGTATTTATCGCCATCTGGCAGAGCGTTTATGCCTGTTGAATTTCGTGCATTTGTCAAATATTCTGTTTGTAAAAACACGGCCAGTTTTTTATATGATGGCACTATTTGCTTATTAATAAGATTGATGTATGCAACGGTTAACCGTTTCTTGTCGGTTTCGCTAAAATTTGCAGGCATTGATTTAATGGGTCCATAAAATAAACTCTTTATAACAGAATCTGTAACCATTGCCTGCATTTGTGGAATCATTTTTACTACAGCTGCTTTTGGTAATACATAGTTTAAAGCTATCCCTTTTTTAAAGTAAACTATGGCACTATCTGTCCAGGAACTAAATGCTGCAGCTCGTTGAAGCCAGTTTTCATAATCAGTTGGGGTTTTAAATGGCTGGTAACCTGTACCTCCACCCATTTGACCAAGCAATAACGGTACACCTTTAAATTGATTAAAAGGAATATAGGTATTATCGATTAAGTCTGAATTCCCCACATGATGGTTCACTAATCCTTCGATGCCCATGTCGGTCTCCCACTTAAGAATATCAAAGCTAATTTTATCATCGTCATTCAATTGTTCTCTGTCAAAAGTGTTTAGAGAAATCTGGTAGCTATTAAAAAAACCTGTTAACTTCTTGCAGTAACTTTCAGTAAAATCTGCTGGCAACAAGTTGTTGAAAGAGCTATCTCCATTGATGGTAGCTTCTAACGGAAACATATGCATCCGGTCATCATAATATTTATCAAGCAAACCGGCAAAATCCTTATTGTCTGCTTTGACCTGGTTTATTTTGCCTGGTTTGCAACTTGTCGTAATAACGATAATTGAAAGAAAGAAAATTACTTTTTTCATTTAGGTATGATTTTTTAATCATTTTTCAATTATTCCTTCTCACCTGATTTAAAAACTGTCCAGGGTTGTGTTGGACGATCTTTTAGCAGACCATTCATCCAGTCGTATTGAGGATGCTGTTCAAGAAATTTTTTAGCATCGAATGGCGTTCCGCAGGCAGCACCCCAACGTGCCAGGAAAGACATTTGTCTTGCCATTTTTGAGTCGACTACCTTCCCATCCAAAACTCCCATGGGTTCAAAAGGTTCATGTTTGCCTTCAATGTTCGGATCTAACTCATTATGACGACAAAGAGTACGATCATCGGGCTTATTTACATTTAAATAAGTATCATAATGATCCGATTCAAATAACTCAGCATTGTTTATATCAATTTTCCCAACATTTTCATTCATAAGTTGCTTCCATCTGACCCTGCGGGCAACAGAACTAAATTTGATATCCGTATTGTCAGTCATAGTGGTTTCAAATCTAAGGATTCTCAGGTCTTCAGCCACATTGGAGCCAATGAAATACCCATCCTTTTTCTTTTCAAATCCTACATATTTCAGACCCAGTTCGAGCCTTGCGATTTCATTGGTATTTATATCTCCGATAAGCCATGCATTCGCATAACCGCCGTTATTGCCTTTTTTCATGAGTTCACACCATTCATCAATGGAAGAAGCATATTGGGTGGCGGTTCTCATCCGTGAAAATTCAGGTACCCCTTTTGTATCAAAGGGGAAAAAATCTCCTATAGTTGTCTCTGAGCCAACTATGCCAGCATCTGTTATAAAAAAATCTGTGTCGCTATGAATAAATCCGGGAATAGTTTGCATCAGGATACGATGACCTTTTTCAGGAAGAATATCTATTATGACATTGCACAATGGATTATAATAATTATCATGAGTATTATGCCCAAGCACTATTCCTCCGTCTTTAGTCATTCTGCCTGTTGCTATAAAGGAACTGCAAGACTCTTTCACCGGATCCGCGACATTTACTCTAATGGAATCCTTCATCATGGGCAACAAATACCTAAATAGTTCTGATAGGCCATTAAGAGAAACAATTTCATCCCGGGTAGTCGAGACTCCGGCCTCCTTCATCCCTTCAACCATGCCATCAATTTCTGTAAGATTTTCCGGACCTGTTTTTGGGGTCAGTATATCATGTGCCCGGTCGACAAACCAGCTCCACTTCATTGCTGTCTGATATTTCCATACTTCAGAAAGAATACGTAAAGATTCCTTGATTTCTTTGGAAAGCAAGTATCCATGCTGAAATCCCCTTTCTTCAGGACTCCCTTCAATATGAAGGTAGATCCAGCCGTTTTTTTCGTGGCGATTTGCTTTGCTGAGCCATGATTTCTGCTCATTTGTAAGCTTATCATTTGTTTGACTACGGACCAATGTTGAACAAATGAAAACTGACACAAGAAGAATAATTATTTTTTTCTTCATAGCATTCTGAGTTTTAGTTTATTAAAAGGGCCATTTATAAATTCAATATCTTTCGAGCTGTTCTGTATGATTATGGTGGCTAACGACTTGCGACTTTGGCTTTAAGGGTATTCCATTTTGCTACTAACTGCAGCAGCTGTTCTTGTGTTTCTACCAGGGCAGAAGCTGCCTGCTCTGTTGGAGGCAGATCTGTATTCTGCAATATATCAAGTATGTTAGCAAATGTTTTATTCAGCTTGCTGAATCCAGGTTCCATGGTTTCTGCCAATGAATTTTCAAAAAGACCGGCTTCTTTTTTCAATGATGCCAGTTTTTCGACCTCAGTTGAAGATGTATTTTCTATTTTTAATTGCAGCTGTTTACGATTAGCTTCGATGTCGCTTATGATCTCTTTGCATTGCTTTCTGTCTTCATAGCATTGGTAGGATAAGTCGTGTTGCTTCTGCAAATCAGCAAAAGAAGTTTTTACTCTTGGATCCATTTTTACTGCAAAGGATTGAGTTAATTCTTGCCCGTCGAAAGTAAACTTAACATTATAGACTGCAGGCATCACCCAGGGTGAGGTAAAACTTGAAGCTGTGTTCATGAAGATAGCAGCCATGGGAAAGGAATCTAAATCGCTCAATGGCTGATAGTGCATATCCCAGGTAAACCGGTGCGAACCCTTTTTAGAAGAAAGAATTTGTTGCGGGCGTATCCAATAAGGCGGAACATTATCCGAAGGTATTTTCTCTAAACTATCTAGACTGCTGTATTTTCTTATCAGGTTGTTTTTTTCATCCCTTATTTCCAGTGTTACTGTCTGTTTGGTATCATTCAGATAATAATCAATAATAGCTCCATCGGGTGGATTTTGCCCTGCTGGTTCTTCCTGTGGCAGCGGCGTGTCAGTGTAGTTCATGTCCCATCTTATGCGGTAAGTGGTTTGTGGTTTAAAAAGGATCACCGGAGAATTAGTAAGTGGAGCGTCTAACTGGCGCAGAGCGGAGATATCATCTAATATCCAGAAACTTCTTCCATGTGTGCCGATGACGAGATCATCATCTTTAATAACAATGTCGCGAATAGAAGTGGCTGGCATATTCAATCTGAGACTTTGCCAGTGTTCTCCCTCATCAAATGAAACATATACTGCTCTTTCACTGCCCGCAAATAATAATCCTTTACGTTCAGGATCTTCTCTAACAACGTTAACAGGATCATCAGGTAAGCCATTAATAATTTCTTTCCATGTATTACCCATGTCATCGGTTTTATAAATATGCGGATGCATATCATCACAACGAATACGGTTTACAGCTGCATAAGCAGTATTCACATCAAAATGGCTAGCATCTATCAACGAGATTTTGCTCCATGACCTGATTTCAGGAGGAGTAACATTCTTCCATGTTTTTCCTCCGTCTCCTGTTACTTGAATCAATCCATCATCTGTTCCGCACCAGATGGTATTAATGTCTTTATATGAGGGAGCAACAGTGTAAATAACTCCACGCCTTGGCATTGTTTTCAAATCCTCACTATTGTATATGCCAACGCTCGGTGGAATCTGCCAGGTTTCTCTTGTAAGGTCGGGGCTTATAACCTGCCATTTGTTACCCCCATTTTTTGTTTGAAAGAGCATATTTCCTGCGAAATACAATGTTTTATTATCTACCGGGCTAAACAGAACCGGTGCTGTTCTTAAAAAACGAAACTTACCGCTGGGTACAGCTTCAGGAGAAATATTTTGTACCTGCCCGGTCCGTTTGTCATACCGCGAAATTTTACCGCCATAAATAATATTCGGATCCAGCGGATCGGCTGCAACATAGCCCCATTCTTCAACGCCAACGGGATGCCACTCCCTGAAAGTGATCGCGCCATCATTGCCCCTCGAGGCTATGCCCACACTACCGCTTTCCTGTTGACCACCATAAATATTATAAGGAAATGAATTATCAGTGCTGACATGATAAAACTGCGCTGTAGGTTGATTATACCATGATGAAAAAGTTTGACCTCCATTTACAGTAATAATTGCTCCCTGGTCGCCAGCGATTAAAATAATATCAGGGTTATCTGGATTGATCCATATACGGTGATAATCATCACCTCCCGGTGAACCACGAAATGCATTCCATGTTTTGCCTCCATCAACAGATTTCCATGTTACAATATTTGCACTATAAACAATATCCGGATTTTTTGGGTCAACTTTTATTTCTGCAAAATCATCACCTCTTCCCCAATATCTATCATCAGTTTGTATTCTTTTCCAGCTTTCTCCTGCATCATCACTTCTGTAAATTCCTCCATAACTGGCTGCATCTACTGTCGCATACATTCTTTTTGAGTCGGATTGAGCAATGCAAAAACCAATTCTTACCAAACCTTGCTCAGTGGTTGGTAACCCGGATGTAATTTTTTTCCAGGTTATGCCTCCATCTGCACTTTTATATAATCCGCTTTCTTTTCCGTTCCAGGCACTGTTTTCCCATGGACCCAGTCTTCCCGCCCACATAGCAGTAAAAACTATTTGCGGATTATTCGGATCAATAGTTACCTGTATAGCACCAGTGTTTTCATCTTTATACAAAACTTTTTCCCATGTCTTGCCCCCATCAATTGTCCTGAATACACCTCTTTGGGCATTTGGGCCATAAGGATGACCCATTGCCGCAACAAATACCCTGTTCTCGTTTGTTTGGTCAATGGCTAAACCACCAATTTGCTGAACATCATTTAATCCCAGATGTATCCATGTTTTTCCAGCATCAATTGATTTGTACATTCCATCTCCCACAGATAGATCGGGACGTAGCAAGCCTTCGCCGCTGCCAACATATATAACATTGGGATTAGAGGGTGCAACTGCCACATCACCAATAGAACCAGTCGGCTGATCATCAAAAATGGGAAACCAGGTTCGGCCATAATCAGTGGTTTTCCATACTCCACCATTATTGACCCCGATGTAAAAAGTACTCGGGTGCTGTAGCACACCTGCGGCACCAACGGTACGACCACCGCGGTGTGGTCCTATCATCCGCCATTTCATTGCATTGAAGTACTTTGCATCAATCGTTTGCGCCTTAACAGATGAGAACACCAATAAGATTGCCAATAATAAAAGAATAAGTCTTTTCATGGAAAAAGGTGATAATTTTAAAAGTAAGTTTTTTACATCGATGATAAATTATTGAAAGTTGTCAGGGAATAATATTTCCAATTGTAATCTTTACAATATTTTTCAGTTATTCCTTCTCACCTGCTTTAAAAACGGTCCAGGGTTGAGATGGACGATCTTTAAGGAGGCCATTCATCCAGTCATATTGAGGATGCTGTTCAAGAAATTTTTTGGCATCGAATGGCGTTCCGCAGGCAGCACCCCAACGAGCAACAAACGACATTTGTTTTGCCATTTTTGAGTCGACCACCTTCCCATCAAGCACACCTGCTGCATCAAATGGTTCCCATAATCCTTCCATGTCGGCATCTAATTCTCCATGGGCACAAAGCGTACGATAACCAGGTTTATTCAAATTTAAATAGGTGTCATAATGATCTGCCTCAAATGTTTCGGCAAGTAC
>Ga0209748_1001748_pt1 | contig 10642 bp, 10 predicted proteins | sample BarGraIncu00421A_FD_185490 | JGI IMG/M metagenome (GOLD analysis project Ga0209748, IMG submission 185490) | Arctic peat soil microbial communities from Barrow, Alaska - Barrow Graham LP Incubations 004-21A (SPAdes) (version 2) | ecosystem: Environmental > Terrestrial > Soil > Wetlands > Peat... | reverse complement strand
CTGTTACACCCATGCCGGGAGTGCAATATCCCTTTTATCTGATCACACTGATTTATTTGGCACTGACTTTCATTGTTATTTTACTGATGCGCAGACAAATTTTGGCCGTTCATACAAATTCTCAAAATATCAATGCTCATGACTGAATTTATCATCTTGGTTTTAGGGATTGCAGTTTTGTTTTACGTGCTGCTTGGTGGAGCCGATTTTGGAGCCGGAATTATAGAATTAGTTACCGGTAAAAGAGGCATTGATACGATCTCGAAAGCAATTGCTCCGGTTTGGGAAGCAAATCACGTTTGGCTCATCTTGGGGGTTGTAATTTTATTCAATGGATTCCCTCTTGTTTATACCACCCTTACTACATATTTGCATATACCTCTGTTTATATTTCTGCTTGGAATTATTTTCAGAGGAACGGCTTTTACTTTTCGATATTACGACACGGTGAAGAATAACTCGTACAAATACTATACGCAATTATTCCGGATATCGAGTTTACTGACACCTTTTTTTCTGGGTGTAACCTTAGGAGCCATCATGTTGGGGAGAATTCCGGCCCAAATTGATGAAACTTTTTATGATCTTTTTATCGCACCCTGGTTAAATCTGTTTTCGGTTACAACCGGTATTTTTCTGACCCTTTTGTTTGGCTGGCTGGCTGCTATTTATCTGCTTGGTGAAGCCAGGGATGATAAATCATTTCAAACATTTGCCAAAACATCGCGCACATTTTTTGTTCTGTTGGTAATCTCAGGATTGAGCGTTTTCCTGGTGTCAGAAATGTACGATTTGAATTTTTTCAATAGATTTCTTCACTCAACGGTCGCCATTGGGTGTGTAGTCGTGGCCACCGCAATGATTCCTCTTTTATGGGTCGGTATACGGCACCGGAATAATTTGCAGACAAGATTTCTGGCCGGTGTACAAACGGCTTGCATCTTAACCGGCTGGTTTGCAATTCAGTTCCCAGTCATGATCTACTTGTCTGATGGGTCACAGCTGACAATCCAGAATAGTCAGGCACCGGAGAAGACGATGGTTTTGCTTGTTTACGCTTTAATTGCCGGTATTTTGTTGATATTTCCTGCGTTTTATTATCTGTTTAAGGTATTTAAATTCGGGGATAAAGAGAGTGAAAATATCAATAAGCATTAGCGAAAAACGAAATTGAAACTTGAAACTTGAATAAAAATATCATGAAATGATTAGTGAAAACTACTTTCACACAGAAGAATTATTATTGAAGGGTTCCATTTGATAGTTTAAAAATCAAATAGTTAAAAATGAAAAAATATATAAATGATATTACGGAAAATAATAAAGGAATTAACGAACCAAAAACATTTGAAACTCCAATAGGGAACGAAGAGATTAATAAAATAGTTGCAAAACCATTTCAGGAGCCAACCCGTTTATATTTTTCTTCACCCTGTCTTCTTTCCGAGATTGAAGATGATGAAGACTTTCTTAATCAGTAGTGCAACCTTCAGATGCAGAAGATATAAACCGATGTATTTTTTTAAAATATGCCCGGAGTTACTTTTTAAGGTGGCTTTTGACAAGTTTTGCACAGGATCGCTATTTCGCTTTGACTAAGATCAACTTCCGAACGGTTGTTGACGGCATCAATAGTAATCATATCACTATCGCGCAGTAACCCGATTAATCCTTCTTCTGAAGCTTCAGCGGTAATATGGCCAACAACAATACCATGAGAGCCACAAGAAAACCGGCCATCGTTGATTAAAGCAACATCTTTACCTAGTTCCGCTCCCTTAACCGTATTGGTATTTTTAACATTTAAAATATAACCTTTAGTCTCCCTTCTTCCATATAAGCTTAAATTTTTACTTTTATTTAGGTCTTAAGTTACTGAATTCATTTGTTTGTAAAGTTGATTTTTCAACCTTTGTGATATGGATTTTGAACATATCACAGGAATAATACTAGCAGGCGGCAGAAGCTCCCGGTTTGGCGAAGATAAGGCATTGTATCACTACAAAGGAAAGCCAATGGTTGAATATGCCATCGATGCTTTGCTTCCGATTTGTGAACAATTACTATTGGTAACCAATCGCCCTGATGATTATTACAGACTAACCGGTGTTACTTTTGTTCGGGATGTTTTCCCGGGTTGTGGTCCTCTTGGTGGTATTCATGCCGGTTTGCTTGCATCCGAAAATAGCGACAATCTGATTGCGGGATGTGATATGCCTGGATTAAAGGCTGATTTATTCCGTACATTGCTTCTATGCAAATCGGACGATCAGGTAGTGCTGCCATCACATTTTGGCTTTAAGGAGAGCCTGGCTTGCTATTATCATAAAAGTGCCCTCCCGATTATAGAAGAGGCGCTCAAACAGAACCGGCTTAAGATTTTTGATGCTATAATGCCTCTTCGCATACAGTATTTAAGCGTTGAGAGAATGACTTTTTACTCTGAGAGCCTTTTTGCAAATGTCAATACCCGGGAAGATATCAAACACATCTAATACACCAGAGTGAATGGCCGTCTATTATTCTAATGAACTTTTGTCAGAAAAGTGGTTGAAGGCGTCAGTGGTGGGAAGCATCTGGGCTGTCGTTGAGATCGTTTTTGGGAGTATGCTCCACAACCTGAAGATTCCATTGTCAGGGAGCATATTATCTGTAATTACGGTCTATCTGATTATCTCTTTTTTTCAACTTTGGAAAGTCGATGGGATGATTTGGCGCTCAGGGCTTATCTGCGCTCTGATGAAATCTCTTTCGCCCAGTGCCATTCTGCTGGGGCCAATGATCGGTATCTTTTTAGAAGCGGTTATCTTGGAAGTTTCGATTCGTATCTTTGGAAAGAGTGTTTTTGCATATGCCTTCGGTGGTGCATTGGCTGTTTTTAGTGTATTGGTTCAAAAGGCATTTTCTCTTTTAATCTTGTATGGGTGGGACATTGTTATCTTGCTGAATAATATGTATTTGTATGCAACTCATCAGCTTCGAATCGAGGGAGTTGCTCCGACTCAATTGTTGATTACTATTTCGGGTATATATTTAATCATTGGCTTATTGGCAGCCATATTGGGTTATCAGTCAGGTAAACATTATTTGTTAAATGCCTCAATCCGTCGCACTCAGCTGATAAAACGGCAAGTGTCAAATCAGTTGTTTCTATATTCAACGAAGAAGAATCACTCTGTTCCTTCACTTTTTATGCTCCTCATCCTCCTTATTGCCGGAATGTTAATCATTTCAAACAATAGCCTCCTTTTTTCATCGGTGTTTACGATCGCCTTTACCTCAGTAATCGCTTTTCGATACAGACAGAATATGCGCTTTTTGAAGAAAGCGGCACTATGGATTCAGCTCTCCTTTATTTTGTTATTCTCAGCCGTCTTCTATGATGGCTTTTCTATAAATGGAATATTTCAACCGGATGGGTGGATCATTGGATTAAAGATGGTCTTCAGGGCAATGGTATTGATGGCCGCTTTTTCGGCCATTAGCAGTGAGCTGAAGAATCCGGTGGTGAAGAATGTATTGTACAAGAAAGGGATGAAAAGCTTATACCAGGCGCTGGAATTGGCTTTTTCTGCACTACCCGGATTGATGGAGACCTTTCCATCTGACCATACTCAATTGAGAGGATTCCGAAAATTTACCTTGGCCATGCTAAATAGCTCGGAATCTTTACTAGAGAATTTTTTAAGTATTGAAAGAAGCCGGCCAACTATTTTTGTAATCAGTGGTAATATACATGAAGGGAAAACAACTTTGACCCAAAAAGTGGTTAAGTTGTTGCAAGAAAAAAGTGTTCTTGTCCGCGGCTTTTTTGCGGTCGCCTATGATAATGTTGCAGATAAAAAATTGTATTGTATCGAAGATATTGAAACTGCTAACCGGAAAATTCTTTGCTCTGAAAATCCGTCAACAGGAGATATTAAATATGGTCGTTTCTATTTTTCAGCAGAAGGCATACAACTTGGACGCGATATCCTCTTTCGGGCAGTTAGTGACTCGGGTCAATTGATTGTGATTGATGAGATTGGTTCATTGGAAATCAACGATAATGGCTGGGCTCCGGCCATTCGCGAACTATTGAATCAGACACAAACGGCTCATTTGTGGATTGTAAGGGAAAAGCTTACGAATGTGATTATTCGAAAATGGAATGTTGGTGATGTTTACCTCTTTAAATTAAATGAAGATACTCCTCAAGATATTGCAGCATGTATATTCGACAATATAATCTTTAGCAGTTTTGAAAACCAGGCATGTATGCAAAAAGTAGTTGATAAAGATGGCATTAATTCATTATAAATATTGAGTTGCAATTATGCTATCGTGTTTATTATGGGCGTGAGTAAGAATAACCGACACAAACTGGGTTGCTAAGTAAATAGTTGTCAGATAGGGCTTCTGTCGTAATTATAAATTAGGCATAAATCACAGCCTGAACGATATAAAGGCAACACTAATGGTTATATGTAGGGACGAGCAGGTTGGATTTTCGGAAATTCACATTCTTCCATTCGGATCTTATTAGAGAACGCTATTCGTAATTTTAACGATTTTTCGGTAACGAAAGAAGCCATTGAAACGCTTTTGCATTGGACACCAAGAGTCCCTGGTAAGGATATTCCGTTTAAACCTGCCCGGGTTTTAATGCAGGATTTTACCGGAGTTCCGGTTGTGGTTGATATTGCTGCTTTACGTGCGGAAGTGGCACGAAAAGGAAAAGATCCCAAAGACATTAACCCGCTTATCCCCATCGACTTGGTCATTGATCACTCGGTTCTGGTAGACTATTTCGGAACGGAATATTCCTACAAACGCAATATGGACAAGGATTATAACCGCAATGCGGAGCGCTATCAATTTTTGAAATAGGCACAAAAATCCTTTGATAAGTTCAGTGTGGTTCCGCCCGGAATGGGCATTTGTCATCAGGTAAATCTGAATACCTTTCTAAAGGGGTTATTGAACGAAACGGAGTAGTTTTGGATACACTTGTTGGAACCGATAGTCATAGCCCAATGGTCAACGGTAATGGGGTTTTGGCATGGGGCGTTAGCGGCATCGAAGCCGAAGCGGTTATTCTTGAATAACCTGCTAACTGAAAATCCGGTAGGTAAAAACAGCAAAGCAAAAAAATAGATTCTCAAAGTGGAGGTAACAGAAAAACAGTTTGGATTCATATTGACAATAATAAAAATCATGCTTTATTATAGTGTCTTTGTCATAGCTGCAATAACATCCTTTACAAACAGATCCAATCCATCTGTGATGTTAGGATCTGAATTGTTGCCTAGCGAAGCGTTTAAGCAAGAATTATTTATGAAACTATGGATTAAAACATCCTTGGTACAGGGCTACAATGTAATAACTGATTGTCTGGGAAGGCTGACCAGCTAAAATATCTGGACGTCTTTACATTAACCTCACAGGCTATAGCCGTACTATATTGAAATTCGGGACTGCGCTCGAAAGGAGCCCCAATAAAAGTTTTGCCTAAAATTTTATTACACTCAATGCCCTTACTAATATAGCTATTTTATATAAATAGAGAAGTTAGAATAAATTCAAAAATCAAATTATTTTACATGAAAGCAAAACCTTTATAAAAAGACATTGTTGTCTTTTTATAAAGGTTTCAAACAAAAATAAATTAAAATGGAACAGTTTCTCTTGAAAATCAAATCAGTGGAAAGAATCACACGCGATGTACTACGAATTGTAACTGAAAAACCACAGCATTATTCTTTCGAGCCTGGACAAGCAACCGATGTTACGATATATAAAGTTGGTTGGCAAAAGGAAAAACGACCGTTCACTTTCACCTGTCTTCCCAGTGATGACCATTTGGAATTTACCATTAAAACATATCCTTCGCACAAAGGTGTAACAAACGAATTACTGGGACTAAAATCAGGTGATGAATTGATTATCGCAGACTCATGGGGAACGATCCACTACAAAGGGGAAGGTGTTTTTATAGCAGGTGGCGCTGGAGTTACCCCATTTATCTCCATCATAAGGCATCTTTATTCTAAAAACGAAATCGGAGACAATAAACTCATTTTTGCAAATAAGACTGAGGAAGATATCATCAATAATGATGAATTCAAAAAGATATTGGGCGATAACTTTATCAATATCCTTTCTACTGAAAAAACAGATCGATATGCACATGGCTATATTACCGAAGATTTTCTGAAAAAAAGCGTTTCAAACTTGAATGGCTATTTTTATTTATGCGGACCTGATGCCATGATGGACATTATTGAAAAGCAATTGAAGAATTTGGGAGTAGCCAGGGAACTCATTGTAAAAGAAGAATTTTGATCAATTAAAAAACATTATCATGGGAAACGACCTATTTCAAAGTAAAGGAACCTTGAATATTAACGGGACGGATTACGTTTTTTACAGCCTCCCAAAATTACAATATCAAGGATACAGTATTGAGAAATTGCCCTTTTCCATTCGGATATTGTTGGAAAATGCGTTGCGCAATTATGATGGGTTCTCGGTTACGAAAGAAAATATTGAAACGCTCTTAAATTGGTCGCCGAAAGGGTCTGACAAAGATATTCCGTTTAAACCTGCCCGGGTTTTAATGCAGGATTTTACCGGAGTTCCGGCTGTGGTTGATATTGCCGCTTTGCGAGCAGAAGTGGCGCGAAAGGGGAAAGATCCCAAGGCTATTAATCCGCTGATTCCCGTAGATTTGATCATTGATCACTCGGTGCAAGTCGATTATTATGGGACTGATTACTCCTATAACCGTAATATTGAGGAGGAATACAAGCGCAACCAGGAACGCTACCAGTTTCTGAAATGGGCGCAAAACTCGTTTGATAACTTTAGCGTGGTGCCGCCGGGAATGGGCATTTGCCATCAGGTAAACCTTGAATATCTTTCTAAAGGAGTGATCGAACGAATCGGAGAAATTTTTCCAGATACATTGGTTGGAACCGACAGTCATACCCCAATGGTAAATGGTATTGGAGTTCTGGCCTGGGGTGTTGGAGGGATTGAAGCCGAAGCGGCTATTCTTGGACAACCCATCTATTTTATTATGCCTGAAGTGATTGGATTAAAACTTACCGGAAAACTTCCTCTGGGTTCAACCGCTACCGACCTGGTTTTAACCATTGCCAATATGCTCCGTAAATTTGGAGTAGTCGGCAAGTTTGTTGAAGTTTTTGGTTCCGGTTTAAATAATCTTTCTGTACCTGACCGGGCAACCATAGGCAATATGTCGCCCGAATTCGGGTGTACCGTAACTTATTTTCCCATTGACGACAAAACGCTGGAATATATGCGAAAAAGCAATCGTTCCGAAGAGCAAATAGCCTTGGTGGAAACGTATTGCAAAGCCAATATGCTGTGGCGCGAAAATGAAGATAAAATTACCTATACCGAGGTGTTGGAATTGGATCTTTCGACCATTGAACCAACTGTTGCGGGACCAAGACGACCACAGGATAAAATACTTTTGAAGGAGTTCAAAAGTAAATTCATCGAGCTGTTAGACAAATCCTTCGATCGGAAATACATTGCTCAGGAATATCGTGAAATCCAAAAATCCATCACGCGTTTTGATAATGAAGGCGGTGATTTGCCCGTACCCAAATCTGACAAAAAGGATATGCCCACCGAAGTTGAAACGAAAGATAGTAACGGACTAAAAACAGTATGGATCACCCGGGGGCAACAGAAGTTTATGCTTTCGGATGGCGCAGTAGCCATCGCAGCCATCACTTCCTGCACCAACACTTCCAACCCTTTTGTAATGATAGGCGCCGGTTTAGTGGCGCGAAAAGCCAGAGAGCATGGTATTGACGTAAAGCCATGGGTAAAAACCTCGCTTGCACCCGGCTCGAAGGTTGTGACCGACTATCTCGAAAAGGCCGACCTGATGAAAGACCTCGAAGCATTGCAATTTCATCTCGTTGGTTATGGCTGCACGTCGTGCATCGGAAACTCCGGCCCTTTAACGCCTGACATTGCCAAAGCTGTTGACGATAATAAACTGATCGTTACTTCTGTCCTTTCCGGAAACAGAAACTTTGAAGCGAGGATTCATCCACAGGTAAAAATGAATTTTTTGATGTCGCCAATGCTGGTAGTGGCTTTTGCCATTGCCGGCCGCGTAGATATCGACCTGATTAACGAGCCAATTAGCTTTGATTCAAACCGTGAGCCTGTTTTTCTGAAAGATATTTGGCCTTCCGACGATGAGATCAACGAAATATTAGCTCAGGTTTTGTCTCCCGGTGATTTCGCAAAGAATTATGGAAAAATTTTTGACGGCAATGAAACCTGGAAAAATCTGGAAGCTCCCATAGGCCAGTTGTACGATTGGGATAAAAATTCAACCTATATCAAAGAAATTCCATTCTTTGAAAATATCTCTGAACACACTGAACCTCTGCACGATATTTTAAATGCGAGGGCTTTATTGGTTTTGGGCGATAGTGTAACTACCGATCACATTTCGCCTGCCGGCGCATTTGCTGAAGATTCCACTGCGGGGCAATACTTGTTGGAAAAAGGTGTGGAAAAAGGGAATTTTAATTCGTACGGGTCGCGAAGGGGGAATGATGAGGTGATGGTTAGAGGTACCTTTGCCAATGTGCGCATTAAAAATAAGCTTGCTGAAAAGGAAGGAGGTTACACATTTCATTTGCCTTCGAGTAAAGAAATGTCTGTTTATGATGCTTCGGTAAAATACAAGGAAGATCAAACTCCATTATTGGTTTTGGCCGGAAAAGAATACGGCAGTGGCTCCTCTCGCGACTGGGCTGCAAAAGGTACCTTCCTGTTAGGCATAAAAGCCGTGTTGGCCGAAAGTTACGAACGAATTCACCGGAGCAACCTGGTTGGAATGGGAGTGTTGCCACTTCAGTATAAAAGTGGAGAAACTGCTGAAAAATTAGGACTTACAGGCAAAGAAATCTTCTCTATAACAGGTGTCGCCCGGAATATCGCGCCTTTTAAAGAAGTTCAGGTAATAGCCAAAAATGAAAGTGGAAAAAAAATTATTTTTCAGGTAATTGCCCGATTAGATTCCCACATTGAAATTGAATACTACCGCAATGGCGGGATTTTACAATATGTGTTGCGGCAGTTTCTGAAAAATAAGGCTGAAGAAAATAATAAACAAAATTCATCTGTAAATTAAACATTTAAAATTGAGCGATTATGTCAATATCAAATGCACAAGCACAATGGAAAGGAACGATCAAAGAGGGTCATGGTACCATGAAATTTACGGGTTACGAAGGCGCTTACACCTTTAAGTCACGTTTTGAAGGAAGCGAAGGCACTAATCCCGAAGAACTCATCGGGGCAGCACATGCCGGATGCTATTCCATGTATCTTTCACTGTTACTCACCGAAGAAGGGCTGAATCCGGAAAGCATTGACACAAAAGCCACAGTAACCATGGGCAGCGATGACTCCGGCCCGCACATTACCGAAATAAAGTTAGATTGTAAGGTGAAATGTCAGGGGTTGGATGAAGAAAAGCTGAAGAAACTGGCTGCAACTGCCAAAGAAAAATGCCCAGTGTCGCGCTTATACGCAGGCGGAACAGCCAAAATATTGGCAGAGGCACATTTGATCAAGTAAAATAGGCTTATTGACAGGAATAAAGCTTATTAGGGAATCAGGTTTAAGGCCATTGCCTTGCCTGATACCCTTATTGAAATAGATTTCTTCCGCTCTCGAATGTGTCTGGTGCTCATTTAAGACTACTCATAGAAAACCAGTTAGGTAATAAAATGATAAAATGGATTGAACAAATTGAATTTGCGGAAACGCATGAAACTATGGGTAAAGTTTATGGGAGTAAATATATAGATGATGTGTACTTCGATTTATTGGCAAATACATAGCAAATGCTTCAATTATTGTTTGATAAATAAATAAAAATAATATGAAAAAGAACCCATTGATTCAACTTGAAGAGTTAGGCCAGTCTGTTTGGTTGGATTTTATTAATCGTAACCTTATCACAAGCGGTGAACTCGGGCGTTTGATAGAGGTTGATGGCATAAGCGGAATTACTTCCAATCCTGCAATTTTTGAAAAGGCAATTTCTGAAAGCCATGATTATGAACATGATATAAAAATCATGTTGAAAGATGGCAAAGATGCAAAGGCTATTTATGAAGCTGTCTGTTTGAAAGATCTACAGATGGCCGCTGATGAATTCAGACCCTTATATGACAAAACAAACGGCGAAGATGGTTATGTAAGTATGGAGGTCGATCCACACCTTGCACATGACACCAAAGGTATCATTGAGGAAGCCAGAAGGTTATGGACTGCGTTGAATCGACCAAATGTCTTCATTAAAATTCCTGCCACAATAGAAGGATTGCCAGCCATTCAACAACTTATCAGTGAAGGAATCAATATCAACGTGACACTACTCTTTGGATTGCCACGCTACCGGCAAGTGGCCGAAGCTTACATTTCTGGCTTAGAATTGCTTGAGGCCAAGGGAAAGGATTTGAGACACGTGGCTTCAGTGGCCAGTTTCTTTGTAAGCAGGATTGCCTCGTTGGTAGATCCGATTGAAGAAAAATTCCTGGCTTCTCATGGGGAACAAGCTCTTTTTGGAACCTACGTTAAGGGACATGTTGCCATC
>Ga0209748_1001745_pt1 | contig 10655 bp, 10 predicted proteins | sample BarGraIncu00421A_FD_185490 | JGI IMG/M metagenome (GOLD analysis project Ga0209748, IMG submission 185490) | Arctic peat soil microbial communities from Barrow, Alaska - Barrow Graham LP Incubations 004-21A (SPAdes) (version 2) | ecosystem: Environmental > Terrestrial > Soil > Wetlands > Peat... | reverse complement strand
TCTATTGGAGTCCGAACTTTTTGGTTATGAAAAAGGTTCGTTTACCGGAGCTGATCATCAGCATATCGGATTATTGGAATCGGCCGAAAGCGGAACAATTTTTCTCGATGAAATCACGGAAATGTCGACAGCTTTGCAAGGTAAATTTTTACGGTTTATGCAAGATGGCGAAGTAAGAAGAATTGGCGGTCACGAGGTGCGTCATGCTGCTGTTCGCGTAGTCGCGGCCGCCAATAAAAATATTGATGAAGAAGTGAATAAGGGTAGTTTTCGCCTCGATCTCTTGTATAGATTTATTGTGCGTTTGCGTATTCCGCCTTTGAGGGAGCACAAAGAAGATATTCCTTTGCTTTTTGAATCGTTATTGAAGAAATTCGGTTATCCCAGCGTGCGTATTTCGCCGGAGGCTATGGAACTGCTCATGGCGTATAACTGGCCGGGCAACGTGCGGGAAATGGAAAATGTTCTGCAGCAAACTTTATTGCTTTCTCCTTTTGTGGTTGTCCTGCCGGAAAATTTGCCGAAGCGTTTTGCGCAACAAAAAGAAAGTAAAGAAAATATGGCTCCGGCCGACATGAGTCCGCTGGAGGAAGCGGAAAGAGATCAAATCAGGCAAACACTGAAGGCGGCTTCCTGGAATCAATCCAAAACGGCACAGATGCTGGGAATTGACCGGAAAACCTTGCGGTTGAAAATTCGCCGTTATGGTCTGCTGGATGAAAAACTATCCGCAGGCGGAACGTCTGATCTCTTAAAATAATAGATACCAATAAGATTGTATAGTTCTTACGGATTGAGCCCCAGTTTATCCGCCACCGGCAGATAAAGAATGACAGAAGTTCCCTTGCCCGGCGGGCTTGTAATTTCCATTTTGCCGCCGTGAGTTTTGATGATATCGCGGACGATAGCCAGCCCCAATCCACGTAACCCTTCATCTTTGCGTGTGCTGAAGAACGGTTCACAAGCCTTATCAATCATATCCGGCGGAATTCCCACGCCAGTATCCTGAATCGTAATCGCCACCACTCGATTTTGTTCAACACTTTCCGCCGATATCGTTATTTTTCCCCCTTTCGGCATGGCCTCCAGAGAATTTTGAATGATATTCAAAAGCGCGGTCTGGATTCGGTATCGATCGACATATAAAGATTTGGTTGTATTATCGATATAAACGCCGACTACAACATTTTTTTGCTGTGTCAGGGGTTCGACCAGCGGCAACGTTTCATTTAAAATATTTTGAAGAGTAAGCACTTCAAAATGAGGATCGGGTAAGCGCGTGGCCTTGCGAACATTTTGGATGACATTGTCCAGACGCTGGGTTTGCTGAACAATCAATTCCAGTTTATGGACTACATCCGGCGGCCAGCCTTCTCTCTCCAACAGAAGCTTTGCCAGACCTCCGATAGAATGCAGCGGCGTGCCCAAATCATGGGCAAGATTAGCCGTTAAATGTCCCAGGGCCGTCAACTGTTTGAGATCATCAACCTGTTTTTGCAACTGAACTACTTTAAGAGTTTCTTCGCGAACGCGGTCTTCCAAATGCCGGGTCAAGTCAGAATTTCTGGCCATAACCTGCTGAATTTCATCGGCCATCAGGTTGAAGTGCAAGGCAAGTTGTCCCCATTCGTCCTTACGAGCGATAGGAATGCGCTTAATATATTGTTCTTTTTGGGATTCATCAATTGTCGAAATGATAAGATTGAGCGGTCCGCCGATAAGCCAGCGGTAACTTAATCCTATTAATAAAAAAATGAACAGTAATAATCCGGCGCTGCTAAATATTAATAATTTCTCAGCTCGATTCAGGATTTCAACATTAGCCCGTGAAAACCCGATAATGCCGACTACAATGTGTGAATCTTTTGTCTCTCCTGCAAAAGGGTATAGCAGACCCAATGCCGGACCGCTTTCCGTCTCCATTTTAGCATAACGGGATTTACCCTTTTCGCTGGCCAAAGCAACAATGTCATCAGGCCATTCATATTGAACTCGGCTGGCACCCGCCACGTAATCAACATTATTGTGGCTGGCGTTAAAGATGTCAATTCGGGCGATACGAATATCTGATTGCACGTGGTCCTTAAGGGCGGAATCCAGCGTGGAAAGGCCGCGTTTAGTCGGGAAATGTTGATAAAAGGTGCTGACTGTTTCCGCCACACCTTCCAGTCTTTTTACCTGCTGCCCTACGAGAATTCTATCCAGGGCAGTCAATTGGATTATGCCCCAGATGGCCATGGTTATAGCCAAACCGGCACCGGTAAGTACAACCAGCCTTACCCGTACTGTCAGATTATCATTGTAAGCAATTACTTTGGCGATTATTTTTTTGAACATGATAAATGAATATAGCAGAAAGGGGAAAAATAAACCATAACCAGGCAAAAAAAGAAGGGACAGGTTTTCCTGCCCCTTCTTCACATCACATAAAGTTGTGATAGACTTATTCTGCTGCAGGCTCAGCTGCTTTCTCGTCTGCTGCTGCTTTCTTAGCTGCTGCTTTCTTAGCTGCTTTGGCTTTCTTAGCTGCTGCTTTCTTAGCTGCTACTTTCTTAGCTGCTTTGGCTTTCTTTGCATCAACCTTTACAGCGGCCTCATCCTTTACATCAGCAGCCTTTACAGCGGCATCAGACTTTACATCATCAGCCTTTACAGCGGCATCAGACTTTACATCAGCAGCCTTTACAGCGGCCTTTGTTGCAGCTTTATCAGCCGCCATTACTGTCATGGAAAATGCGAAAACCAATGCGACAACTAACAATACTAAACGTTTCATCTTAAATCCTCCTTCTAAATTTGTTTTAATTTAATACCACCCTCATAAATATTTAAGGGACTCCAAACTAATTACTGTAAATATTCAATCACTTCTACTTTTCCCCAAACAAGTCTTTACTTCTTTTTCCTGGGTGTGGCTTTTACTACTCGTGAGGCCAATAATTGGCCATCTTTTTCAATATACGCAATTTTAACGGAATCATTCACAGCGACATTTTCCGTTGGTTTATCTAAAACAAATTCCATAGTTTCCGCGTTGCCCTTTACGGTGCGCTCTATCTTAATTGAGCTATCCGATATTTCGATGACTTTTCCTGTTGCATTCATCTTTGCCGATTTAACAACATTTATTTTTGCCGGAGCAACCTTGGTTGTAACAGTTGCGGGCTTGTCAGCAGCAAACGACAGAGCCGACAAAAGAAAAGCAACGCTAACTATGTACACCAAAGATCTCTTCATTGCGATCAACCTCCGTAATATTTCTGACATCCCATAAAGCAACTTGTGTGCCACACAGGTCATTCAGTATAAATAAGTGTATATTGTTGAAATAATTAGCATAATTATTTTCAGAAAAATATTGGAAACTAATTTCAATAAATAAGTGGGGAATAATTCCCCAGATGCTGGAGATTTATTCAACAGTCACAGCACTAAAAAGAGAGTTAATCAGTCAGCCGTCTGTAAATCCGGCAATGCAGATAAAAGACGATAGTTTCAATCCCGCCCAGTCGCAGCAACTTCCGGGAGACCTTGCGTATATTTTTTTGTTGAGAAACTTTATGATCGGCCAGATAAATACTCAACAGGCCACGGTTGATCAAGTGGTGAAATGACGAATCAGGAAGACCGGAAACACTCAGTTGCGCCTGTTGATAAAAATAAGAGAGTCTCTGGGCCAGAATATTATCATCCGGGTAATAAGAGCAGAAATTCAAGTCAAGGCCTTTGCGATCTTCTTCCTGATCAATAAAATAATCCAGGAGGATGTGCAGGCCTTGCACCCAGGGGAAATAAGCCTTTTTAATTTTCGCGATAAGTTCAGCAGAGGCCGGAGGATTAAATAAATAAGCGACGGTGCAAAAAATGCCCAGGGTGGAACCGGAGCTGGCGGCAAATTCATACCAGCTCATTGCGGGTAAACCTTCTTTGTGTTGATCAAACCAGGCCTTAAGGCGGGGCAGGCGCTCATCAGTCTTTACATGTTTGTGGACTTGCAAATCAACATAAACACTTACCAGTTGCCTCAAAGCCGGAGCAGCAATTTCATAATCAGGCAAAGCGCGCAGTACTTCCTGGCAGGTCGTAACCAGTGCCGCCAGATAGCCGCTGTCCTCTTGATCTTGCCGGAAGCGGTAATAAGAAGATAGCGGCGCATCGGGAGTCAGAGCATGCAGCATGGATTCGTGCAGCGCCCTAAAATCATCAGGGTTTAACGATGTGCTACGGTCGCAGAGGTTATCCAGATAATCGCTGATTGTCTGATAAGCGACAATAAATTTAATCGCTTCCTTATATTGATCCCGGGCGAGTAATCCGTAAAGGGCGCCGCCCTCGCAATGAAAAGCTTTGGTGGAAATACTCATCAGCGCCTGTTTGCGAAATTCAGGATTGGGAATATTTTGCGCCCGCTGTTTCCACTGCTGAAGGTACTGATGGGTCACCGGCTGTGTCCGCAAAATCATTTTAGTTGTTAGTGATATTAAATTTGTCGGAACCTGCAAATTTAGTGCTCCTGTTCTGGCAGTTTAACTTTTTGAGTAATTAATTCCATTCCCAAATCAAAGATGATATCGAGGCGACGCTGCCAACAAAGATAGCGCTTTGATTTAGAATTGGAATAACACATGCTGGTAAAGATGACAAGACCAAGCCGTGATTCGCTGATTGACCGTATAACACTATTCATGATACTTATTTCCATGAACAGTGATTGGAAACAATGAAAACAGATGAACCAATAGATGCCGATATTATCGTTATTGGCGGCGGCGCGGCAGGCCTTATGGCCGCAGGACGGGCGGGCGAGGTTGGCGCCGGAGTTTTGCTTTTGGAAAAAACCGATGGCTGCGGGAAGAAAATTTTGGTTAGCGGCAAGACACGTTGTAACCTGACCAATTCCGCAGAACTGAAGAAATTCATCTCCATGTATGGAGCCAACGGCCGTTTTCTGCACAGCGCCTTTCATCGCTTTTTTCGTCCGGAGTTGCTCAGTTTTATGGAGAGCCACGGACTTGTCACGAAGGTTGAACGCGGCGGCAGAATCTTCCCTGTCTCTGATAATGCCCAAGACGTGGTGAAGGTTTTTAAAAAATATCTGGCCGCGGGTAAAGTACAGGTTCAGTTAAATACCAAAGTGACTTCAATTGCCATTCAGGATAAAGGGATTTACAGCGTAAAAACACAAAGCGGAAATTTTCGTTGCGGGGCTGTGATTATAGCTGCCGGTGGCGCATCATGGCCTGCTACCGGATCCACCGGCGATGGCTGCAAAATCAGCGCAATGCTCGGGCATAGCATAGTCAAACTCAAACCGGCACTGGTGCCGCTTATTGTGCAAGAACAAAAACTTGCGCAAGCCATGCAGGGAGTGAGCCTGCGCAATGTTCGCGCGACGGCTTTTCAGGGCGAGGCCAGCCGGATCGATTCAACATTAACTCCTCAGATTGACTACGGACGCGGTGAAAAAAAAGTGCCTCGTCCGCCAATTATCGAAAGCCGTTTCGGTGAGATGCTCTTTACACATTTTGGTTTGGGCGGTCCGATAATATTACTCATGAGTCTCGCTGTTACCGAAGCACTGGAAAAAGGGCCGGTTGCGATCTTGATCGACTTAAAACCAGCTTTGACTAAAGAACAATTGCATAAGCGCCTGCAGCGGGATCTGGATCAATCCGGCAAAAGAAAAATCGCCAGTATTATCAAAGAATACCTGCCTGCCAAAATGATCAATCCTTTTGTTGCCCTAACTGGCATTGATACGGAAAAACCGGCGCACCAGATTACGGCTCCCGAACGGGAAAAAATAATCGAGCTTTTCAAAGCATTACGATTCAATGTTAAATCGGCGCTGCCTTTAGAAAAAGCTATAGTTACAGCAGGCGGCGTGGCGCTTGCTGAGATTGATCCGCGCACGATGGCTTCCAAAAAGGTTGAAGGGCTTTATTTTTGTGGTGAGGTCATGGATATTGATGCTGATACCGGCGGTTATAATTTACAGGCCGCGTTTTCGACCGGATATGTGGCAGGCGAAAGCGCCGCTGAGTATGTAACTTCATTCTCCGGCGCATAACCTGAAGGTCACGCGTGCCGGGCAGGTCATCGGGAATACCGAGGGAATTCACCCCCTGTGTCATTGCCTGGCTCTGTGCCGGGAGCATGCCCGGTGACCGGGCAATCCAGAAATTATAAATTTAACAAGGAGGGCAATATGGATTTTTATCAAGTTCTGGAAGGCAGATCAAGTATCCGCGCGTTTTTACCCAAGCCCGTGGATGAGGGACTGCTGGAAAAAATCTTACTAGCGGCGGGATGTAGCCCATCTTACATGAACACGCAGCCGTGGGAAGTTTTTGTCGTCATGGGGAAAAAGAAAGAAGAACTCTGCGCCGGGTTATCGCTGGCAGCCCAGGAGGACGAACCTAAAAGACCGGACTTTCCGCTGCCTACGGCCTGGCCTGAGGCGCTGGAGAAAAGATTATCAGCCCATCGCCGGAACCGCTTTGCCGCTCTGGGTGTAGATACCTCTGATCAGCAAAAACTTCATGCCGGTTACCTGCGCAATTTCCAGCTCTACGGCGCGCCCTGCGGGGTTTTTGTGGGCCTGGATCAGACGCTGACATCCTGGTCGATGTTTGATTCAGGCCTTTTTGTTCACGGGTTTTTAATGGCGCTTCATGCCGAAGGCTTGGGCGGCTGCCCGCAGGCCATGCTGACGATTTATCCCGATATTATCCGCAAGCATTTACGTATTACCGATAACATCAAGATCGCCATGGGCATATCAGTTGGTTATCCTGATTATGATTCACCGCTCAATAGTTACCGTTCACAAAGAAAAGATATTAATGAATTTGTTCGTTGGTTTGATTAAAATAGAAATTTCCCCAACCTGCTTAACCGGTATTCAGCTGTATATATCGTTATAGATTGGATATGGTTGATTCTTTGGGAAACGTTTCTTGCACCAGCAAACTGGCGACCAGGGCGCCGAAAAGGGGGATCAAACAAATCTTGAACACAGTGGAATAGGCATCAGCGCTGTATTGACCGCCGACCGAGCCTGCCTGGTCCAGATACCAGCCGATCAGCGGTTGTCCCAAAGCAGCGCCGGCAAAGGGGAATATATTTAAAATGCCCGTAGCCGTACCGGAAATTGTCACCGGATACAAGTCTTTGACGGATGAGTAGCCGACCACGGCCATACCCGACATCATAAAACTATAGGAAAAACACCAGACATAGAGCATCGCCACAGGGAAACCGCTGGTGAAAAAGGCCAGAGGAATAAAAAGGCACAGCCCGAAAAAATAATTAATAATGAGCACCTTCTTGCGAGAGCGCAAGACTCTATTGGAAAGCCAGCTCATTACAGGCGCACCGGCAATCAAACCGACAGCCATTGCGGATAATACGGCGCCCGTCTGCGCTCTCGACATTCCGTAAACATGCATCAAAAAGGGGCCGCCCCACAAGCCGCTGAAACTTAACGATACTGAAGCGCCCAGGAAAGTACAAATCGCCATCGGCCAGAACATGGGTGTTTTAAGAACCAGGCCAATGCCGCTGAGTAAACCAATTTTGTTCCCAACATTATCCGGAGTCATTGTCCAGCGTAATGGCGGGAATCCCAGCTCCTGCGGTGTGTCTTTGACCAGCCACCATACGGCCAGCGCAATCCCGCAAGTAAATCCCCCAATCACAATCATGCTTCCCCGCCAACCGAGAGCGTCACTGAGCAGGGCCAGAGGTGTTGCGGCCGTGTAAGCTCCCACTCCACCCAGCGACATTAGCAATCCAGTCATGCGGACAAATTTCTCCGGTTCGAACCAGTTGGTCAGGATTTTGAGTGTCGGAACAAAAACCGTGGCTACACCCAGACCTACAATGATTCGGGCGACAATGGCCACGCCCACACTTTGTGCAAATCCCAAAACAATCGACCCGGCCGCCGCGAAGATGAAAAATAATGCGACCGACCGGCGCGGTCCCCAGGAGTCGGATAAAAGGCCTGCGGGAATTTGCATCAAGGCATAGGGGTAGAAATAAGCGGAGGCAAGAATGCCCATCAGCGCCCCGCCGGTTTTTAAATCGCGCATCATGTCCACTGCGACAAGCGCGGGGGCAAGTCTGTGGAAAAAAACCAGAATATAAGCGGCGCCCAGAATGCCGAATATCAGATAGCGGTATTTAACAAAGCTCATATTAATTATTTTTAAGAAGCAACATTACCTTCATCATTATTAGCACAGAGTCAAAATATATCAATGGCGTCATTTCCGCGCAGAGACTGTATCATAATCATACTTTATCATTGCAAGGAACACTAGGGACAAAGCAATCTCATGATGTCGCATAAACTTCATTTCTTATAGTTCCGGGGCGATTGATGGCACAAGACAGGCCAGAATCAATAGTTCCTTACCGGTATTGCGAATTTGATGTTCTTCATTGGGCGGCATAAAAATAACATTTCCGAGTTGAACAGAATTCCACTTACCATTGCCGTAAATTTCGCCAACACCTGCATGAATAAACATTTCATGTTCCCAAGCGTGGGCATGTTTCGGCGTATTTCCACCCGGAGCAATCTCGAATATGCGCATGCAAAAATTATTTGCGCCGTCATTCTTGCCAATCACAACACGGCCGGCAACTCCTTTTGCCTGATCATTGTCAAAATGGGTCGGTGTGACTGATGTGTAGTTTATTATCTTCATGCTATTCTCCTAGTGTTCAATTTTTAAATCAAAGAACCGATAAATTATTTTAAAGAAAGTGGCAAATTATGGTTCTTACAAAAAATGGTCGCAGTGAAACATTTAATCCGTACTTTTTGAAGTAAGTTATTATTTATTTTTTTTGCATTCTAAGTTGCCAACCATTGTACTTAAAAAAATCTTTCAAACTGAGATGCTTAATTCCAAAATGTTCGCATACAGCAGGAATTTTATGCGGACTTCCAATTTTTTCTTCACTAACAATGAAATATTCTTTTTCTGGGATAAATAAAGTAAGTTTTGATTTTTCTTCTAACACAAGAGCTACCAGCCATGGGTCTGCTTGATCCTTCTCGTTACTTGCATCTATCAGCCCTGGGAATATTTTAATAATATTTGAAACAAGTACCACTTGATTACCCGACATTTTTTTAAAATAACGCTTTTTAGAAGAAATCCATTTAGACAAAGCGTCTTTTTTTACACTTGTGGTTAATTCTTCAAAGACTACTGTATGGGATATGATTTTCTCATTTTTAAATAAATTTTCTAATTCTTGCCATATTTCTGGTATTAGATCTTCGCCATAGAAACGATGCAATTTAATAAAAGTGGATGAATCGAAACAAAATATTTCTTCTTCTTTATTTTGAGCCATTCGCACTAAGTCGCTAATATATGGTTAATTTTAATGCCAAGCATGTCGGATGCATGACTATAAGTTATCCTATTCTGCCGTGCTGCATCAACTATAGTATAGAAAAACTTTGGGCCTCTTGAGTTAACGCTTTTTTGTAGAGGACTGGATATTGCAAAGCCTTTTTTCTTTGGTTTTACTGCTTGGTGAATATCTTCAAGAAGAGCAAAAAACTCTTTTTGATTTATTAATCCCAAGCTTCTTTGTTGCCTCAAATAAACTTCACTACTAACCTTTAACTTTCTTGAATAGGAAAAGATGTCGCCCACATGAAATAATGGTCGCATTATATCTTCGGGAAGCAATGTTCGACCAGCGAATGAGTTATATTCAAATTCTTCTTTTTTATCTTCAAACGCCGAATCGGGTAAACATATAGCAGATTGTTTTTTTAATATATGACCTAATTCATGAAATAATGTGAAAATCTTTGAGGCTGTTGAATAATTATTATTTACGACTATACAGTAGGGGTATGAATCAGCGTAGCAGAAACCTTGAACTTCATCGATAGGCATACTAAACTGAAATATATAAATACCGAAATTATTCTCGAAAGACTGCCGCCAATTTTTATATGATTTTTCAATATTAGTATCAGAAATTTGAGCATTGATAGTATATTGTAATTTCTCTCTGATCCAACTTGAAACATTATCCTTTAGCAAGGATTGATTCCCAAATTTATTTTTGAATTCAGTCAGCCACTCATATTTTTTAGAATAGAAGTTGTTATCGTTTAACTCTTTGAGAATATCTAAATATCTTCGCGCACGCCTGAATACAAGATGGGTTTCAGGTGAAAGAAAGTCATCCATTAGATTCCTGAAGTCTCTTGGCTTTTTTGTGCTTTGAGGAATATCAAGAAGGGAAAAAAAGGCGATTTGTCGTTTGAGTATTTTAGCTAAACTTTTTAATTTACTAAATGGTATGCTACTATCTTGATCTTCCCACAGAAGGTAAGTTTGCTGCGTAATATCAATTTTTCTTGCTATATAGTCAATGGGATAGCCAGATTCTATTCTGGCCCACTTTAAAATTTCGGGATTAATTTTTAATCTACTAGTCTTATTCATCTATCCCTGACTTATAATATTTATGTTTTGTTATCTTATATGAAAATGCGGTTTGCAAGTCAATGAAATTAATACCAAGTTGCAGTCATCAGGATATCGAGGCGGCAAGAAGGTGGCTCCCCCACATACGCTGGGTAAACTCCGGCAAAAAGAAAATTTAAGTCG
>Ga0209748_1001741_pt1 | contig 10669 bp, 10 predicted proteins | sample BarGraIncu00421A_FD_185490 | JGI IMG/M metagenome (GOLD analysis project Ga0209748, IMG submission 185490) | Arctic peat soil microbial communities from Barrow, Alaska - Barrow Graham LP Incubations 004-21A (SPAdes) (version 2) | ecosystem: Environmental > Terrestrial > Soil > Wetlands > Peat... | reverse complement strand
TTTGGAATAACTGTCTGCAAATAATAAGAGACATAATTCCATCCATCAGTTACAAGACCTGGTTTGAACCCATAATTCCTTTAAAACTTGAAAACAATGTTCTGACCATTCAGGTGCCAAGCCCATTTTTCTATGAGTATCTTGAAGAGCAGTATATTGATATTTTAAGGAAAACCCTCAGACGTGAGATCGGAACTGATGCCAAACTTGAATACAATGTCGTTATGGAGAATACCAATTATTCCGATGGTAAACCCTATACTGTAAGGTATCCCTCAAGAAATAAAACAGATCTTAATAACAAACCCGTTCAGGTTCCATTCGATGTTACCCAACCTTCAATAAAAAATCCATTCGTAATACCCGGTATAAAAAAAGTGCATTTTGATCCTAAACTGAATCCCGATTACAACTTCAGTAATTATGTAGAGGGGGAATGCAACAGGTTGGCCCGATCAGCAGGTATAGCTGTTGGTAATAATCCAGGTGGAACTGCATTTAATCCTTTGATGATATACGGAGATTCCGGACTTGGCAAAACACATCTTGCGCAGGCTATAGGTATTCTGGTTAAAGAGAAACTTCCGGACAAGACAGTATTGTATGTAAATGCTAATAAATTCCAGACTCAGTTCGTTGAGTCTGTCAGGAATAATAACAAAAACGATTTCCTTCATTTTTATCAGATGATTGATGTACTTATTCTTGATGATGTACATGAATTTGTAGGCAAAGAAAAAACACAAGATACCTTCTTTCATATCTTCAACCACCTTCACCAGTCTGGCAAACAACTGATTCTGACATGCGACAGACCTCCTGTTGAGCTTCAGGGAATGGAACAGAGACTCCTTTCAAGATTTAAATGGGGACTTCAGGCTGATCTTCAAAGACCTGACTATGAGACAAGGCTGGCTATTCTGAAGAAGAAAGCATATAACGATGGGATAGAGTTACCCGAAGAAATATTCGAATTTCTGGCTGTAAATATATCTAATAATATAAGGGAACTGGAAGCAGTACTAATATCACTTTATGCCCAATCAACACTTAACAGAAAGGAGATTACTCTCGATCTTGCAAGACTGATGGTTGAAAAACTAATAAGTACCACAAAACGCGAAATAACCATTGAATATATTCAGAAGATTGTATGTGATTATTACAAGATTCCAATTGATCTTATCCAGGGGAAGACCAGGAAAAGAGAGATTGTACAGGCACGACAGGTATCGATGTATTTCTCAAAAAGCCTTACAAAAGCATCTCTTGCAAGCATAGGGTCACATATCGGGGGAAAGGACCACGCAACTGTTCTACATGCATGTAAGACTGTAAATAATCTGATAGACACTGACAAACTTTTCAGAAACCAGATTAACGAGATTGAGAAAAAACTAAAAGTTTAATAATGAATACCAAAAATTTTACTGAAAATTTTTATGAAAAATATGGGAACAGGAGCAATAAACCTGTTCTTTTTTTCTCCCCGGGAAGAGTCAATCTTATTGGTGAACATACTGATTATAATGGGGGATTTGTTTTTCCGTGTGCTTTAAACTATGGAACATATCTTCTAATCCGAAAGATTAAAGGAAATACACTAAAATTCAGCACAATCAATTTTAATGACGATTCAGAAGCCGAACTCAAGGGATTATTCGTTAATACAAGCAAGAAATGGATAAACTATCCACTTGGAGTAATAAACGAGTTCATTAATAAGGGAATTGAATTATCCGGACTTGAATTTCTATATTACGGGGACGTTCCAAATGGAGCAGGTCTCTCCTCTTCAGCCTCAATTGAGATGGTAACAGCAGTTGCCCTTAACGAATTCTTTAATGCGGGTTTTAATACTCTCGATCTGGTAAAAATGAGTCAGAAAGCTGAAAATGTGTTCGTTGGGATGAACTGTGGAATAATGGATCAGTTTGCTGTCGGTTTTGGTAAAAAAGATCATGCAATTTTTCTGAATTGTGATACTTTATTTTTTGAAAACGTTCCTATCATCCTTACTGATTGTTCTCTGATAATTACGAATACTAATAAAAGAAGAGGCCTAACCGACTCAAAATATAATGAGCGACGTGGTGAGTGCGATAAAGCTGTTGAATTACTTCAGACATATAAACCAATCCGGAATTTAAGTGAACTTAAGAGCGGAGAAATCAATATTCTGGAAAAATATATAAAAGATCCACTAGTACGAAAAAGAGCAAAGCATGTCATTAGTGAGAATGGAAGAGTTGTCGAAGCCGTAAAAGTATTGAAAGATAATAATATAGTACGTTTCGGAGAACTTATGAATCAATCTCACGATTCCCTTAAAGATGATTATGAAGTTACTGGTCTGGAACTCGATACACTGGTCTACGAAGGAAGAAAACTTCCGGGTGTTTTAGGTACACGTATGACCGGAGCCGGTTTTGGAGGATGTACTATAAGTATTGTTAAGAAGGCTGACTCTGCAAAATTTATGACTAGACTCTCTGAAGTATATCAGATGAAAACCGGCCTTGTGCCAGATTTCTATCAACCGGAGATTGGGGACGGTGCAAGAAGGATAGAATAACCTATTCTCCATCTTCTGATTTTTTCTTAACCCTTCCCCGACATCACAAACCCTGAAAATGTAATAAGCAATAAAACCAAATTCAATAACCAGGTTGATTTTCCAATATTCTTCTTTTAAAAATTATATTATACCTTAGTTTTTACCGCGTCATATAACAACAATCAGTAACATTTTCAGTATTAATTCGTAAAAGAGTAAAATTTTCTTATGAAATAAAACTTACAGCCCATTTAAAAATTGTTTTGTTGTATTAATACCAAAAATATCTCAAACAGATAATTAGATCAATTTTTTTCTTTTAGATAAATATGTTGTATATTTAAAGGTGATTCAAAAGTAGATGTGGCTATGTCTGAAGCTATTAAAATATTAAAATATGTTTTTATTTTTTTACTGATTGCGATTTTTGTCTCTTGCGCCCCTGCAAAAAAGAATCCTTTTTACGAAAAAAGGAAGAAGAGTACACAGGTAAATGCATCACAACTTGGAAGGAACAGGTACTACTTTTCGAAAGATTATCAGAAAAAGCTGAACAAGACCTTTAAAAAGAAGGCAGACTACTGATCTTTTCATTCATCACACATTAAACTTAAACCGTCGTAGGCAAGCATGATCTCAGGAGGCAACTCTTTTGAAACTTCAGCATGCAAGCCCATCTGATGACTGATATGTGTAATAAAAGCTTTTTTAGGTGATATCTCTCTTATAAAATCTATAGCTTCTCTTAAACTAAAATGAGAAATATGTTTTTCCATTCGAAGAGCATTTACAACCAGGTATTTCACACCAAACAGTTTCTCTTTACTCTCTTCAGGTATATAATTAGCATCAGTTATATATGCAAAATTCCCAACTCTGAAACCATAAACAGGCAACCGATAATGAAATACTCTGATAGGAATTATCTTTATCTTTTTAATATTGAAAGCATGTTCCGGAATAGTATTAAGTCTCATTTTAGGAATTCCGGGGTACTGATATTCTGAAAACACATAGGAATATTCCTTTTTAATCACCTTTTGGACCCTGTCCTCAGAATAAATGTCGAGGGCATCCTGACTTTTATAGTTGAAAGCCCTTACATCATCCAAACCTGCAATATGATCTTTGTGTTCATGGGTCAGAATAATTGCATCGAGTTTAATTACATGTTCCCTGAGCATCTGTTGGCGGAAGTCGGGTCCGGCATCAAAAACCAGGGTTGTATCAATTGTTTCCAGAAGAAGAGAAGTCCTGAGTCTCATATCATGCTGATCCGTAGAAAGGCACGTAGTGCAATCACAGGCTATTACAGGGACACCCTGTGACGTGCCTGTACCAAGGAATGTTATTTTCACAATGATAATATTTCCTGACAAACCTATATTAAAAATAAGTAATAGACAACTGGTTTTGCATTTTTTGTAATTACAGTCTCAACCAGTATATTTGCTATATTTGAGTGAATAAAGTTTTAAATGTGAACGGCAGGATTTACCTCATACCTGTAACTTTGGGAGGAGATGATTTTCTTAAAGTGATCCCTGAAAAAGTTATCAGTCTTACCAGGTTATTACGATTCTTTATAGTCGAAGACGTCAGAAGTGCAAGAAGGTTCTTACGGCTCATTGACAAAGAGTTTCCGATAAATGATACTATATTCTATGAATTGAACGAACATACTGATGAATCTGATATTATACATTATCTTGAACCTGTTTTGAATGGATCAGATATTGGTATTTTAAGTGAGGCCGGCCTTCCAGGAATCGCAGATCCAGGGGCAAGGATAATCGCATTGGCACATAAGAAAAAGATTACAGTAACTCCATTATCGGGACCATCGTCCATACTCCTTGCTCTTATATCTTCCGGACTCAACGGGCAAAATTTTACTTTCAACGGATATCTCCCTGTAAAGCCTGTCGAAAGATCAGCAAAACTCCGGGAACTTGAAAGAAAGGCCGGAGAAGGGTTTGCACAGATCTTTATGGAAACACCATATCGGAATCAGAAGATGCTGGAATCAATAACAGCAACCTGTCATAAAGATACAATGCTCTGTATTGCAGCTGACATTACTCTGCCAACAGAATCGATCAGGACAATGAAAGTATCGGAATGGAAAAGAGATTTACCATTGTTAAATGACAAACTTGTAGTTTTTGTAATGCAGTGATTCTATTTTCCGGGGCCGGGTTTTACACGAACAAGTTCAATATCAAATAACAGAGCAGTATACCCTGGGATAGGATAAGAACCTGATGAGCCATAAGCAAGTTTGGATGGTACAAGAAATGTAGTCTTACCTCCTTCTTTCATATATGTTATCCCCTCATCTATTCCGTAAACGATCCAACCTTCAGCCACAGGACGAATAAGTGTATCGGTTGTTCCTACATTTGTGTCATATATCGTTCCATCAAGAAATTTTTCGGTATATTTTAAATATGCAGTATCGTGCATGATTGGCATTCGACCTGTTCCTGCAAGTACTTCATGATAATATAAACCACTGGGTTTCAATTCAAAATTCAGGTCACTGTTACTATTGAGGTAATTCTGAATTGATTCTCTTTCTGCTTTTTCATATTTTTTTGAGGGATCACATGATCCAAGTGATAACATTAAAACAACTGCTAAAAACAAGAGAATAGACTGATAATACTTTTTAATCATAGATTTAGTTTTAAATAATTTCAATACATAATAACGTAATGTCAAAGCTAATTATTATTTGGCCTGCAAGATATTAACATTATATACAACTACAGCTCTTGATGGGATCATTTTTCTGTCTCCGGCTAGTCCATATGCCAGAAAGGGGGGTATAATGAAGATAGCTTCAGCTCCCGGTTTAAGCATCCGGAGACCCTCAACCAGTCCGGCTTCCGTTTCACTTCTTCCCAGAATGACATCCTTCGGGCCAAGATTTTTAGATGAATAACATATAGTACCATCTAGAAGGGAACACTCATAATCCAAAATAACTTTATCATTATCGGTAAATGTCTTTCCCGTTCCATCCTTTATGATCTGATACCAAAGTCCTGTAGGAGATTCATTCATTCTGAGACCTTTTCTCTCAATATAGTTCATGATCCTCTCTCTGTCTTTCTGCACAAAATACCTGTTAAGATCAGCCATTTCATTCTTCCCTGGTTTAGGGTCTGATTTGCTTTTCGGCGGATTTTCCTTGCATGAAAAAAGTGCAATTAAAAGCATTATGAATCCTAGATTTCTGATCCCCATAAGATTACAGCTTTTCTTCAAATCTCCATACATTCTCTTTAAGAACTTTAAGGAAATAGGTAATTGTATTGTCCAGAGTATCTTTATATTCACCTCCGGAAGCGTTAAGATGTCCTCCGCCGAAAAAATATTGCGAGGCAAATTCATTTGAAGGGAAGTGCCCTTTTGATCTGAAGGATAGCTTTATAAAATTATCTTTTTCAATAAAGAGTGCTGAAAAATGTATCCCCTTAATTGATAATGGCATGTTTACAAACCCTTCTGTATCACCCTTAACATGGTTATATTCTTTCAAATCATTTTTTGAAAGATATATGTATACAGTTTTAAATTCCGGAATAACCACCATCCTTTTGTTAAGAGCGAATCCCTGTAATCTTATCCGGTCAGAAGAAAAATTATTGTAGATCAGGTTTATTATCTTCTCCTTAATAATACCTGAATCGAGAAGATCTGCAACAATTCTGAATGTTCTGGATGAATATGATCCATGCTCAAAATTACCTGTATCAGTAATAATGCCTACATAAAGAGCTTCGGCATATGACCTGTTCATAAACTTAACTCCGTTCATTTCACAGATAAGCTCATGAACAAGTTCTGAAGTAGAACATTTTGAAGGATCGGATATTATCAAATCTGCAAAATCTTCCGGATCAAGGTGATGATCAATAACCACTTTCCTCGCTTTTGATGCAATTACAAAGTCTTCTGCTTCACCCAATCTGTTTGGTTGGTTAAAATCCAGCATGACAATAAGATCTGCATCTTCAATCAGCGTTCTGCATTTCTTCCTGTCTTTAATAAAAATATTTATCAGATCGGCTCCATCCATCCATTTCAAAAATTCCTGAAGATTGTTTGGAGCCATAAGGTCAATATTCTTACCATTAGATTTAAAATAATGATATAGAGCTAATTGGGCACCAACTGAATCACCATCCGGATTGATGTGACTTATTATTAATATATTCTCTGATGATGAGAAAAGTTTTGATAATTCTTTTGTATATTTGGATAAATCAATCACTACTGCCAACTTTTTTTTTAAGTGGTTAAAGATAAAGAATATTCCTGAAGACCAATTCTATAGTTTATATCAAAAAATCTTTATATGGACAGTGATTTTACTTTTGCGATTATTAAGCCAAATGCAGTCAGGACAGGCAAAACAGGACCCATTCTCGCTATGATAAATGAAGGCGGATTTGAAATAGCTGCAATGCGGATGATTAAAATGACTCTTCCACAAGCAGAATCATTTTATTCCATCCATAAAGGTAAACCATTCTTTGATGGTTTGATAGAGTTTATGACATCCGGTCCGATTGTTGTGATGATTTTAAGACATGAAAATGCAGTTGATAAATTCAGAAAGCTTATTGGAGCTACTGACCCGGCCAAAGCTGAACCCGGTACTATCAGAAGGACCTTTGCAGTATCAGTACAGATGAATGCGGTTCATGGATCGGATAGTGTGGAAAATTCAATTAAGGAAGCTGATTTTTTCTTTTCAGGAATAGAGAGGTTCTACTAAATAAGATCTGCCCCTTATTTCTTCTTTTATACTATGGCAAAACTTTATATCCCGTTTTGTGTTATTAGATTTGTAGAATATTAAACCGCTATATGGATTCATTCTTCACCAAAGACTTTTCTGATAAAAAGATACTGGAAAAGTACTCGTCAGCTTTTACACTTTCGGATATGGAGATATTTATTTTCCCCGATCTATTTTATCCTCTTATTCTTGCAGATATTATGTCACCTGAATTATGGAGATGGAGAGATGATCCATGGTTTAAGGATTTCGAAAAAAAGAGCTTTACAATTAAAGCCAACAGGATAAAACAGTATATCATCCAGAACTATGTATTCAATCTTGATCTCTCAACATGGGGTCTTACCTCGAAAAGTGCTGAAATAGACAGGTTTAGCAATTTCTTCGATATGGATATGCTAAAGCAATCTAATGCTTTGTTTGGTTACGAAGGGGACAAATACTATTTCGATATCGACATAAGAAAACATTTTGGTCTCGACAAATACGATTCTGATATAATCCCATATTGGAAGACAGAAACCATAGAAGCTATGGGGGCTTTCAGGTATAAAGATAATTTCACATCAGGCGCTGGCGAATGTGTTTCACTATCAGCTCTTTATGCTGCAGCTATGTTTGTAGTGGGAAGAGTGCCCCTGGAGAAGATTTTTCTTATTGCCACGCCTTTGCATTCGCAGAATTTTATTATTGAGAAAGATGGATTAATAACCAATAACCGTCGAATTGTAACGAAGAATATGTGGTATAATGGGACCTCTCTTTCTGAAAAAGCAAGAAGGGCTATGGAGAATGAAAAGGTTACCATAGTTTCCCATGTTTCCGGTTTTATACATACTTTATACAATGAAGCAACAATTGACAAGGATGCTTATGCGCATTTTTCAGTGAAACTTAAAGAGTTTCTGGCAACTGAATTAACCGGTCCTATTTTCATTAATTTTCTTCGTTTTAAATCAAAATACAAAAATCTTTTTCAATACCGGTGTGAATGTTCAGGTACTGTGAGATACATATCGCTTGAAAAAATGTTCGAATATGAACATTCAAGCAAATTCAATGTTTCTGCAGAAACACGCAGTTCCCTTATAAAAGAGATTGAAGGTGATGACTTTCATCTAAGTCCTCTGCAAGGAAAGATAATGTTGAATGCTTTTGAGGAATTTCTGGATAAACATAAGGTAAGAAACCTGAATGATATTGAAAATGAATTAATTAAGATAGCAGGTGCCGAGTATAAAAAGATCATCCAGGATATGCTTAAGGAGCTGGCTTTATTTATTTTCATCGATCCAAAAATCCCTGATGCCAGGAAGAACTATATTGTTACTGATAAGCTTAATATTACAATTGAAGATAGCCGTGAAGAGATAATTAACCTGATAGCTACAAATCAGAAAAATTCAGAAACAGCTCTACTGTCGCTTTATGTATACAGGCAGATGGATAAAATAGACTGGCGTCCTTTCATAAAAGCTGCAATTGAAAGGAATCCGGTCTCCTTCACTGACCTGAACGGAAAGAATAATTCTGAAGTTTATTCTATACTTAATGAGCTGCAAGATGAATCAATCTATGACGGTAAGAGGTTAGCATTGCCGGATGAAGTATGGAACTTCAGGCGTGGGGACGGAATAGAAAAAGCTTTTTTGCTCGCTGACTTTCTTCTTCATAAGAATAAACCTTTAACTCTTTCAATTGATATTGAAAACAAAAAAGTTCTTCTATCTGCCGGCGGAAATGAATTTCATTTCACCTCACATAAAAACCTGAGGAAATCTATTCAGATAACAGGAACAGATTATAGAATTGTATAATTGATTGAAAAGGTGACCGCACGATCGCAAGACAATTTATCGCAAAACAATATCCTTAATGACTTCGCTCCCTGCTTTTTCATTTAACTTCTCTCTAAGGACTTCCCTGAGCATCAGCAATTCATTTCTGACTACTGATGAATTCAAGTGAACGAACAAAGTATGATTTTTAATATAAATTTTTGTTGTCCTGGAGCTAATTGCCTTTCCAACAATTTCTTCCCATGAGTTGATGACCCTAATCTCGCTTAGTTTTGGACCAAGATTCATCTCCTTAATGTAATCGTTCACTGCTTCGGCAAGTGAAATTGTTTTACTTCGTCTCATTGAATTCTTGTTGCATTCTGTGTTACAACCTCGATCCCATTTCCCGCAATTTTGAAAAGTTTATAGTCAGTCTTGTGGGAAGATAAAATATCCTGCAGACGGTTCTGGTGAGTATCAGTAATAAAGATCTGTCCGAACCGATGATTGCCAACAAGTCTTATAATTTGTTCAACACGTTCAGCATCAAATTTATCGAATATGTCATCAAGCAGCAATATCGGCGAAAAACCTGCTTTTCTTTTAATATAATCGAATTTTGCCAGTTTGAGAGCAACCAGGTATGATTTCTGTTGCCCCTGTGAACCAAGTGATTTAACTGAAAAATCATTCATCTCCAGAAGCAAGTCATCTTTATGAATTCCGACTGTTGTATACTCCAAAAACCTGTCCTTGGTTACAGAGTTCAGAAGCGCTTCCATAAAACTGCCTTCAGAAAGATGTGATTTGTATCTAAGTTTGACTGATTCTTTACCGGAAGAGATCAGGGAATAGTATTCCTGAAAAACGGGGATGAGTTCATTAATAAGAGCCTTTCTTTCGCTGTATACAAAGCTTCCATATTTCACCAGCTGGGAATCCCATATTGATAGAACATCTTCGTCAAATTTAACCGACGATTTAATATCCTTCAGCAACTTGTTTCTTTGCTGAAGCGCCTTACTATAACTGAGCACAGAATCAAGATATTCAGCACTATACTGACTTACTATTTTATTCATGAACCTTCTACGGTCTTCGCTACCCTCTGTGATTAGAGCACTATCAGCCGGAGATATCATTACTACCGGATACCTGCCAACATGGTCAGAAAGTTTCTGATATTCTTTACCGTTCCTTTTTAATAATTTTTGTTTCTGCTTCTGAAAAGCGCAATAAATATGATCCTCTTCCCCATCTCTTACAAATGTTCCCTGAATAATAAAATAGTCTTCACCATGCTTTATACTTATACTATCAATATTATAAAAAAAACTTTTAGTAAGTGACAAATAATGAATAGCATCAAGAATATTAGTCTTACCAACTCCATTATTACCTACAAAACAGTTTATCTTTGGAGAAAACTCAAGCTCATTAAGCTCATAATTTTTAAAATTGGTCAGTGCAAGTTTTTTAAGATGCATAGAGAATAAAGTAAAAAGTAAAAAGGCAAAA
>Ga0209748_1001740_pt1 | contig 10671 bp, 5 predicted proteins | sample BarGraIncu00421A_FD_185490 | JGI IMG/M metagenome (GOLD analysis project Ga0209748, IMG submission 185490) | Arctic peat soil microbial communities from Barrow, Alaska - Barrow Graham LP Incubations 004-21A (SPAdes) (version 2) | ecosystem: Environmental > Terrestrial > Soil > Wetlands > Peat... | reverse complement strand
ACTCAATTTTTGCTCCTGAGTCGGGCAGACCGGAAAATAATTTCCATGCCGATGATATTGATTTTCAGATAGAAGCTGACTACATTGGTTTTATGTCACCGGGGATGCCCAGGACTGCCTCAAAAACCAATTTGATTACTGCCAAAATGAAAAATGAGTAAAACTCGATCATTTGAATCTTACTCGTCTTTAAAATTTGTACTTATTCCTGAAAATCCCTACGGAAAAATAGCAGAACAAAGTGGTAAGGAAAATTCATGATGTGGTAGTTCATCATGCTGCGGTTAAGGTGATGTGATGACAACGTCCGTTCCCGGTGGGATAAGTACCACTGCAAGGTCTTCCCGTAATGGATGTTACCTTCTATTGCCATTGCTCCTACGATTATGCTTGACTTCCTTGTGTAGGCAAATGAACTCTTGTTTCAAACTCTTTCTACAGACTTGTAATGTAACCTAAATTTTCTATTGCTCGTATTTCATTTCGTTAATTCTCTTTCAATGAGCTCCAGAGATTTATTTTTTGTCTCAGGAAGCTTCTTCAGGATATAGATAAAACCTGAAATGCAAATCAGGGCATAGAGGAAAAATGTTCCGGATGCGCCGAATGATTTATTTAAGAATGGGAATGAAAGGGTTAATATAGCACATGCCAACCAGAGAGCAAAAGTAGCAACTGACATTGCATGACCACGAATTTTGTTGGGGAATATCTCGGAAAGTAAAACCCATGTTATAGGTGCTAATGTAAGGCAATAAATACTTATAGCTGTAACTACCCAGAAAAGCATAAAGAATCCCTTAATCTGCATATAATACCCTATGGCCATAATTATATAGACTATACTAAGGCCTCCGGACCCAGTTAGCATCAGAGCTCTCCGCCCCCATCTGTCAACCAGGAACATAGAAATAATTGTAAATACCAAACTGACACTACCCGTTAAGACTATATTGAATAGTGTGCTTGTAATTCCGTAACCAGCCGCAGAAAAAACTTCTTCTGCATAATTAAAGATTACATTTATACCACACCATTGCTGAAACACTGCCAGAACGATTCCAAGAATAATTACAGGAGCAAGTTGTTTAGAAAAAAGATGGATAAAATTCATCTTAGTGACAGAATCTTCAGCTTCTTTAACAGACTGGTAAACCTCCTCCACTTCTGTATTGGCATATTCTCTTCCGCCAATACGTTCAAATATTTTGAATGCTCGCTCCTTTTTTCCTGCTTTGGCTAACCATCGCGGGCTTTCAGGAATAAGCCATATCAAGATAAAGAAAAGAGTGGCAGGCACACTGCAAGCCCAGAACATCCAGCGCCAGCCTTCCTGTCCATTCCAGGAGTTACGGATCATCAGATCGGTAGCTCCTATAGGAACAGGATTAGCAATAAACATATTGGTTAGTTGAGCTCCTAAAATTCCAAGAGCTATAGTAAGCTGATTTATTGCGACAAGCTTTCCACGCATATGGGCCGGTGATATTTCGGCAATGTAAACTGGTGATACATTTGATGCAGTGCCAATGGCAATACCGCCAAGTATCCTGAAAATCATAAAAGAGGAAAATGAATTAAATGCACCTGTACCGATCGATGTGATAATAAATATGAAGGCAGAAAAGAGAAGCGGAATTTTCCGACCGTATTTATCAGCAAAATAACCAGCATAAGCAGCTCCGATAAGACATCCAAAGAGAGCACTGCTCATGGCAAAGCCCTGGTATGTTGCTGATGAGGTGATATCAAAAAAACGTTCATAGAAAGGTTTTGCTCCTCCGATTACAACCCAATCGTATCCAAATAAGAGTCCGCCCATAGCTGATACAAAAGCAAGAAAAAGTACATATTTTGTATTGATTTTATTCTGTTCTTTCATAATAATTAATTCTATAATACTGATAAATGTTAATAAATTCTATGTAATCTATATTTAAATGTTAGCAATTTGAGCCTTAGCGACTTCAATAAATGTAAGTATATTTTCCAGGGAGGTATCTCCTTCCACAGAATGAGATGGTGAAAAAATATATGATCCTTCTGATCCCGCTTTAATTAACCTTGCAGATTCATTCTGCACCTTCCCTGACGATAATATTACAGCGTTAACTCGCAACGGGGATAAAGTTGTTCCAGATAGGAAGGTTCCTAATCCCTGGCCTTCACTGTTAAATATTGAGGAAACTCCAGTAAAATCAGGTATCAAGTAATTATTAAGTTATATTTTTTTGATTATCTGTTTTTATATTGTCCGGTTCAGTTTCGTCGTTGTTTTCAAACCTTACAAACTGAAGGGGTTTACGGTACCCTGATGTCTGGTAGGCACCGTAAAGAACGCCAGTTGAAAGCCAGCACAATCCTACTATCTTGGCTTTAAACCCAAGGCTGATCCATAAATAGAGACATATTGTGAATCCCAAAAGTGGCACAATAATGTGGCTGAACGTCCTGCGTTCACCACGTACAAAATAGCGTACAAATGAAGAAACATTGACTCCCATAAATGCAATCAGGGCGCCAAAGTTTAACAATTGTGCGCCCAGTGGATAGGTAAGCAGGAATGCTCCGGTGAGAACTATTGCTCCAACAAGAATAATATTATTTGATGGTATGCGGGTTCTCGGATTAATTGCAGCAAAGAACTTATTGGGTATTGCATGGTCTCGTCCCATACTGTAGAGAAGACGACCAGCCCCAAGGTGAGCACCTGCACCGGAACCTATCGTTGCCACCAGCAAGGCAAGGTTGACTGTAAAGAAAAGCCATTGACCACCGGCCTTGCCAGCCACATAACAGAATGCTGTATCCTGATCTGGAAAAGTAGTTCCGGGCCAAACAAGTTGAGCTGCATAAACCTGTATAGATGCCAGTACTCCGGTAATGATACAAACAAGAACAGTAGCCAGAAGGATATTACGCCTGGGGTTGTGAACCTCTTCAGATAATGTAGAAATACCGTCAAAACCAATATATGTAAGTACTGCAAGGGAAGCACCGGCAGAGACAGCAGAAAACGAAAAAGTTTTTGGATCGTAAAATGGCCTCGTCCAACCAGCAGCGTTAATCGGAGGATGCAGAAAGAGATAATGGACAGCGGCACCAAGGAATAGTACAATAATGACTCCCAGACCGGTTGCGATGATACTGTTTGTACGGGAACTGGATTCTATACCTCGCAAGTTCATTCCTGTAAAAAGCAATGTAAAGGCAATCGCATAAACTGCGAAAGGTATCTCAGGGATAAAATTCATGGCAGCTTTACTGATCCAGATGACGCAAATTATAGGATTCATAACATAATCGAAGATCATACCCCAGCCAACAAAGTATCCAAGAGCGGGATGGATTTCCCGGCTTACATATGTATATGCCGAACCGGCGCTTGGATAAGCATTAGCCATACGGCCATAACTTATTGCGGTGAATAGCATTGCCAACATCCCAATTAGAATTGTAGTGACCACATGTCCTTTAGCCAGACCAGCAGCAGCTCCGAACAGAGGCATTGGCGCTGTAGGCTGAATTAGAATTATCCCGTATAAAACAAGTGATGAAAGTCCAAGAACACGTTTTAAACCCGGAACTGAACCGGATGATGATTGGGTGCCACTCATTTTTTCTTAATAAATTAGATTGACTTAATAAGGATAATGATCAAATATCTTATTCGAATTTTCTGGAATGGAATTTAGAAGATGAATAGAATTTTGTTTTATTGATTTCATTGGAAAAAAACATCAATTTATTTTACTAATTTTACTATTTGCAAAATGAAGTTATAAATATACTTAATAACCTTTTATATGAGAAAAAATTACCTTATTTATTTTGTATTATTGACTTACTTTTCTTTTCCATGTGTTTCACAAGTACCCTTTAGCGGAAAGATTATGCTTAAAAAAAACTGGGCAATTCAGTCTTCCAAAGAGGTCAGATCAGACGGGAAAATAATTTCCACAGTTGGATTCACGACCAATGGGTGGTATCCCACTTCTGTTCCTACAACCGTTATGGCTGCCTTAATTGAAAACAAAGTGTATGCCGATCCATATTATGGAACTAATTTTAAAAATCTGCCGGGTGCAATCCAGGGACAATATGAATTCAATGGAGACATTCCTAGGGACAGTCCATTTAAGTCTGCCTGGTGGTACCGTACTGAGTTCAAACTTTCTTCGGATTTAAAAGGAAAGCACATCTGGCTGCAATTTCAAAGTATCAATTACAAAGCAAATATATGGCTGAATGGCAGGCTTATTGCCGACACAACAACTATTATAGGCGCATATCGCCTCTTTGACCTTGACATTTCAAAGGAAGCACATGCTGGTGAAAACAATTGCCTGGCCCTGGAAATATTTCCTCCCAAAGGATTTGATCTTACTATCACATGGGTGGATTGGAACCCGACTCCTCCCGACAGAGGAATGGGTATATGGTATGATGTATCTGTTCATACATCTGGTCCAGTGACAATTGAAAACCCGTTTGTGGTCACAAAATTAAATTTGCCATCCACCGACCAGGCCAAATTAACTGTCACTGCTGAATTGAGAAATGCAGAAAATAATCCAATATCAGGTGTACTAAAGGGAACAATTGAAAATATTACTTTTTCTAAGGAGGTGACTCTCGATGCTAAAGAAACTAAACTGGTGAGTTTCCTTCCTGAAATTTATTCCCAACTGGTGATGGCCAATCCACGTTTGTGGTGGCCGCATTCCGTAGGACCACAGAATCTCTATGATCTGAATCTTACTTTTGAAGCATCAGGCAGTCTTTCTGATACAAAGATAGTACGTTTTGGAATTCGTGAAATTACTTCCTGGATGAACAATTTCGGCAAATCTCATACAAAAGTCTTTCAGATCAACGGCAAAAACATTGTAATAAGAGGTGGAGGTTACGTACAAGACCTGATGTTACGTCCATCTGATGAGCGGATTGATGCGGACATATTGTATGCAAAGCACATGAATCTAAATACTCTAAGGATGGAAGCTCCAAGAGGTTCCGACTACCTGTATGAAAGGTGCGATGAAGAGGGCATTCTTCTGATGGTTGGCTGGTGTTGTTGCAGCGGGTGGGAGCGATGGAATATTTGGACACCTCAGATGGCTGATATTGCAGAACTTAGCTGGAAAGATCAAATTGTTCATCTGCGTAATCACCCTTCAGTTTTTACGTGGCTGTACGGAAGTGATAATTTTCCTCCAATAGATATTGAAAAAAGATATATAAAGGTGCTGGATGATAATGACGGCACCCGCCCTTATGAATCATCAGCTACAGAAAAACCTAGTGGTGTAGCAGGTATAACAGGTTTTACAATGGGACCATACCCTAAGGTCTATGCTTATTTTCCACCTTCCTACTGGTATACGAAGCTTGAGTTCAATACTGAAGCAGCACCCGGGGGTGAACAATTGCCTCCAATTGAGACGATGAAGTGGATGATGCCCGAAAAGGACTTGTGGCCAATAAGCGAATCCTGGCAAATGCGCCTGCACAAACAGTTTTATCCAGTTGCCAGAGCAGCACTTGAATCCCGCTATGGAAAACCAGCCAGCATTGAAGAATATTGTACAAAATCACAGGTATTTCAGAATGAGGCCGTAAAAGCTATGTTCGAAGCCTTTGCCGGAAACAAATATCGTTCCAGTGGTATTATATACTGGATGTACAATTCTGCCTGGCCAAAATTGTATTGGCAATTGTACGATTATTTTTTAATGCCCAACGGAGCTTTCTATGGGACAAAAAATGCTTGTGAACCACTACATATCCAATATTGTTATGATGATAATTCAATTAAAATTGTGAATTGTTTTTATAAGAATTTTGAAGGATTGAAAGCATCCGTGAAAATCTTTGATTTCAATTTGAATGAAATCATGTCTAAAATGATAGATGCAAGTGTCGCTGCAGATGAGAGTAAAAAAATACTGACCATCGAAGTACCAAAAAATATTACAAAGGTTTATTTTCTTAAACTCGAATTAAAAGATGATGGATCTGAACTGGTATCATCAAATTTTTACTGGTTAAGCACTAACGGGGATGAAAAGGCCGATTTTACAGATCTGAACAATCTTCCTATGGCAGTAGTTAATATTACTTCATCAGAATTGCAACAAGAAGGAAATAAATGCCGGTTAACATTTACTCTTGAAAATCAAGGTAAAGTATTGGCGTTTGCTGTGAATCCAAAGATATTGAAGCTGACTTCCAAAGACCCGATATTACCTGTATTCTGGGAAGATAATTATATTTCACTTATGCCCAAAGAAAAGCGGATTTTACAGGTTGAATTCGATGCAAAAAATCTGAATGGTGAAAAACCATTGCTAAGAGTTGACGGATGGAATGTTAAACCAGTGGAAATATCCTTTATAGTGTCAGATCAAAAATATGACAAGTTGATCACTGTTAGTGGAGAAGTAAAAGATTCTCTTCAGAGACCTGTTAAAGGTGCTAACATCTTTATCGACAATAAGAAAACTTCGACGACAACTAACGAGCAGGGGTTCTATAAAATAGATATAAACCAGGATGCTAAAGAAATCATGGTTGTTTCGCCTCAGAAAATAGTAAGTAAAACTAATATTAAAGGAAGGGCAACAATAAATTTTACATTATCAAATTCTGTGGTGCTGAATTCTGATAGTTTGATTGTTAGCCGAAAAAGTAAAGTGAAGAAAAAGATTGCCGTATCAGGTGAAACTTCAGGTATTAACAGAAGATTTTCATCATATACGAATATTTATGAAATGATCCGGGGTGAATTATCCAACGTCGTGGTAAGAGGATCTTCGGTATATGTTCAGGGGCTTTCGACATTTGGAGGTAACTCAGATGCCTTATTTGTTGTGGATCGAATAGTTGTTGAGCAGATTAATGATGTTTTACCAAATGATGTTAAAACCATCAAACTTCTAAAAGGTCCGGAAACAGCCGCCTATGGGATGCGGGGAGCTAATGGGGTCATAATAGTAACAACTCTCCGGGGTACTGACAAGAAATAAAAGACTTCCTCCTATTACTTAATTTATTTTTAGTATTTGTCAATAATTATTATTTAAAGATTAAGTCTTTTCATAAGTAAGAATCAAAATGGAATAATAAAGAAGCGGGTGGCAGACTGCCACCCGCTGGATAACCCATATTCAACTAAACTAACTAACCTGACTTACCTGAGCGAGAATGTTTGTATAGAGACCTAATGACAAACAAACCTTGAATCAATTTGGGTAATTATTTATTTTAATGAACAAATTCAGATCATATACAGTATAAATTTACTAATGATAATTAATACTCATTTTGATACTACGGTACAATTGTAACTGGTACGGTCTTTACAGATTGATTCACAGAGCCAAGAACTCCGACTGCTGTAAGTGTAACATTGTAAGTTCCTGTAGTAGAATAAATATGAACAGGAGCCTTCACTGTATCTGTTGCCCCATCCCCGAAATTCCATAAATTTTTCATCTGAAAAGTTGAGGTATTCGTGAAAGAAACTTTTGAATGATTGGTCGCATCAATTGTAGTGCTGAAATTTGCCTCTGGCAAAAGAATCTTTGTGTAAAGAACTAAGATTGTTGTTTTATACAACGGATTAACTTTAAGCTGTGACGACGTGATACCGACACCCAAGGCAAATATTGTATCAGCAAAGCTTTTAAGATAGTTAACATCGATCGAAAGATTGAAATCTCCAAAAACTGCCCCGCTGGGAATATCAACAGAAGCCGGAACTGAAAACTTGGAAGAGGGCAGAATGCCAGTTTCAGCTGGTAACTGAGATATGGCAAGAAGGTTGGTGATCGTATCCATGTTTACGGCAATATTTGCGGTAACTGTCCCACTGTGGTCCAGGCCGGAACGATAGACACCCAGCGGAACAATAAATTTATTGTTCGCAAGATCCATCTTAAACCTGTAAGCATAGCCTGGTGTTGGAAGGAATTCAGCACGCTGAGGAACATTATCAATAGTAAAAATTCCATTCGTTGCAGCAGGCATATAAATTACCGGATCAGGGTATGTAGCATCCGCAATTTTCTGGTACTCACATGAAGACAACAGAACAACGGACCCGAAAAATGCGATCAGCAGTTTTATTCTATAATTGAGAATATTTTTCATACTTTTTTATTTTTTGAATAAATAATTATTACCAAAGTGGATTTTGAACCCATGCCGGCATCTTATTAAGCTCCAATTGAGGGATAGGATAAAAATACATTTTTGGATCAAATACCCTGTTTTCCACAGTAATTACATTATAAGTAAATGTAGAAGGAGCAGTTTGGGTAATTTGTACTCCTTTGATTGGGGCACCCAGAACAGATGGGGCCAGCATCCATCTGCGCAGATCCCAGAGGCGATGGCCTTCAAATGCAAGTTCCACCTGACGTTCGTGCCTGATAGCATCACGCATCTGAGACTGTGTAAGGCCGGCAGGCAAAGCAGGCATTTCTATTCCGGTTCTCTGGCGTATGAAGTTAACATATTCTGCAATATCTGCAGCCCCCGGGTTGTATTCATTCAATGCTTCAGCATACCAGAGATAAACATCAGCAAGTCTAATAAGATCCCAGGTGTGGGCACTAGTAGTACCAGTGAGAAGATTTATGTCCTCATCAACATATTTTTTCAAATAATATCCCGTTTTGGAAGCCAGAGTCTTACCTGCACCATCTATTCCTCCAGTCCATAGCTCAACAGTCCGTGATTTGTATGTTGTATTATTGACAATTACATTCAGGAACAGACGCGGGTCGCGTGCAGTGGCACCGGAAGTTGCATATGGATTAGATGCATGAGCAGGATTGGTCCAGTCGAATGGTACTGCTGTGGTTTCATTAACCTTAACTTCATAGGCATCTACCAGATTCTGGGTTGGTGTATTTCCGCTTTTACCGAGATCATACCCAACTGAATAATTTGCAGCTTCGAAAGTATTGCTAGCTCCTGCCCTTGTAACTAAAATATGCTCCATGTTCTGATAGCCTTCTGCTGTAATAAAGAGGTCTCTGTAATTCGTGTACAAAGCATAATTGGTTCCAGGAAGATTGATTACTGCCAGTGCAGCATCAGCAGCAGCTTTCCAGCGTGCATTCCTGTCACCTGAGGGAAGCGAAATATATTCGGGATGTGCATAACTTCCGGCCCAGGTTGGAGTGTTCCATAGATCGGAAGCTTCATATAGCAAAACCTTTGCTTTCAGTGCCAGTGCGGCGCCAGAGGTTATATTACCAAGATCGGCATCTGCATGTTTTGCCGGAAGTACTTTAGCTGCGGAATCACATTCTGAGGTAATAAAATCAACACATTCCTGAAGAGTATTTCGGTTTATCGCAGTAACATTATTACCTAAATTCAGAGCTGTTTTAATGATCGGAACTCCTCCATAGCGTTTGACCAGTTCGAAATAATAGAAAGCCCTTAAAAAACGTGCCTCATATTTCCATGTTTTTATCTGATCTAACCTAAGTAACCATCCTTCCTGCCTAGCCGGATCAAGTTTGTAAACATCCAGATTGACACTATCGGAGGTTGCCAGGAACAGATTACAGTTCCTGACTGCAGTGTAATATTTCGCCCAGACATTATCAGGGTTCGCTAACGGATTCCAGCTTCCTATGTTAAACCATTGAACCTGTGAAGTCTCAAGTGTATATTCCGACTCATCTGAGGCCGATGAACTCATTGCTCCATCTATTTCGGCAAATCCGCTCGGAAGACTCGTATATAATGCAGTCGCCCTGTCCTGTGTGTAGGAATAGATTGAATTTACCTCCTGTTGACTCAGTGTGGTAATGATTTCCTGGTCCAGTTTCTCACACGAACTGAGAAGTAAGAGTGCGATTACTCCAAGTATATATATATTCTTTTTCATTCTGTAAAGTTTTAATTTAAGTTAGACTACTTGAATTGAACCCTTATTCCAACACTGTAGGATTTAAAAGCCGGATAGACAGATGCAGCAATTTCGGGATCTCTGTAACCTTTCATATGATCAAGGGAGAAGAGGTTAGTTCCGTTAATGAAAATCCTTGCATTTTTTATTAAAACAACATTTGATACTGAATTTGGAAGAGTATACCCAAGTTCTATGCTACGCAATTTGATAAAACTGCCGTCATGCTGCCATAATGTTGAATAACGAAAATTATTATCGTTATTCATACTGGATAACCTTGGATATGTAGCAGTTGCAGCCGTAGCAGTGGTCCATCTGTTAAGGGCGATCGGTCCAATTTTCCCGTTATTCTGGAAAGCCTGAAAATAGTAACCGTCAAATGTGACAGTACGGTCGGTTACACCTTGTAAGAACATGTCAAAATCAAAACCTTTATATTGAAGACCAACATGAAGGCCTGCAGTCAGATTTGGTAAATTTGTTTTCCCGATAGGGGAAAGGTCATTCTGATCAATTATGCCATCACCGTTCTGATCTATGTACTTAACATCACCCGGTTGAACAACAGTAAATAATTGTTTTGGACTTGCTGCGATATCGGCTGCATCCTTAAAGAATCCAGCTGCTATCAGGCCATACGGCTGATTGATCGCCTGACCAGTCCTGTATTGGTAACTATTTAGCTGGAGAGCTTCTGCATTATATACAATCTTGTTTTTGTAAGATGATATGCTGGC
>Ga0209748_1001738_pt1 | contig 10685 bp, 9 predicted proteins | sample BarGraIncu00421A_FD_185490 | JGI IMG/M metagenome (GOLD analysis project Ga0209748, IMG submission 185490) | Arctic peat soil microbial communities from Barrow, Alaska - Barrow Graham LP Incubations 004-21A (SPAdes) (version 2) | ecosystem: Environmental > Terrestrial > Soil > Wetlands > Peat... | reverse complement strand
CGCATTTCGCGTCACCGACACTCTGGAATGGCCAGGTCTTCGTTGGCACCGATTCGGGGGTGACCGCGATCGACGCACGCTGACGGACAGGCAAGGGGTCGTATCAGCACCCCCACGATGACCACATGGTCGCTCCCCGAGAGAGGGTCGGCGCGGGACGACGAGGGTCATTGGAGGCAGTGTGTTCTGGCAGCGCCAAAAGCTGAGACTGGGCTCGGGCCGCACGAAGACGCCACGCAGCCGCTCCGGTGGTCACGTCCAGCGCGCCAATGCTCGACGTCGGCGCGCAGCCTGGTCAGGCCCCGACCCACCGCCCGGGGCACGTTGTCCCCGCGTCAGCCTAGCTGCCGACGTGACACGCCCTTCACTCGTCACCGTGGCTCGATATAGCGCAAGCTCCCACCGATCACGCCCTCGTGTCTGCGATGTGTGTCCGGTGGTACGCGAGGAACGCGGGGTCAACCTCGTGGCCACGAGCGGTCCGGAGCGTTCCGGTGACCGCGGCGCTAACCACGTCGGTCACCGCGAGGTCATCGGCGATGGACAACGCCCCGAGATCAAGCCGCGGGTGGTCGTCGGGACAACAGGTCGAGGACGTTCGAGGGGACGTCGGACCTGTGATACGCGCGACCGAGCAGCCTGAATGTGCGCGCCTTCGGCGGCGGTACGACCGATCTAACTCTCATAGACTCCGGAATGGAGCGTAGACTTCGGGACGGAGCGGCGCCCGCCGGACTCGCCGCGGAGACCAGGGGCGTGGACCGAGACACGAGCGTCGTCTGTTGCGCGGTGCGCGGCAAGACAGGTGCCACGGGTGGGGAGCGAACCCACCACCCGCTCGCTTGCCACCTGCTTGATACCGCTGCAGTCGCCGAGCGGCTGTGGGATGACGTCCTTCCCAATGTCGTTCGGTCGCGGATTGCCACGGGCCTTGGGCTCGACGCCGTGGCGGCGCGGGTGTGGGCCGTGGCGCTCGCGGGCTTCCACGATCTCGGCAAGTGCTCGCCGGCCTTCCAGTTCGGCACGTTGTCAGACGAGGCCGGGGCGTTCGGTCAGGCGCTCGCGGCGGCGGACCTCCCACGCCCGATGATGATCGTGCCAGCCCGCCACGGCGAGGTGATCGCGGACGCGGGCCTCGACGACCTCGCGTCGGTCCTCGGGGTGCCCCGCCGGGTCGCTGCGGACCTCGCGACACTGCTCGGCGGTCACCATGGCGTCTTCCCGGCCGACGACGCGGTGTGCGACCGTTCGTCCCTCGGCGGCCCGAGGTGGGATGCGGCGCGCCGGCTTCATCTTCGAGCCGTCGCGGATCTGGTTGGGCTTGGCACGCAGCCGACACCGACCTTCTCACCATCACGCACGGCGGCGATCCTCCTCGCCGGACTGGTTACCGTTTCCGACTGGGTCTCCTCGAACGAAGAAGTCTTCCCGCATGCCGGCGGGGCAGCCCCGCTGGCGACCCTCGATCTCGTGTCCTACCTCGACGCGTCCCGCTCGCGCGCTGTCGTCGCCCTTGAGCGCCTCGGCTGGACTGGGTTTCGCGACGACGGCCGCGTGGTGGCGTTCGAGGCCCTCTTCGACGTGCCTAAACCGCGCCCGGTCCAGCGCGCAGCGCTCCATCTCGCGGCGACGCTCGAGCCGCCGGCGCTCGCCATCCTTGAGGTCCCCACCGGTGAGGGCAAGACCGAGGCCGCGCTCTGGCTGGCGGACCGCTGGTCGGCGGCTCGTGGCGTGCGCGGCGCCTACATCGCGCTGCCGACACAGACGACGTCGGACCAGATGTTCAGGCGCGTCCGCGACGTTGTCGGCCGCCGGTATCGGGGCCAGGTGGCGGAGCTGCAGCTCCTTCACGGCCATGCGGCGCTCTCGGCCGACTTCGCGCTCCTCCGCGTCGCCGCCGACCGACTCCACTACCAACCCGATGCCGTCTACGGCGACGCCGCAGCCGACGGGGCGCCGGCCACCGTCATCGCGTCGGAATGGTTCACGGGCGCGAAGCGCGGCCTCCTCGCGCCGCTGGGCGTCGGGACCATCGACCAGGCGCTCCTCGCGGCGCTCGTGACCCCCCACGTCTTCGTCCGGCTCTTCGGACTCGCCGGCAAGACGCTCGTCATCGACGAGGTCCACGCCGCCGATGCGTACATGGCAACCCTGCTCGAGCAGCTCCTGGCCTGGTGCGCCGCGCTCGGCAGCCCCGTGGTCCTGCTGTCGGCAACCCTGCCCGACGAGCGGCGGCGCGCGTTCCTCGCCGCGTACGCGCGGGGCGCCGGCTGGTCATGTGCCGCCGCCGACTTCCCGACGACGGCCTACCCGCGGGTCTCCTGGGTCGGTGCGACCGGCGCCGGGGCGGAGACGGTGGACACCAGCCAGGAGAACGCCCGGACCCTGGGTCTGGCGTTCCTCGACCCGACGATCGCCGCCATCGCGGACGGGGTCGTGACCCTGAGCGCGGACGGCGGCTGCCTGGCCGTCGTGTGCAATACCGTCGCACGCGCGCAGGCGGTCTACGAAGCGCTTGCCGCACGTCTCGGGGGCGCGGCGTCCGACGGCGGGCCGCTCGTCGATCTGCTGCACGCGCGGTTCCCGCTCGAGGGGCGGCAGGTCCGGGAAGCGCGGTCGCTGCGCCGCTTCAGTCGGTCCGCGGCCGGCCCGAACCCCGAGCGCCCACGGCGCGCGATCCTGGTCGCCACGCAGGTGATCGAGCAGTCGCTCGACCTCGACTTCGACGCCATGGTGTCGGAGTTCGCGCCCGTCGACCTGCTGCTCCAGCGTGCCGGGCGGCTGCACCGTCACGCGGCCAACGCGCCCACCCGACCGACAGGCTTGCGCAGGCCCGTCATGCACGTCACGCGACCGATGCTCGACGCGGACGGCGTGCCGCGCTTCGAACCGGGCACGGGCGCGGTGTACGACCGCCACGGACTCCTCCGCACCTGGCTCGCCCTGCGCTCGCGCGAACGGATCAGGGTGCCCGACGACGTGGAGGTCCTCATTGAGGCCGTCTACGCCACCGCGGCCCCACCGCCAGATCTGGTGCCCGCCCTCGCCGACGACTGGCGCACGAGCGCCGCGGTGCTGTCCGATGAACTGGCCAACGACCGACACGAGGCCGAGATCCGACGCCTGCGGCCGCCCCGCGACGCGGGTGGCTCGCTGGCCGAGCTGACGCGCAACGCGCTCGACGAGGACGCCGAGCACCCCGCCCTGCGCGCTCTCACCCGCCTCGATGCCGATCGCGTCACGGTGGTCTGCCTCGACGCGCCCCTCGCCGACGAGACGCACCGACCGACGGTGACCGAGGCCAGGGCCCTCCTGGGCCGTTCGGTGCCGGTGAGCACACGCGGCCTCGTGCGGGAGCTGCGGCGTGCGCCGCTCCCGGCCGGCTGGAACCGCTCAGCCCTGTTGCGCGGTTGTGTGCCGCTCGTCGGTGCCACACAAGGTGTCACGCTCGGCGGCTATCGTCTCCGCCTGGACGGTCAGCTCGGACTCGTCATCGACCGGCTCGGTCGGGAGGGAGCGGATGGCGACCTTTGATCTCCTGCGGGCGCCCTGGATTCCCGTGCTCCGCGCCGATGGGACGCCCACCCGGCTCGGCATCCGCGAGGCCCTCGCGCGTGCCCACGAGCTGCTCGCGATCGACGATGCGAGTCCACTCGTCACGGTGGCCGTCCATCGCCTGCTTCTGGCGATCCTCCACCGCGCCCATGACGGCCCGCGCACGATCGAGGCGTGGGAAGCGATCTGGGCGCCCAGGAGCTTTGGCGAAGCGGAGGCGACCTACCTCGACCGCGTGGCCGATCGGTTCGATCTCTTCGACGCAACACAGCCCTTCGCGCAGGTCGCCGGCCTTCCACGCGAGCTGGCGAAGCCGGTCGCGGTGCTCACCCACGAACTGGCGTCGGAGCGGAACAGCGCGCTCCTCTTCGACCACACCATCGAGGCCGCCCTTACGCCGGCCGAGGCGGCGCGGGCGTTGCTCGCCAGTCAGCTCTACGCGTCGGGCGGGCTCATCACCGGCATGCCGCCGCTTCCTCGCGAATCGGCGCAGGCCGGACCGCTGACCGGGACCGCGGCCGTCTTCGTTCAGGGGCGCTCGCTCTTCGAGACGCTCTGTCTCAACCTCGTGCGGTACGACCCGGCCGACAAGGCGCCGATCACCGGGTCGGACGCCGACCGTCCCTCGTGGGAACGCGACGGCCCGGTCCGGCCCGGGCCGGCTCCGGCGCGCGGGTATCTCGACATGCTCACCCGCCTCTCGCGAGCGATCCTGCTCCTGCCGGAGGAACGCGACAGCGAGGTGCTCGTCCGCCGCGCGGTCCTCCTGCGCGGCGAGGAACGGGCGCCGAGCGACTGGCGGCACCTGGTGGAGCCGGTCTTCTGCGCCTATCGGCGCAATCCGCGGGCAAAGGAGGCACGGGACGAGCCGTACCTGCCGCTGCGCTTCGAGCCCGCCCGTTCGCTGTGGCGCGACTCGACGACGCTGCTCGCGAACGCCCCCGATCGCGCCACGCAGCGGCCGCTGGTCCTGAGCTGGCTCGCGACCCTGGCCAAGCGCGATGCCGGCGACCTCCGGATGGACCGGATCGTCCCCCTCGCCGCGTACGGGCTCACCATGGCCCCCGGGCGCGCGGCCAAACCCTACTTCTGGCGCGAGGAGCACCTGCCCGTCAGCCCGGCCCTCCTCGAGGATCGCGACCTCCAGGACGTCGTGGTGCGGGCGGTCGCGTTGGCCGAGCAGGTGGGCGACCTCTTCGAGCCGCGCTGGAGCCGCGACGGCGGAGCGAAGCCCGTGCCGCGGCCCTTTCTCGTCCTCGCCATGGCCCTGGCGCGCGGTGATCGGCGCGACCAGGAGCCGACCCGCCTGCAGGTCGAGGACGCGAAGAAGGCGGTCGCCGACGTGACCCGCACCGCGGCCCCGTACTGGAGCGCCCTCGAGCCGGCCTTCGGCCGCTTCCTCGAGGCGCTCGCCCGCGTGCCCGACGAGGCCGGTCGCGTGGCCGCCTCGGCGAGCTGGGCCGCCACCGTTGTGCGGGCCGCGCGCGATGCTTTTGCCGCGGCCACGCGCGATCTCGAGCGACAGCCGCGGGCCGGCCTCGCGGTCGCCGAGGCCGAGATCGCCTTCCATCGCCAGCTCCGCGCCATCGCGCGCCCTCACACCCCGGAGGTGGTTGCCTCATGATGACCCCCACCCGTGACCCGACCGCCGAGGAGCGGTCGTTCGTGGCACGCCTCGAGCGCCTGGCCGCGCGCGGCGACCGCGGGACGCTCGCGGCACTCCGGCGCGGCCTGATCGATGACGGCGGGCTCGAGGCCCTCCTTGCCCTCGGAAGGCTCCTGCCCGAGAGCGTTGGTGAGCGCGACGAGCGCGCGTTCGCGCGCGTCGGCGCGCTCTTCGCCTCGACCACCGGCGGGCACCGTGTCCGGGGCGAGGCGGTGGGCGATCTCGGCGCCTCGCTCGGCCGGCTCGTGGCCCGGCGTTCGGAGGCGTCGGTGCGGCCCCGTTTCCTCGCCCTCGTCGGCACCCCCCAAGAGGATCTCGACGCGCCGCTGCGCCGGGCGGTCGCGCTGCTCGATTCCGACGGCATCGGCATCGATTGGGCACAGCTCCTCCACGACCTGCGCGCCTGGAGCCATCCCGAGCGCGTCGTCCAGCGGCGTTGGACGCGCTCGTTCGCGCGGGCCCTCGCCCCGCTCGCGCCGGACGAGGCCGATCACGAACCGGAACCCGAAGGAGACGCCTGATGTATCTCGACCTCCACATCCTCCAGTCGTTTGCCCCGGCCAACCTCAACCGCGACGACACGGGCTCGCCCAAGGAGTGCATCTTCGGAGGAGCGCGCCGGGCGCGCATCAGCTCGCAGTCGCTGAAGCGCGCCATCCGGGAGGCGTTTCGCGACGACGCGATCTTGCCGCCCGAGCGTCTCGCCACTCGCACCAAGCAGGTGGTGAGGCTGGTCGCCGGTCGGCTCGTCGAGCGCGGATGGGAGCAAGCCGAGGCCAGGACGGCCGTGACCCGCGCGTTGCGCGCGATCGGCTGGAATATCTCGGACGAGGGCGAGAGCGATGCGCTCGCGCTCGTGGCCGCCGACCAGGTCGAGGCCCTGGCCGACGCGATCGAACGGCACCGCACCGCGCTCACCGCGGCCGCAGCCGAAGCAGACGCGACCGCCGAGCCGAGGCGCGGGCGCGCCCGCGCAAAGCCCGAGGCGGGTACCGAGATCGCTCCCGAGGCCAAGCGCGCGTTCAGCGCCGCGCTCGACCTCGCCGGGTCGATCGACCTCGCGCTCTTCGGACGCTTCATCGCCGATCTGCCCGACAAGAACATCGACGGGGCGGCGTATGTCGCGCATTCGCTCTCCACTCACGCCCTCGACGCCGAGACCGACTACTTCACGGCGGTCGACGAGCTGCAGACGGCGGCTGAGCCGGGTGCAGGGATGCTTGGCCTGCAGGGCTACAACGCCTCGCTCCACTACCGCTACGCCACGCTTGACCTGCGCTCGCTCCGCGAGCGGCTGGGCGAGCCCGATCTGCTGCGACTGGCCGTGGAGGCCTTTGTGCGCGCCTCGGTGGTGGCCATCCCGTCGGGCAAGCAGCACGGCCACGCCGCCTTCAACCGCCCGTCGTTCGTGCTCGCGGTGGTGCGAGACGACGCCCCTGAGTCACTCGCCAACGCCTTCCTGCGCCCGGTCCGCGCGGGCCAGGGCGACGATCTGCTGCGCGCGTCCGTCGCCGCCCTAGAGGCGGAGTGGCGCGCGCACCGAGCCATGTACGGCGACGAAGGGATCCGCCACCTGGCCGTTGCCAGCCTGACGACCGAGGACCTCGGCGTCTTCGCCCCCGCGCAGGTCCCCTTGAAGACGCTCGTCGCGGCCGTCGCGACCAGGGCCGCGGTCGAGGTGATGGAGTGAGCACGCTGCTCCTGCGGCTCGCCGGGCCGCTTCAGGCATGGGGTACCGAGAGCCGTTTCGAGGTCCGCGACACGGATCTCGAACCGTCGAAGTCCGGGGTCGTCGGCCTTGTCGCGGCGGCGCTTGGACGGCGCCGCGACGCCGACGTGTCGGACTTGGCGGCCTTGTGCATGGGGGTCCGCGTTGACCGTGAGCCGGTGCGGATTCGGGATTACCACACCGTGCAGAACGTCGCCCGGGTCGCCGGTCGCGAGGCTCGGGGTGGCGAGGACAGCACCGTGGTCTCGGAACGCTGGTACCTCGCCGACGCGGACTTCCTGGTCGGCCTCGAGGGCGATCGACGCCTGCTCGAGGCGATCGACGCCGCGCTGCGCCGGCCGCGCTTCGCCCCCACCCTCGGGCGTCGCTCCTGTCTCCCCTCGCTACCGGTGGCCCTGCCCGCGGAACCGCCGCAGGGCCCGCTCATCCGCGAGGCGGGACTCGAGGAGGCCCTGGCCACGTACCCTTGGCAGGTGGCTCAGCCCGGCCGCGGCGGTCCACGTGCGCTGCGCACGGTCATCGAGACGAGCGCCGGGGCGGGCGACGCCGTGCGTCACGACCAGCCCATCGGTGACGCGTTCCACACGCGGCGGTTCGTCTCGCGGTGGGTGCGCACGGGCTACGTGCGTGCGCCGCTCGACGAGGTCGCCTGATGTACCTCTCGCGGCTCATCCTCGACCCCCAGTACCGCGGCGTGCGCCGGGAGCTGGGCGATGTGGTGGCACTGCACAAGACGATCATGTCGGCGTTTCCCGACGCCGCGGGCCCGCAGGCCCGGGCGGCGCTCGGCGTGCTCTGGCGGCTCGAGCTGGGCCCGCGCTCCGCCGCGCCCTGCCTGCTCGTGCAGTCCGCCGTGGCTCCGGACTGGTCTCGACTGCCCGCCGGCTATCTCGCGCCGGTGGACGGCGCTAGCGTAAAGGAGATGGATGCTCCTTTGGCCGCCATCCGCCCGGGCATGCAACTGCGCTTTCGGCTGGCCGCGAATGCCACCCGCAAGATCGACACCAAGAGCGCCGCAGACGGGGCGCGACGCAACGGGCGGCGCGTGCCGCTCCGGGGCGACGATGCCGTCATCGCCTGGCTCGTTCGCCACGCCGAACGGGCGGGCATCGAGCTGGCTGCCGACCCCGGGGGCACCGGCCTCGCGCTCATCGTTCGCCCGCTCGGGGACCTAGTCGGGGGGTCGGCAGGGGATGGCCTGCGCGGACCCCGGGTCACGATCCGGGGCTTCCTGCTCGAAGGGCTGCTGACGGTGATGGATGCCGAGCTGTTGCGCTGGGCCATCGCGGAGGGGATCGGTCCGGCCAAGGCGTACGGGTTCGGATTGCTGTCGGTGGCGCCGGTCGGGCCGTGAGCCGCCCGCTTCGCGATCTTCACGTCCTGCCCAAGACCCGCGACAGCCTCTCGTTCCTGTACGTCGAGCACTGCCGCATCGAACAGGACGCGTATGCCATCGCTGTGGTCGATGCCGATAGGCGCGTCCCCGTGCCGTGTGCGTCGCTCTCGGTCCTCCTGCTGGGCCCCGGTACGACCATCACCCACGCCGCGGTGCGAGCCCTTGCGGAGTCCGGCTGCCTCGCGGTCTGGACCGGGGAGGAGGGGGTGCGCACCTACGCCGTTGGCCCGGGGGAGACGCGCTCGGCGCGCAACCTGCAGCGCCAGGCCCGCGCGTGGGCCGACCCCGCGGCGCACATGCGGGTCGTCCGCCGCCTCTACGAGCTGCGCTTCGGCCAAACACTCGACCCTACTCTCACCCTACGCCAAGTGCGCGGACTGGAAGGAGTCCGGGTCCGAACGGCATATGCGGAGGCCAGTCGGGCGACCGGCGTGGCCTGGCACGGCCGCACCTACGACCGGCGGGGCTGGAGCGCCGCGGACCCGGTCAACCGGGCGCTCTCGTGCGCGAACAGCGCCCTCTACGGCATCGTCCATGCCGCTATCGTGGCGGCTGGCTATAGCCCCGCGCTGGGCTTCGTGCACACCGGCAAGATGCTGAGCTTTGTCTACGACATCGCCGACCTGTACAAGGCGGAGGTGACCATTCCGGCCGCATTCATGGTCGTGGCGGAGGGTGAGCACGACATCGAACGGCGGACCCGGCTCCTCCTGCGCGACACGTTCCACGCCGTCCGCCTCATGGCGCGTCTCGTTCCCGACATCGAGGCAGTGCTTGAGGCCGCTGACCTTTCGGAGGAGCCGGAGGTTGAACAGGTCGACGAGGACGCGGCCACGCCCGCGGACCTATGGGGGCCCGAGGGCGAAGTGGTCGAGGGAGGCCGCAACTTCGCTGTTCCAACGCCGACCGGGGATGACCAATGATCGTCCTGATCTTCGAGACGGCGCCGGAGAGCGTGCGCGGCGAGCTGACGCGCTGGCTGCTGGAGCCGCGGGCGGGCGTCTTCGTCGGGCGCGTCTCGGCTGAGGTGCGCGACCGCCTCTGGGAGTTGGTCATCCAGCGGCTCGCGGGCCACTCGAGCGACGCCTCGGTCGTGATGGTCTTCGCCGCCGACAACGAGCAGGGGTATACGTTCCGGGTCGCTGGCGACCCGACGCGCCACATCAGATACTTCGATGGCCTCGAACTGGTCCAGATTGGCATGCCGGAGCACGGTTGACCATTGTCGGCAAAGTGTCGTCCCCACGCGCGTGGGGGTGGACCGGTCGGTGGAACCGAGGCCCTGACCCTTGAAGCGTCGTCCCCACGCGCGTGGGGGTGGACCGTGATCGAGTGCTGGGTCACCGAACCCGACGGGGTCGTCCCCACGCGCGTGGGGGTGGACCGTGACCGAGGCCGTCCAGATCGCCCATGCGTCCGTCGTCCCCACGCGCGTGGGGGTGGACCGGTCGACTGGCGGGGATACCTCGAGCGCTTCTGGTCGTCCCCACGCGCGTGGGGGTGGACCGAGGAAGTCCTGTTCGATCGCCCAGGGCCGCGAGTCGTCCCCACGCGCGTGGGGGTGGACCGTCTTATCGCCTCCAGAAGTTCGTCGAGCAGTTGTCGTCCCCACGCGCGTGGGGGTGGACCGGACGCCGGGAACCTGCCGCTCGTGCAGCTCCGGTCGTCCCCACGCGCGTGGGGGTGGACCGGCCATCGAGTGCGGGCCGGACATGGTGGGCGCGTCGTCCCCACGCGCGTGGGGGTGGACCGATCGAGAACCCGATCAGGTCGTGACGTCCGCCGTCGTCCCCACGCGCGTGGGGGTGGACCGGTCGACGACGGCGGCCGGGTCACCGAAGTGGAGTCGTCCCCACGCGCGTGGGGGTGGACCGGCGACGTTCCCGATGCTCTCCGCAAGGGTGAGGTCGTCCCCACGCGCGTGGGGGTGGACCGGGCATCTTCGACCCCGCAGCCGGCCCGGGCATGTCGTCCCCACGCGCGTGGGGGTGGACCGAGTTACCGGGAGCTGATGGCCGCCCTCGACTAGTCGTCCCCACGCGCGTGGGGGTGGACCGTCAGGCGCCTGTTTGAGCGCGGGTCGTGACGTCCGCCGTCGCCCGTCAACTCGGGGTAGAGTGGCCCCAGGGAGATCGCACCTGCGCTTGATCCGCGCTTTTCAGAGGGCCAATCGATGGACGAACAGGACGTTCGTGAGCGCGCCGAGGCTCTCCTGTGCTGCCCTCGTCGCCGGGGACATCGAGCGGGTGACCGAGGACTTCAGCAAGGAACTTCGACAGAATCTCGGAGAGGTGCTGGCCCTCCTGCCGCTCCCCTCGAACGAGGCGACCGTCGACTCG
>Ga0209748_1001737_pt1 | contig 10691 bp, 13 predicted proteins | sample BarGraIncu00421A_FD_185490 | JGI IMG/M metagenome (GOLD analysis project Ga0209748, IMG submission 185490) | Arctic peat soil microbial communities from Barrow, Alaska - Barrow Graham LP Incubations 004-21A (SPAdes) (version 2) | ecosystem: Environmental > Terrestrial > Soil > Wetlands > Peat... | reverse complement strand
CTCACGGCGATGCGCGGACCTCCCGAACCCTCCGACTTCCAACTGCTCTCGCCCAGGATCGGCACGCCGCTGAGGCGCTGGAACGCCGGGGGGACGCTGATCAGGGACAGACCGCTCTTCGAGTCGACCGTGACGGACGACGCTGCCGGGACCCGCAGGGTGACGTTGGCCACGCCACCCGAGATGTCGACCTTCACGTCGTTCGAGCGACCGCCGATCGTGATGCGCAGGTCCGACGCTCCGACGTTGGCCGAGACCGACTCGACGATCAGCCGGCTCAGATCGGCGTCGGCCTGGACCGCGCCGACGTCGAGCTCGACGTGCTTCCACGTGACGGAGTCGTCAAGCGCCAGCTCCATGCTGCGCTCGGTCAGCCCGAGCACTACGGTCCGGCCGGATGTCTCATCGACCCTGACGTCCGCGACACCGGAAGCGACGGTCTTCGTCAGTGTCGGCACCCCGCCCTTTGCCGAAGTGCCGCTGATCCGCGCGAGATCCGATCCCGCTCCGATCGCGAGACGTGTCGCTCCCACCTTGACCGTCACCGACCCGTCCCGGACGGCCGCGTCGTGCGGCTGCGTCGCGGAGTACGGGGAGCCCGCCGACACGATGCCCGGAACGCTGAGGCCGACGGTACCGGGCTGCAGCACGAACACCCCGTAGAACAGCCCGAGCAGGAGCACCACGTTCGACAGCGCCCGGACCCACGTCAGACCGAGCCCCCGTCCGAGCAGCTCGACGCCCAGCGCCACGAGCGCCAGCGGCCACAGGGAGAGCACGGTGATCCAGACCGTCCACGGCAGGTACCCGAACGTGTTGGCCAGCAGGACGAGCCCCACGGCGATCGAACCCACGCCCTCGGCGACCCGCTTGATCGCCGGCTCGCCCCGTCCGCGGAACATCTCGGCGACGCCTCCGGCGACGATGATCAGCGGCCACAGGCGGAACAGGTCGAACCACGGAAGATACCGGCCGAAGAGCATGATCGCGCCGATGACGATCAGGACCGCGCCGATGGCTGTGCCGCTGCGCCTGCTCCGGCTCACGACCGGTGTCGATGTCGGCGCGGTCACCGGGATCGGCGCAGGCTCGGGTGTATGCACTTCGGAACGCCCGGTGCCCTGGTCACTCACAGCCGTTCCTCCCTCGATCCCTCTTCGCCGTCGCGGTCTTCGGCCGTGTGTGCGCCGGGGGCCGTCACCCGCAGACGTGCGATCCGTCGCTGACGCACGGCCTGGACGCGCAGCTCCGCGTCCCCCGCGAACACCCGCTCGCCCACCACGGGGATATGCCCCAGCACGGTGAGTACCCATCCCGCGAGGGTGTCGTACTCCTCGGACTCGGGCAGATCCAGGCCGAGCTTCTCGATGGAGTCCTCAACCGGTAGCCTGCCGTCGACCATCCAGACGCCGTCGGCCACCCGGTTGATGTAGCGGTAGTCGCGGTCGAACTCATCGGCGATCTCACCGATGACCTCCTCGACGATGTCCTCGATCGTGACGATGCCCGCGGTTCCCCCGTGCTCGTCGACGACGATCACCATGTGGTTGTGCGAGGCGCGCATCTCCTGGAGGAGGTCGAGGATCGGCTTCGTCTCTGGGACGAACGCCGGCGGCCGCATGGTGCGCACGACCGGGTCACCGTGTCGCCCGGCCGAGATCGGCTCCAGCAGGTCCTTGAGCAGCGCGACCCCGACGACGGAATCCGGATCGTCGTGGAACACCGGGATCCGGGAGAAGCCGGTCCGGCGGAAGTGCGCGAGCGCCTCGCCGGCGGTGAGGGTGTCCTCGACCATCTCCGCATCGACGCGAGGAACCATCACCTCGCGGGCGACCGTGTCGCCGAGCTCGAAGACCTCGCTGATCATGCGCTTCTCTTCGTCACGCAGGGTGCCCTGTTCGCGGACGAGGAGCTTGATCTCCTCCTCGGTCACGCCGTGACGCGAGTCCCCCGGCTTGACCCCGAGGACCCGGGCGAACAGGTCTGTCGAGTGGCCAAGGACCCAGACCACCGGTGTCGCGACGATCGAGAGCCACGTCACCGGCAACGCGACAGCGAGCGCTACCTTCTCCGCACGCTGCAATCCGAGCCGCTTGGGCGCGAGTTCGCCGAAGACCAGCGAGAGATACGTGACCGCAAGCGTGACCGCGAAGACGGCCAGGCCCGATGCGAACGGCGTGACCCACGAGATGCCGAGGGCGCGCAGCGCGTCGGCGAGCGGACGCTCGAAGGTGAGAGCGGCCAGCGAGGCGGCCGTGAACCCGACCAACGTGATGGCGACCGAGACCGTGGACAGCAGCCGGTTGGGGTCGTCCAGGAGCCTCAAGGCGGCCTTGGCACGCGTCGACCCGTGATCGCCCGCCGCCTGAAGGGCGCTCCGGCGGGCGGCGATCAGCGACATCTCCGCGGCGGCGAAGTAGCCGTTGAGCGCGATGAGGACGACGATCGTGATGGTCTCGCCGAGATAGCTCACGGCCGAACCGCCCTCACTCGTCGCGCGGGTTGATCTTGTGGAGCACGAGCGCGATGAGCGCAAGGCGCCGACCGCGCTCCTGACAGGCGGCGACGAACGACTCGATGGTCTCGCGGAGCTCGGTGTCGGGACGGTAGCGCACGAGCCCCCCGGAGCACTCGAGTATGTTGTCGCGGCACAACTCCTGGATCTCGGGCTGCAGCTCCTCGACCCGGCGGCCCAGCCGCTCCGCCAGTCCGTCGATGTCGAGGACCGCGTCCGGCGTCCGGTGGAAGAACACGAGCACGTCCCACGTGAGAAGCGACCTCACGTGCTGGTCGACGAAGCGCGTTATGGGGAGTCCCAGGACGTCCTCGAGTTCGTTCAACTGACAACCGTTCGGCCGATAGGGCACGTTTCGCGCCACTTCGCGCTCCGGCACGGCACGCCCGCCGCGGGTGCGTGGAACGCGCCGCTCTTCGCGCAGAGTGTACCCCATGCTCCGCGCGCACCCCCGTATCGCGGGGGGTCGCGAATGGTATATCGTCGGCACTGTCACACAACGTCACGAGAAGGAGGCGGCCGCCTCATGCCGGTCAAGAACGGAGACACCGTCAGGGTCCACTATCGCGGCACCCTGGCCGACGGAACGATGTTCGACGAAAGCGCGGGACGAGACCCCCTGGCGTTCACGGTCGGACTCGGCCAGGTGATCCCGGGTTTCGAGGCCGCGGTCGTCGGCCTTGAGCCCGGAGAGTCCGTGAACGTCACGATCGAGCCCCAGGACGCCTACGGCCCGCACCATGCCGAGCTTCGTCACGCGGTCACCATGGACGACTTCGCTACCGAGCCGTTCGTCGGCGGCGAGATCAACCTCGTCTCGCCCGAGGGCGACGAGATGCCGGGCCGGATCGTCGAGATCGATGGCGAGAACGTCACGCTCGACTTCAACCACCCGCTCGCAGGCGAGGCGCTCGTGTTCGAGATCACGCTCGTCGAATTCGATCCCGTAGCGGGCGCGTAGCCAGCTCCCGCAGTCGGAACGTCGCGAAGGCCCTGGGCGCGTCGCCCGGGGCCTTCGCGCAGGACCGGGCCGCTACTTCGCGGCGCCGGCTTCGCACGCTCTCTGCATCTGTGCGGATGCGACGAACAGCACGCCGGCGATGACCTCGGGGGTGATGAGGAACAGCGCCATGATCCCCCACACGCCCGGCTCCCAGCCCGCCATCACGCCCCAGACGACGGTGGCGATGGCCCCGCCGAACAGCAGCCAGGACGCCGCGTTCTCATAGAACCATCCGAGCAGCAGCGCGACCGCGGCCAGTGCCAGTACGAGGATCGGACCGTACTGGTCGGCGAGCTGGACCCCTGATGGATAGACGACAGCCGCTCCGGTCACGAGTACGACCCAGACCAGCCCGCCGAGCCCGACGAACAGCCGCGCCGCGATCCTCTCGGTATTCAACACATCGTAGTTGCAGCTTCTGGCGAAGACCTGCACGACACACCCGCTTCCTGCTTGCCGCCCCCGGCGCGTCACCCTCTGCGGTATCGCGCCCTGACGGGTCGGTCTATACCCGCGATCGGTCCGCGCCTTCCGCAACGGCGGAGGGCCTCGCTCAGCGGTAGCCGACGAACGACTCGACGTGGGTGTGTTCCGCATCCACTCCCACCGCGACGAGCACGTCACGCATCGCCTCGACCATCGCCGGAGGCCCGGAGACGAACCAGTGCCGGCCGTCAGCCGGGTCACAGTGGCGCAGCACGATCTCCGGCGATACGTAGCCGCTTTCGCCCGTCCACCCCCGGCCCGGACGCTCGAGCACGTGCACGAACGCGATCCCGGGGTGCTCCCGCTCCCACCCGTCGAACTCCTCGAGCAGGGGGATGCACGACTCGTCGAGGTTCGCATCGAACACCAGCGCGGTCAGTCCCGTCGCGCGCTGCACCGAGTCGCGCACGATACTGCGCATAGGGGTGATGCCGACGCCACCCACGAGGAACGCCGCACGGTCGACCCCTTCGGGAAGCGTCAGGCGCCCGGACGGACCCGACATCGCGACCCGGTCGCCGGGCCGCAACGCCGCGAGCGCGTCCTTGAACGCGCTGCCGGTCATCCGCGTCAGGATCAGCGTCTCGGGGTCGCCGGGAGCGTCGCAGTGCGAGAACTGCTTGGTCTGCGCGCCCTCCCGCGTGTCCAGCGTCAGCGAGAGGTACTGCCCGGGCTCGAACGCGTAGCCGGGCGGGCGCGAGAAGCCGAACGTGCTCGTCGACGAGCACGGACTCGACGACGCGGTGAGTTGCACTGTGTAGCTGTCTCCGCCCATGCCGCGCCTCTCTTCGGGAACATAGTGTGATGAAGCCGCTCACGGAGTGCGCGACCGCGCCGTCCGGCGATAGCAGGGAACGCCACATGGACCTCGCTCGCGCGAACCGCTCCTACCTGCGTACGTACCCGCGCCGCCGTTCGCGCGTCGCGGGTACGGTCGTGGTGGTGCTCGCCGCCATTCTGCTCGCCGCCTGCGCGCCCGCCACGCCGGTCAACACGCTCCCCGGCGTCGAGGTGCGCCAGTACGAAGGCCAGCGGCTCGACTCCGTCAACGACTTCCGCGAGAACTCGATCACCGGACCGCAGCACGTCGACGTCTCGACCTATCGCCTGAGCGTGGGCGGTCTCGTCTCGAAGCCGGCGACCTACACCTACGACGAGGTGCTCTCCAACGAGACGACCTACACGAAGGTCATGCAGCTCGACTGCGTCGAGGGGTGGAGCGTGAAGCTCCTGTGGGAGGGCGTGCTGCTCTCCGACCTGATCGACCGCGCGCAACCTTCAACGGACGCGGTCACGGTGGTGTTCCGTGCGGCCGATGGCTACGCGACCTCGCTGCCCTTGGACTACATCCGCTCCTCGAAGATCCTGCTGGCATACAAGATGAACGGGATCACGATCCCGGAGGAACGCGGCTACCCGTTCATGGTGGTCGCCGAGGATCGCTGGGGCTACAAGTGGGCCAAGTGGGTCACGCGGATCGAGTTGTCCGATGACCCGAGGTTCTTGGGATACTGGGAGCAGCGAGGCTACTCCCAGGCGGGGTTACGCTCGGAGAGCCAATACTCGAAGTGACCGGAGAGGGACTCGCATGAAGCGATCGGTTTCGATGACGTGGATCGTGTGGGGGCTGCTGGGCGCGGCCGTGCTCATCTTCGTCGCGGACTTCGTCGCCTACCCGGACCTTCACAGCTCCATGGGCTACTACACGCTCCTGGACGTCGCCTTCATCCCCCTCAACGTCTTGATCGTCGGGCTGCTCATCAACCGGCTGCTCGCCCAGCGGGAGCGTGCGGAGCTCCTGCACAAGATGAACATGGTCGTCGGCGCGTTCTTCGCCGAGATGGGCAACGATCTGATCGCGCTGCTCTCGCCGTTCGACACCGACGTGGAGTCCGATCGGCCGCACCTGCTGTTCACGGCGCGCTGGACCGCCGAGGATTTCGAAGCCAACCGGGGCGCGGTATGCGGAGACAAGCACTCGATCGACCTCGACCGCGGGGATCTGGAGGCGGTCAAGGCGATGCTGGCCGCACAGCGGCCGTTCATCCTGGGCCTGCTGCAGAACGGGAACCTGCTCGAGCACGCGGGCTTCACCGACGCGCTGTGGGCGGTCTCGCATCTCGGCGAGGAGCTGGCGGCCCGCCGCGACCTCGCAACGATGCCGCCGGCCGACCGGGCGCACATCGAACTCGACATGGCGCGCGCCTATGGACGCCTGCTCGGGGAGTGGCTCGGCTACGTGCGCCACCTGAAGGCCGACTACCCGTACCTGTTCTCGTTCGCGGTGCGCACGAACCCGTTCGACCCGGACGCGCAGATCGAGGTCTCGCCCTAGGCGGGAGCGGGCGCGCTAGCGGATCACGTAGAGCAGCACCGCGAGGAAGTGGCATACGCTGCCCGCGAGCACCCACAGATGCCACACCATGTGGAAGTACGGCACCTTCTTGTACACGTAGAAGACGGTGCCCAGCGTGTAGCACAGGCCTCCCGCGATGAGCAGCCACAGCCCGTTGGGCGCCAGCGAGGCGCGCATCGGACCGATCATGAATACCGCGAGCCAGCCCATGAACAGGTAGACGACGGCCGACAGCCACCGGGGGCGATATGCCCAGAAGGCCTCGGTCGAGATGCCTATGGCGGCCAGCGTCCAGACGATGGCGAACATCCACCATCCGCCGTTCTCGCGCATGGTCACCAGCGTGAACGGGGTGTAGCTCCCCGCGATGAGCAGGTAGATGGCCGAGTGGTCGATGATCTTGAAGACGTGGCGCGCCCTTGGGAACGGGATCGCGTGGTAGAGCGTCGACCCGGCGTAGAGCAGGGTCAACGACACTCCGAAGACGATGCCGCTGCTGAGCCTCCAGGTGTCTCCCCAGGCGTATACGACCATGAGCGTGAGTGCCACGAGGGAGAATGCGACCCCGACACCGTGCGTGATGCTGTTGGCGATCTCCTCGCCGACGGTGTAGTCGCGCTTCGGACGTTCGCCGCGGGCCTCGTCCGGCACGCGGGCGGTCACCGGCGCGGTGCCTTCGGGATCGCTCATCGGACGACCTCGACCGCTGACGCGTCAGCGGAGATCGCGTGGCACACGCCGCAGCTCATCGCATAGTGGCCGGCCGGGGCGGGCTGGTCGGGCCGGATCGCCCTACTGGACATGCGCAGCATGCCGTATCCGAGACCCAAGACGACCCCGCAGCCTACGAGGCCCACGATGATCTTCGTCCTGGTCGGCATCGGTTCGTCGGCTTCTTCAACGCGATCGTTGTCGGTCACGGCTTCCTGCGCTTTCCTCCGAGGCCTGACGTGGCGTCGCACCGCGCCACTGCGGGGTGTTCCCATGCTATCACCGTGCCGCACGGTCGCGCCTGCTCAGACCTACCCCAGCGGCACCCATCGCGCGACGTCGCGTCCGGTCAACGGCTCCCACGCTCCGTCACAGCCCTCACCACGGGCGCCGAGCTCGAAGTGCAGCATCGCGATCCCACAGTCGAGGCGCGCCGGCGCGAGCGGCATCGACGGCCCCGCGGTCGCCACGACCACCGCGCCGTCCTGCATCCGGAAGCGCCAGGGCTGCCGGTTCATGGCCGAGGGGGCGATACGCGCGGCGTTCAGACCCGCGACGGCCCACGCCGGCCACTGCTCGTGGCCGGGTGCGATCTCGTCGAGACCGCGACGACGCTTGGGCTTCGTCGCGCCGAACAGACGGCGCTCGGCGGTGGTCGGCTCGGCCACCGCATGCCCCACCGGCGAGATCGCGCGAACGACCTCGTGGGCGCCCAGCGGGATGGCTGTGGTCACCGCTGAGCGCGAGAACGACCCGGAGATCCAGCAGGTCTGAAGGCCGCGAGCGTTGGCCTCCAGCACGATCCCCTCGCCGGTGTACCCGCAGTGCTCGGCACTGGCCGGAGAGGAGCTGTCCGCTATGAACACCAGCGCTGAGGGCGCGCCCGCGACCTTCCCGTACGAACCGATGATGCCGGTGAAGAACGCCTGGGGCACCTCTCGGACGACGACCACCCGTGCGTCGTCGAAGGGAAGGAACCCTGCGGCCGTCGCCTCGATCGCGTCGAGGTCCGCTGCGGGTACCGGTCGACCATCGAAGGCGCGCCGCGAGCGGCGCTCAGGAAGCGCACCGAGCCAGCGGTCTGCATCGAACGCGGGATGTACTGTCACGTCAAAGGTCCCTTCTTGGCGGTTGCGCTGCGCCGCTCCGCAGCAGATTCTACTTCCCGGAGGTGCAACGTGGACCGGGAACGTATCAGGGTCAGAGCGATCGTGAGCGGGCGGGTGCAGCGCGTCTGGTTCCGGCAATCGACAGCCGCCGAAGCGGCGCTGATCGGCGTCGACGGGTGGGTCCGCAACCTGCCGGACGGACGCGTCGAGGCTGCGTTCGAGGGAAGTCCCGCCGCGGTGACCGCCGCCCTCGACTACGTGGGGCGCGGCCCCGAGGCCGCCGCGGTCGACGAGGTGGTCACGTTCGCGGAGGCTCCCACGGGCGAGCCAGGCTTCACGGTCCGCTGACGTGTCCCCCCGCTAGCCTCCGAGCTTCTGCGCCGTGAAGTAGTCGGTCGCGGCCTGCGACTGCTGCGCCGCGAGCTCCGACACGGCCGTGACGTCACGCTTGATCGTATCGACCCCCTCGAGGATCTTCTGTGTGTCCACCGACGTGGTCGTGCCCTTGGAGAGCGCTGCGTAGAGCTTGTCCATCTCGGTGTACAGCTTGGCGCCGAGATCGACCGCCTTCACGCGGGTCGCCAGCGCGGCGGACTCGAGCTTGGCGTACTGCTTCAGCTCCGCCGAGACCTCCATCGCCGCTATCGAGTCCATGGCGGCCTTCGCCGCGGTGAGCTCGTCCTTCTGTGTGGCCAGATCGGCCTTGATCTTGGCGGTGACGTCGAGCGCGCTCGCCGCTCCAGCCTTCGTGTAGGGGATCGCGTCGAGCGCGCTCGCGCCCTCGGTCACCGCAGCACCCGCCGTCGTCGCCTTCTTCAGGTGGGTGTTCGCGAGTGCGATGGCGTCGTTCGCGGGCTTGTTCGGGCTCTCGAGCCACGACGCGCAGCCCGCCAGCACGAGCATTCCGGCGATCGACAGGGCCGCGAGCAGCGCGGCGGGGGTCTTCCTCATAGGAGCAGGCCTCCTCGGTGGTTCTTAGGTAGGCAGGAATCGTAACACCACTTCGCCGACGGTGTCCGCCCGGCTCACAGGACGCGCGCGAACGCGAGCGCCGCCCGGGCGGCCGCCGGACGGTACGGCTCGATCGGCTCGAAGCCCTCGGAATCGTAGAGGTCGGCCGCGCCTTCGAACTCGCCCGACGTCATCAGAACGACGCGTCCGTAGCCCATCGCCGCGGCCTCGGCGACCGCTGCGCGTACGAGCGCGCGGGCGAGCCCGCGACGGCGGTACGCAGGGCGCACGTAGAGCCGCCGGAGCTCGGCGTCGCTGTCGCCCCAAGCACGGAACACGGTCGCTGCGGCGGGAACGCCGTCCACGGTGGTGAGCAGCATGCGGCCGCGCGCTCCCCCGTACCAGTCGTCGAAGTGCTCGAGTTCCTCGGTGAAGTACGACATCTCGAGTCCCAGGTGCGCGGCCATGTTCGCCATCGTCTCTTCGGCGAGTTCACGCACCGCGGCGCGGTCCTCGGGAGTCGACGCCACGACGACCGAGGTGACCTCCGCCTTCGGGCGGCCCTTGGTCTGCACGACGATCACTCCCGCGAGCGCCAGCGCGCCGCCCGCGAGCGCCACGGGGCCCGGGATCGTGCCCTGCCACAGCCACGCGACGAACGTCGCGAGCACCGGGCTCGCGTACAGGAAGCTGGCCGTCGTCGAAGCGGGCATGCGCGCGAGCGCGTAGCCCCACAGGAAGTACGCCAGCGCTCCGGGGAATACGCCGAGGAACACGACGATCCAGATCGAGGAGACAGGTGCGAGCGGAAGCTCGCGGACGAGTCCCGGCAGGAACGCGAGCATCGGGATCGTCCCGAACCAGATGATGTAGCTGGTGAACTCGAGCGAGCTGTAGGTCCGGAGCGGCTTCTTGCTGATCACGAAGTAGACGGCCGTCGACAGTGACGCGCCGAGGATGAGCAGCGCCATCGGCTCGAGACGGAAGCCGCCACCTTCGCCGAACGAGATCGCGACAACGCCGGTGAACGCGAGCGCCACTCCCGTCCAGCCCCACTTGTTGAGCCGCTCGCCGAGGAACGCGATGGCCATGAGCGCCGTCCAGATGGGTCCGGCGGCGATGATCAGCGACGCGGCGCCTGCCGACACCTTCATCTCGCCGAAGGTGAACCCGAGGTGGTAGAAAGTGATCCCGAACAGCGCCGCCAGCGCGATACGACCGAGGTCCTCGCGCTTGGGCATGCGCATGCGCGTCACGACCGCGGCGACGCCCATCGTGGCCGACGCCACCAGGAAGCGCAGCAGCGCCACCTGCCCCGCTCCGAGACTGCCGTCCTTGAGCACGACGGAGATGCCGGCGAACGCACTCGACCACACCACGACGGTGGCGATGGCTGCCGCTACGGCCCTCATGTCGGTCTTCTGTGTCATCGCGCGATTGAGCCTCTCGTCGTATCGGCCGCCGGTCCTTCAAGCTGGGCGCGCGAAAGGGCGCCTACTCGCGGGAACGTGCGACCCGTCCGAGCACCGCGGCGCTGGTCAGCTCCCGCAGTGCGTCGGC
>Ga0209748_1001736_pt1 | contig 10695 bp, 9 predicted proteins | sample BarGraIncu00421A_FD_185490 | JGI IMG/M metagenome (GOLD analysis project Ga0209748, IMG submission 185490) | Arctic peat soil microbial communities from Barrow, Alaska - Barrow Graham LP Incubations 004-21A (SPAdes) (version 2) | ecosystem: Environmental > Terrestrial > Soil > Wetlands > Peat... | reverse complement strand
GGGGGGGGGGGAGCTCCCCGACCTGCTCCCGCAGACAGAGGCCTGCCTCTATCGCGTGGCGAAGGAAGCCGTGAGCAACGTCGTCAAGCACGCGCACGCCCGGCACTTCGAGGTCCGGATGGTGGGCGGCCGCGACGCCGTGTCGCTGACCGTGGAGGACGACGGCTGCGGCTTCGATGCCGGCGAGGTGGTTGCCGGGCACAAGACGAACGGACTCGGGCTGCGCAGCATCCGCGAGCGTGTGGACAAGGAGAACGGGTACCTGACAATCGAGAGCGAGCCCGGCCGGGGAACCCGGATCAACGTCGAATTCACCGATCTTGGGAGTGCATGATGGACAAGATCCGCGTGTTCATCGCCGACGATCACGAGCTCGTGCGCTATGCGCTTCGGACGCTACTCGAGGCGGAGGACGACCTGAAGGTCGTCGGCGAGGGCTGGGACTCGGCGAGCGCGATCGCCGGGTGCACGGAGACCTGCCCGGACGTGCTGCTCCTCGACATGCGCATGCCGGGCGTCGGCGGGGTCGAGGTGTGCCGCCAGGTTGCCCTGTCATGTCCCGATACCGCGGTGCTGGTCCTCACGAGCTTCGATGAGGACGACGAGATCTTCGGCGTGATGGCAGCCGGCGCGAGCGGCTACATCCTCAAAGACACGAAGCCCGAACGCCTGGTCAACTCGGTGAGGTCCGTCGCCGACGGTCAGTCGGTGTTCGACGCGAGCGTTGCGGACCGCATCGTCTCCGGCGGCTCGCGCGCACACGGGAATTCGCGCGATTCCCTGTCCGATCGCGAGATGCAGGTCTTTCAACTCATGGCGAAAGGCCTCTCGAACAAGGAGATCGGCCGGGCGCTTTGGATCGGCGAGACGACCGTGAAGACGCACGTGAGCCACATCTTGCGCAAGTTGGGCCAGTCGGACCGTACCCAGGCGGTGCTCGCCGGCGTGAAAGCCGGCTTGGTGCGACTCAGCCGCGGGTGAGGCGCGTCGCCGGCCTCGTCCGGCATCCTCCATCAGTCGTAGGCAGGAATCATCCGGAGGGCTACGCGCGCGTAGAGGCTTGCCGTCCATCCTCCGGGGAACAAACGGCACGGGTTACTTGCCGCACGGGGCGGGATGTTCGGCGCGTCACGCTGCGCAGCTCTGCCACGATGCACATAGAGTAGTGATGCCCGCTTCTGGGGGGCGGTGACCATGAGACACATGAAGTTGGCTGCGCGCGTTCGCGATGATTCCGGAGCGGTCTCGATACTCGCCGTGCTCTTCATCGGCTTCGCGCTCTTCGTCGTCTTGGCGCTCACGGCGGAAGTCGGCCACCTGTATGTGGCGAGAAGGCAGGCGCAGTCGGCCGCCGACGCGGGGGCCCTTGCCGCAGCCGATAGCCTCCCGGTCTCAGATGCAGCCGCGATCACCGCCGGGGAGGGCTACGTCACCAAGAACCTGCCCACAGCGACCAAGACCGTCACTCTCCGCTACAACGGCGATCCGAACAAGGTCAAGGTAGAGGTGCGGCTCGCAGTCACGCCGTTCTTCACGCTCTTCCCGTCTGAGGCGGTCGGCGCGCACGCGGTTGCCTCCCGCGTCTTGGTCTCACCGAGGACCGCCGTGTATGCCAGCAACACGGTCATTGCCGACGGCACCGCAAAGGTGAACGTGGCGGGGGAAGTCTACTCGGGTGGGACGGTGGATATCGCGAGTGGGACAGGATCGTTCCAGGCCACCGATCTGAGCTACGTGACAGTCTCGCATAGCGTAACCGCCGGCGTGGATCCGCCAACGCTCATCTCCGCAGGAGTACCGCCCAGGGCCCCCAACTACACCAAGGGCTTCCCCACGGGCTTTCCGATCACGTACGGAAACAGCGTGGCTCTCTCGGACGCGGCAATCCGGGCTGCGGCTGCGGCTGCTGGCGAGCCGATCCTGTTCGACCACCCGACGGAGGATTTCACTTATGCGAACCTCAAGAGGTACAAGCCCACGGCTGATCCAAGGAATCTGAGAGGGCTCATTGTCTGCGACAACATGACTGCCGATACAGAGTTTCGTGGCACGGTGACCGTGATCGCATACGACAAGGTGCACCTGGACAGCTACCCGTGCTACCTGACAGCCTGGAATCTCTCGTCCACGTTCGGGGAGGGCAACAGTCCACTCTTCTACATTCCCTACGCATACATACGAAGCAAGATGGCCTCGAGCTACACCGGAGTCATCTTCGCCCCAAATGGGAGATGTGAGTTTGGTGGCTCTGGCTCAAGCACTAGCTCCAATCTCTTCATAGAGGCAAAGGACGTCAAGTTCCTTGCGAGCAGCACCTTCACGCTCACAGGCATTGGTCCGGTCACTGGCAGCCGGTCACGGGGCAAGCTCGTCGAGTAGATTCGCGACCCCGAAGGAGATGGCTTGACGACCGCTGACGCTGGAGGGGGTAGCTCCGCTAGGGGAGCAGGACTCGATGAACCAGACGCGGGCCAAGCTCCTTAGCACGTCCCGCTCGGAGCTCGCCCATGTCCTCCCGCCCGAATTGCGTCATGCAAGGCATTGGGTTCCACAAGATCGCCCTGCACGTCCCGCACTCGCACGACCGGCCACGCCGTATTGGAGGTCCGCCCATGCGTTCTCGAATCGTAGCTCTCATCGTTGCCGTCGCCCTCGGAGTGGCCGCATGGCTGCTGGCCGTCAACTATCTCAACGGCCAGCAGCAGCGCATCACCGCCGGCGCGCAGCTGGTGACCGTCCTTGTGGCAAAACAGGACCTCCCCACGGGCATGACGGCCGACGAGATGCTCTCCAAGGGGTACGTGGCACAGGAGCAGATCCCCCGTCAGTACGTCGCTGGTTCGGCTGTCTCGTCTCTGGCGGCGCTGCAGGGCAAGGTCGCGGCGCAGCCGATCTCCAAGGACGAGCAGATAGCCGACACGATGTTCAAGTACGCCGCCGATGTTGGCCTGGCCTCGAGTACGCCGAAGGGCTATGTCGCGGTATCGATGCCGTATGACGCGGCGCGCGGGGTTGGGACGCTGCTGCGACCCGGGGACAGCGTTGCCGTGTTCGGGACGTTCGCTTCCGGGGCGACGATCGGCATCGGCGGGGCCGTCACGAAGCTCGTCCTGCCGAAGGTGAAAGTACTTGCGATCGGTGCCGCGTTGGCCGCTCAGGCGGCCGAGACGCAGCCAGGGACCAACTCGGGAGGCATCTTGAGCGGGCAGAGCGGGTCTGCGGGTACCGTCACGCTAGCGGTCACGCCTGCGGATGCCGAGAAGCTGGTGTTCACGCTGGAGAACGGCACGGTGTGGCTCGGGCTGTTCTCCCCGACGGATCCGGACACGCCGATAACGTCCGGCATGGGTCTCTCCAAGGTGCTGCGCTGACATGAGCGAACTCATTGTCATCGAGCCCGACTCAGCGCTCGCCGAGCGCATCGGAAAGGCGCTTGCCGCGCGGGCCGACGTGGACTTCCGCGTCGTTCCCAGCGTCGACCCCAAGGTGCTCGCGGACCAGGACCTCCAGGTGATCGTGGTCGGCCCGGGGGTGCCGCAGGCCGATTCGCTTGAGTTCGCACGCGGAGTCTCCGAGGTCCGCCCGAACGTGGGCACGCTGCTGGTAGCCGAGAATGTGAGCACCGAGCTTCTTCGCTTGGCGCTGCGCTCCGGGCTGTCGGACGTCGTGGCGGGGCCGGAAGGCGACCTCGCGGAGCTTCAGGCCGCGTTCGACGCGGTGCTCCAGCGGAGCATGCGCACGCGCGTGCCCGCCGGCGTTGGGTCGGATCCCGACGCCGCACGCCACGCCACGGTGATCACCGTCCTGAGCACCAAGGGAGGCGTCGGCAAGTCCGTCCTCGCCAGCAACATCGCGGTCTCGTTGGCCGAGCTCGGCAAGAATACGGTCCTCGTCGATCTCGATCTCAGGTCGGGCGACCTCGGCATCATGCTCGGGCTGAAGCCCGAGCGCACCATCGCGGGCGCTGCGATGGACTGCGATCACCTCGATGAGGAGATGCTGCGCGGATTCCTCGTCGACCACAGTTCGGGGTTGCACGTGCTACTGGCGCCATCGCAGCCTGACGACGCCGCTCTGGTGTCGGCCCCGCGCTTGAGTCGCATCCTCGATCTGCTCGCCAAGATGTGCGACGTGATCATCATCGATACGGCGCCGATCATCGACGACGTCATACTCACCGCCGTCGACAAGAGCGATCTCGTCTACCTCGTCGTGACCATGGACGTCGCGAGTGTCAAAGACGCGCGGCTCGATCTCCACCGGCTCGAGTCGCTCGGATACTCTGCTGAGTCCGTGCGCCTCATGCTCAACCGTGCAGACAGTCGCGTCTTTCTCGACCCTGGCGACGTCGAGACAGCCGTCGGACTTCGCGTCTACGCCCGAATCCCGAGCGACCGGCTCGTGTCACGTTCCGTGAACAAGGGAGTGCCGGTCGTCGTCGAAGCACCCAGGTCCGCGGTTGCGAAGAGCTTTGCCGGGATAGCACGGATGATTGCCGGGAACGGGGGCTCGTCCTGATGGCACTCTTGGGACCGTCGGCGAACGGGAACGGAGGCAGGTCTGTCGGCTCGCGCGACTCACGCAGTACTGATGAGATCAAGCGCAGCCTCCAGTACCTGATCGCCGAGGAGATCGGAGCCGCAAGCGCTCTGGACTCGACGGTATCGCGGCTGCGCATCGAGCGCCGGCTCAACGAGCTGGTGGATCGCGAGACCGTGCCGCTCTCGGTCGCGGATCGCCGCGAGATCACGCAAGACGTCCTCGACGATATCCTCGGGTACGGACCCATCCAGGTCTTGCTCGACGATCCGACCGTCACCGAGATCATGGTCAACAACGCAGAGTCGATCTACATCGAGCGAGAAGGCAAGATCTACCCCTCGGGAAGACGCTTTCTTGACGAGGGGCACTTGCTTCGCACCATCGACCGGATCGTGAGTCAGGTAGGTCGACGCATCGATGAGAGCACGCCGATGGTCGATGCCCGTTTGCCGGACGGCTCACGCGTGAACGCCATCATGCACCCGCTCGCCATAAACGGTCCCATGCTCACGATTCGCAAGTTCTCCAAAGAGCCGTACACCGTCACGGACCTCATCAACTTCGGCACCCTGTCGGCCGATGTCGCGGACTTCCTCAAGGCATGCGTCCGAGGCCGGCTGAACATCCTGATATCTGGCGGCACCGGCAGTGGCAAGACGACCCTGCTCAACGTGATGTCGTCCTTCCTGCCGCCTGACGAGCGCATCATCACGATCGAGGACGCAGCGGAACTGAGGCTCGAGCAGGAGCACGTGCTCCGGCTCGAATCAAGGCCCCCCAACTTGGAGGGCAAGGGCGAGATCACGATTCGCGATCTGGTGAGGAACGCTCTGCGCATGCGGCCCGATCGAATCGTCGTCGGCGAAGTGCGCGGAGCGGAAGCGCTCGACATGCTCCAAGCCATGAACACGGGGCACGACGGATCGCTCTCAACGATCCACGCGAACTCCCCACGCGATGCGTTCGCGCGCCTTGAGACGATGATACTGACGGCCGGCTTCGACCTGCCGTTGCGCGCCATTCGCGAGCAGGTGTCTTCGGCACTTCACCTCATGGTGCACGTCGCTCGGCTGGGCGATGGCTCGCGGCGCATCGTGGAGATCGTCGAGGTCCAAGGCATGGAGGGCGACACGATACTCACCCAGGGGCTCTTCGAGTTCGACTACTCGATGGGAATCGACGAGAAGGGCCGCTTCCTCGGCCACCTCAAGCCCACCGGCATACGGCCGTCCTTCGCGCATCAACTCGAGTTCAAGGGCATCCTGTTGCCCGCAGAGACGTTCAAGTTCGAACCTCCGGAACGGAGGTAGTCAGCATGGCCCGACGCCTGCGGATCGTCTTCACACTCGCCTTCGCGGCCGTGCTCTTGGCGCCGGCCGTGGCCGCTGCGGATCAGCTCGGACTCGAGTCGGTCAACACGAGCAGCTGGCCGCGAGTGACGGTGTCCGTGACGCTGCCGTCTTCTGCGGGCGCACTCGTTCCGAACGCGGCACGGGTGTGGGAGAACGGCATCGAGGTGCCCGGCGCACAGATCGGGAGCGCCTCGGCGGACCGCCAGAAGGTCGACGTTGTGCTCGTCATCGACGTGAGCGGGAGCATGAAGGGCGCACCGCTCGCCAGCGCGCAGGCAGCCGCTGAGCGGTTCGTCTCGCTGATGGGGCCGGACGACCGCGTCGCGGTCGTCACCTTCGGGTCGGTCACGCGGGTGGTGCGCGGATTCAGTAGCGATCCATCTGCTCTGGGCGGCGCCCTCTCGGGGCTCTCGCCCGGTGGCAACACGGCGCTCTACGATGGCGTTCTCAAGGCGGTCGACTTGTTCGACGGCGAGGCGCAAGGGCGTCGTGCGATCGTCCTGCTGTCCGACGGCAAAGACACGGCGAGCGCGACGGACCTCGACACCGCCATCAATGCCGCCCGCAAGGCGGAGACGCCGATCTACGTCGTGGGGATGAACTCCTCCGACTACGACCCGAGAGTGCTGCAGACGATCGCCACCGCCACCGGAGGTCGTCTGACGAGTGCGAAGCAGCCATCGTCCTGGGCGGAGATCTTCGGCTCGATCGCGACGGAGATCAACGCACCGATCGAGGTCACCTACCAGAGCAACAAGCCCGACACGGCCGACCTGGAGGTTCGCGTAGTCCTCGATGGTGCCAAGGTGCCCCTCACCAGGACGGTGTGGGTCCCCAACCCCGCGTTCGCGGATTCGACGGCCCGGACCCCCGTGTCGGTGGCGCCGCCCACCGATCTGCAGATGGCGGGTCTGACGGCAGTCAGGCTGTCGATCGCGGTCCTGGCGGGGATCGCCGTCGGTCTCCTGGTCTTCGCGGTGCTCAGTGCATTCGTTCGCGCGCGACGGCCGATGGACGAACTCTGGCTCTACGACCAGGTCCAGCAGCAGAGGGATCTCGGCGAGTCGACAGGAGGCACGGGAGACGCGTCGCGACGAAGAGTGCTCGGTCTCGTCAATGCGGTCGCTGGGGTCAGAGGCTTCACGGGACTTGCCAGTCGAGCGCTCGAGCGTGCGGGGCTTCCGCTCAGACCGAACGAGTACATCCTCCTTCATTTCGTGGGCGTCGTGCTCCTCGCCTCGCTTGCGCACCTGGTCAGCGGCAATCTCGCGTTCACACTCCTCGTCCTCGTCGCCGCTACCGCCATTCCGATCGTTGTGCTGGACCGGCTGGGGAACCAGCGGCGCGCCGCGTTCGAGCAGCAGTTGCCCGATGTGCTTCTGCTGATCGCCGGGTCACTCCGGGCCGGCTGGGGCCTGGAGCAGAGCATCGACCTGGTCGTGCAAGAGGCTGCAGAGCCGGTCGTGACCGAGTTTCGGCGCGCACAGACCGAAGTCCGGTTCGGCTTGTCGCTCGACCAGGCGCTCATACGGGTCGGGGACCGGCTCAACAGTGATGATTTCCGTTGGGCTGCGAGGGCCGTGGCGATCCAGCGTGAGGTCGGCGGGAACCTGTCCGAAGTTCTCGAGACGCTCGCTGCGACCATCCGAGAGCGCGGGCAACTGCAGCGTGAGATCAGCACGCTGACCGCGGACGGACGGTTCTCCGCCATGGTGCTCTCGATACTGCCGTTCTTGATGGCGGGTGTCCTCTATGTCATCAGCCCGGACTACGTGATGGCGATGGTGATCTCCCCGTTGGGCCAGATCATGCTGGCCACCGGTTTCGTGCTGCTCGTTGTCGGAGTCGTGTGGCTTCAGAGGGTGGTGCGCATCGATGTCTAGCCCGGGAGTGATAGCGCCGCTGCTGATCGGCCTTCTTGTCGGGCTCCTGGCATGGACCGCCTGGTCAGCCATGTTCTCGGAGGAACGGAGGGTCGCGCGACGTCTTCGGGCGATGAGTGAAGCCGAGCGCGATCAAGCTGCGGAAGTGGAACTGCTCGCGACGCCGTTCAACGACCGCGTCCTTCGTACGCTCTGGTCGAAGGCGGCTGCGGGAGTGCGCGCGCTGATGCCGAGTGTCTACCTCGAGCGATTGGCGGGGAGGATCCGGCTTTCGGGTCCGCACCGACGGCTGAACGCCGAGCTCTTCATCCTCTTGAAGGTCGGCCTTGCGGTGGCGGGTCTCGTCGTCGGCCTTTCGGTGTCGGCCTCCACGACCGCATTCCTGCGGATCGCGGAAGTGGTCGTCTTCGCGTGCGTCGGCTACTTCGGGCCCGATGTTTGGCTGTCTGGTCGAGTCGCGTCGCGCCAGAAGGCGATCCAGGTCGCTCTGCCGGACATGCTCGACATGCTCATGGTCTCCGTCGAGGCCGGCCTCGGTTTTGACGCGGCGCTCATGAAGGTCGTGTCGTCCACGGAAGGGCCGCTGTCGCAGGAGTTCGGCATACTCCTGCAGGAGATCCAAGCGGGTGCACCGAGACGCGACGCGATGCAGCACCTCGCTGCTCGCACGGAGATCCCGGCGCTCTCAGCCTTCATCATGGCGATCGTACAGGCTGATACGTTCGGTGTGAGCATCGCGAACACACTGCGCATGCAATCGAAAGAGATGCGCACGCGTCGTCGCCAACGCGCCGAGGAACTCGCTCAGAAAGCGCAAGCGAAGCTGATCTTCCCGCTCATGCTGTGCATCCTGCCGGCCACGCTCATCGTCGTCGGTGGCCCTGCCATCATCCGGATCATCCAGGCCTTCTCGACGTTCTGACGTCGGACGAGCTCGGATCAGCGACTGTCGCACGCCCCCCGCTGGACGCTCGTCCGGCTCCTCGGAGGGCCGTGCTCGAACGTCGACACCTCGCTGCGGGTGGTACGCTTCCTGACGTGGCCCGCACCGTCTTGGACACCCGGGAGAGTCGATGGATCGCGAGAAGATCGAAGCAGGCGTGCGTCTCATCCTCGAAGGCGTCGGGGAGGACACCTCACGCGAGGGGCTGCGCGAGACGCCGCGCCGTGTCGCTGAGATGTACACGGAGATCTTCGCGGGGATGTCGCAGGATGCCGGGAAGCACCTGTGCGTGACCTTCGACGAGGGCCACCAGGAGATGGTGCTGGTGCGCGACATCCCGCTCTACTCAGTGTGCGAGCATCACCTGCTGCCGTTCATCGGCCGCGCGCACGTCGCCTACATCCCCGGGGCCGACGGCCGGGTCTGCGGGCTGTCGAAGCTCGCGCGCGTCGTCGACGTATTCGCCAAGCGGCCGCAGGTCCAGGAGCGTCTCACCTCGCAGATCGCGGACACCATCGTCGAGTACCTCAAGCCGGCAGGCGTCATCGTGGTGATCGAGGCGGAGCACCTGTGCATGTCCATGCGCGGTGTGGAGAAGCCCGGCGCGGAGACGGTGACGAGTGCGGTGCGCGGCGCCTTCAAGAGCGACGCGCGCACGCGCGCAGAGGCCATGGCGCTGATCACACATCGGGCGCGCCGCTAGGCGCGGAGCTCCGAGGACATCGCAAGGCGAGCGAGCGAAGGGTATCCACGTGGCCGGTCCGACATGGCGCTGCGGCGCCCACGAGCTCCCGCTCACTCGCGCGCTCGTGATGGGCATCGTGAACGTGACCCCTGACTCGTTCTCCGACGGGGGCGTGAACTTCGACCCGCGCGCCGCGTTCGTCGCGGCTTGGGCCATGAGCGCCGCGGGCGCCGACCTCATCGACGTCGGTGGCGAGTCGACCCGTCCCGGCTCCGGTGAGGTCTCGCCGGCCGAAGAGCTCGCTCGCGTCCTGCCCGTCGTGCGCGACCTGGCGGCACGCGGCGCCGTCGTCTCCGTCGATACCCGGCACGCGACGGTGGCTGCCGAATGCGTGAGAGCGGGCGCGGCCGTCATCAACGACATCTCCGGCTTCTCCGACCCGGCGATGGTGGCGCTCGCCGCGTCCTGCGATGCCGGGCTCGTCGTCATGCACATGCAGGGCGACCCCGGCACGATGCAGGACGAACCGCACTATGGCGACGTGGTCGCGGAGGTCTCGGCATATCTGCTCGGGCAGGCGGCGTCGCTCCAAGCCGCCGGCGTGGCGCGCGAGCGGATCGCGCTCGACCCCGGCATCGGGTTCGGCAAGACGACGGCGCACAACCTCGAGCTGCTGCGCCGCCTGGACGAGATCGTTGCGCTCGGGTACCCCGTGCTCGTCGGCGCCTCCCGGAAGCGCTTCATCGGCGAGATCACCGGCGTGACCGAACCGCGGGACCGGCTGGCGGGATCGGTCGCGGCCGCCTTGGCGGCGGTCGAGCACGGTGCCGCGATCGTGCGCGTGCACGACGTGGCGGAGACGGTGCAGGCGCTCGCGATCGCGCACGCGGTCGGCGGCGGGACGGAGGAGCGATGAAGGACGACGACGCGTTCGGTCCCGGCGACAGCGTGGACCCGGAGGGCCCGGAGCCGGGGCAGCAGAGTGGGCCCAAGGGATCCGGGAGCGGAGGGCTGATCGGCCTGTTCGCCGGGCTACAGGCGATGGGCGAGTGGAGCGACGACACCGAGGACGTCGAGGACCCGGGACTGCTCCGGGCCGCCGAGGAGGCGGTCGCTCACGCGGGACGGCAGCAGGTCGCGTCGAAGCCCCCGATCGACGAGGCGTGGCAGACGATCGCGACGCATGACGGGCCCGGCGGACTCGCGGGCCTCGAGGATGTCGCCCGCGCGCTCGACTCCGAGGGGATACCGGTCGGCTGGGACCCCTACGAGCCGGCCCAGGAGGTCGGC
>Ga0209748_1001735_pt1 | contig 10707 bp, 8 predicted proteins | sample BarGraIncu00421A_FD_185490 | JGI IMG/M metagenome (GOLD analysis project Ga0209748, IMG submission 185490) | Arctic peat soil microbial communities from Barrow, Alaska - Barrow Graham LP Incubations 004-21A (SPAdes) (version 2) | ecosystem: Environmental > Terrestrial > Soil > Wetlands > Peat... | reverse complement strand
TCAATCGCGCTCTGCTCGAGATGGCTCACGCCCTGACCAGCAAGCAAGACGAGATCCTGGCCGCCAACGCGGCGGACATGGATGCTGCGCGTGGTCGCGGAGCCGCCGCAGGGCTCCTCGATCGCCTCGAGCTGACGCCCGCGCGGGTCAACGAGATGGCCGAAGCGCTCAAGGCGCTCTCGATGCTGGCAGATCCGCTCGGCGAGGTCGTCGAGGGCCACACGCTGCCCAATGGCATCGAGCTGACCAAGGTACGCGTCCCGCTCGGCGTGGTAGCGATCATCTACGAGGCGCGACCCAACGTCACGGTAGACGCCGCGGGTTTGTGCCTTAAGACCGGCAACGCAGTCATTCTTCGTGGCGGCTCGCTCGCCATTCAGAGCTGCCTGGCGCTGACGCGCGTTCTCGCGCAGGCGGCCGAGAGCGCGGGGATGCCCGCGGGCTGCCTGCAGTCGGTCGAGTCGACCGATCGCTCGGCGACCGAGGAGCTCATGACGCTGCACGACTACATCGACGTGCTCATCCCGCGCGGTGGGGCAGGGCTGATCAAGAGTGTCGTCGAGAACTCCAAGATCCCGGTCATCGAGACCGGCATCGGCAACTGCCACATCTACATCCACGAGTCGGCCGACGCCGCGATGGCCGAGAAGATCGTCATCAACGCCAAGTGTCAGCGCCCGAGCGTGTGCAACGCCGCTGAGTCGCTTCTCGTCGACGAGGCCGTCTACGAGAAGGTGCTCCCCAGCATCCTGAAGGCACTCGAGTCCAACGGCGTGACGGTGTTCGCGGACGAGAAGACGCGCTCGCTTGGCGCCATCAGCGATATCGAGGCGGCCACCGACTCCGACTGGGGCACCGAATATCACGACCTGCGGATGTCCGTGAAGGTTGTCAGCGGCCTGGACGAGGCCATCGACCACGTCAACCGGTACGGCACGAAGCACTCCGAGGCCATCATCGCGAGCGACTACGCTGCGACGCGTCGCTTCCTGCACGAGGTCGACGCCGCCGCCGTCTACGTCAACGCTTCGACGCGCTTCACTGACGGCGCCGAGTTCGGCCTGGGTGCCGAGATCGGCATCTCTACGCAGAAGCTTCATGCGCGTGGCCCCATGGGGCTCACAGCGCTCACATCGACCAAGTATCTGCTCATGGGCAGCGGACAGATTCGCGAGTGAGGAGCGCCGTGCGTCTCGGCATCATGGGTGGCACGTTTGACCCCATCCACTTCGGTCACCTTGTGACCGCCGAGGAGGCGCTCGTCCAGTTCAACTTGGACCGCGTCTTGTTCATGCCGACCGGACAGCCCGCGCTCAAGAGCAAGCAGCGCGTCACGCCCGCCGAAGACCGCTACCTGATGACGGTCGTGGCCACGGCCGCCAACCCCGACTTCGACGTCAGCCGCATGGAGGTCGACCGGCCCGGGCTAACGTTCACGATCGATACGCTTCTCGCGTTGCGCGACGAGTACGGGCCCGGCACCGAGCTGTTCTTCATCACCGGTGCCGACGCGGTGTGGGAGATCGTCGGATGGAAGGATGCCGAGAAGATCGCGGGACTTGCGACGTTCATTGCCGCGACGCGTCCTGGCTACGACCTGAAGGCCGCACGGAAGGCACACGAGGCCGCAGCGATCGGCTTTCGCATCGAGTACATCTCGGTGCCCGCACTCGCCATCTCCTCGACCGACCTGCGCGAGCGCGTGGCGCAGCGCCGAGCGATCCGCTATCTGACGCCGGAGTCGGTCGTCGCCTACATTCAGAAGCGCGGGCTGTACGGGGAAGTTGGTCGCGCATGACGGCCGTCACCTACGACGACGCGCTCTCGGCTCTCGAGGCTCGACTCGGCCACAAGGCTGCAAAGCACTGCAAGCGCGTGGCGGCAACAGCCGCCGAGCTGGCGGCCGCATACGGCGTGGACGTCGAGGTTGCTCGGCTCGCCGGGCTGCTGCATGACTGGGACCGCGAGACGCCGCCGGAGACGCTGCTGATGGCAGCTGCGAGCGACGGCCTTGAGGTGAGCGACGCCGATGCGGCCAACCCGCATCTGCTGCACGCTCGCACCGGAGCGGTCGCGGTGCGCGAGGCGTTTCCCGAGCTTCCCGCCGAGGTCACGCAGGCCATCGCCAGGCACACGCTCGGTGCTGCCGACATGACACCGCTGGATATGGTCGTCTACCTTGCCGACATGATCGAGCCACATCGCGACTTCGGGGGAGTCGAGCAGCTGCGCGACGCAGTGGGCAAGGTGTCGCTGCCCGAGCTCTTCGCGCTCGGCTACCAGCGCTCGGTGCGCTACTTGTTCGATGCGCGCAAGCCGATTCACCCGGACACCGTCGCGGTGTGGAATGCACTGGTGGCAGGTGATCCATCGTGAGCGATGAGAACCCGCGCCGCGTGAAGCACCAGGCCCCAGAGGCACCGACCGGATACCGCCAGACTCGGCGGGCATCCAAGTCGCTGAAGAAGGCCAAGCGCGCCGAGCGGCAGCACGAGGTCTCGACAGTACTCGGTCGCGTTATGAAGACCACGCGCGACATCGGCTACTACCTGGCGCTTGCCGTAGGCGTGCTGCTGGTCGGTATGCTCGTGCTGCTCCTTGTAGCCAGCGCGATCAATACGGTCGCGCGTTGGGCCGCCAAGCGCGATACGGGAACCAACACCGCCCAAGCCGAGGCCGAGCGCCGAGCCCGTGAGAACCTGTTGGTCATCGGCGAGCAGGGTGGCAAGGCCACCGGGTTTCTGGCCGTGCGTATCTCGCGCAACGACAAGCAGATCTACGGCATCGCCATCCCAGACGGTGCCTTCATCGAGGTCCCGGGTGCCGGATTCACGCGTGTCGGCGATAGCTACGCGATGGGAGCCAACGTCTCGCTCTCGGCGATCTCGAACTATCTGACCGTGCCGTTTCGCTCCTACGTCGTCGTTCCCGCAGCGGTCTACCAGCAGGCGATGAAGACTCAGTCGGTGGCTCACGTCTTAGTTGCCAACACGGCGAGCAATCTGACCACGGCCGCGCTGACCGGTCTGCAGGCCGATATAGACGCTGTCCCCAAGGCGAACACGGCGCTTGTACCGTTGCCGGTTCAGCCCGTGAAGCTGGGTACCACGACGTACTTCGAGCCCCAAAAGGCGCAGGTCGCAGATTTGCTTACCAAGTGGTGGGGCGTGGACCCGTCCAAGGTCGCAGCAGTCACGCGGATCATCCTGTACAACGGGGCTGGCACCCCCGGAATCGCGAGTGACGCCGCGCAACAGCTCATCAAAGCCGGCCTGCGCGTGGTCGACACTAAGAACGCCGACAACTTCAACTACACTACGACGCTCGTCGTTGTTCAGCGCGGTGCCATGCAACAAGGCAAGGACATCGCGGGCGTTCTCGGAGTCGGTCAGGTCTCAAGCAAGCCGTCCGACCAGAACATCGCCGACGTGATCGTCATCATCGGCAAGGATTACAAGCCGCCTGCGGGCGGAGCTACAGGAGGAACCAAGTGACTATGACGTCGAAGGAAATCGCACTGCTGGCGATCGAGGCCGCAAGTGACAAGAAGGCCGAAGACATCGTCACACTCGACGTCAGCCAGCTGCTCGTCGTGACCGAGTACTTCGTGATCGCGACCGGGCGCACCAACATCCAGGTGCGTGCCATCGCTGACTGGGTCGAAGAGGTGCTGCGCGACAAGGGCGGAGAGAAGCCGATCGGTCGCGAAGGCACCGGCGAGGACAAGTGGGTGCTGCTGGACTACGGCGACGTCGTCGTGCATGTCTTCCAGCCGGCCGAGCGCGACTTCTATCGTCTCGAGAAGTTGTGGAGCGATGCGCCGCGCCTCGAGGCGTCTGGCAAGATGGCCCCGCCGATCTCGGACACGGGCGAGCGACACGCTGACGACACGTCGCAGCTCTAGGCGCGTGATGCGCTCGCTGCTCGACCGATTTGGTGTCCCGGCCGCTCTGGTCGCCGTGGCGATCGTGTGGGGATGGGCCTTTCTGGCCGTCGCCGACGCGATCGCTCTCTATCCCATGTACGCGTTTCTCGCGTGGCGGTTCGCTCTAGCGTCCGTCGCGTTCGTCGCGTTCTATCCCAAGGTGCTTACGCGCATCAGCCGAGCAAGCCTGAAGATGGGGCTGCTTGCGGGCGTCGTACTCTCGGCGGGCTACATCCTGCAGACGTGGGGCTTGGACGGCGCCACAAAGACGTCGCCGGCGCGCGCGGCGTTCATCACGGGCCTCTACGTGGTTATCACCCCGCTCCTGCAAGCTGGCCTGCTGCGCAAGCGACCCCGCACGTCGACCATCATCGGAGCCATCATCGCGCTGGGCGGGCTGTGGCTGCTCTCGGGCATCGGCTCGAGCGGCGGTGGCTGGGTATTCGGCGACACGCTTGTGGTGCTGTGCGCCGTCGCGTTCTCGGTGCACATCATCGTGCTGGGCTCGACGGGGGAGCACCACGACACGAGCGTGCTGACGCTCGTGCAACTGGCGACCGTCGCGATCGTGTGCGGAGCCATCTCGGCGGTCAAGGAGCATGCGCCGATTCCGACAGACCCGTCGGTGATAGGGGCGATTCTGCTGTGCGGTGTGTTGGCTTCTGCCGTGGCTTTCGCGGTTCAGACGTGGGCGCAGCGAAGGCTTCCGCCGTCGCGGGTGGCGCTCATCCTGGTTACCGAGACGGCGTGGGGCGGCATCTTTGGCTGGTCGGCCGCCGGAGTGTGGCCAGTGCGCGAGGTAGCGGGTGCCGCAGCGATGTTCGCAGGGTTGATCGTTTCAGAGGCGTTGGCGGCGTTCGGACCCAGCAGCGAGCGGGTGGCATTCGACGCGGCGGTGGAGGGCGCAGCGGCGCCGGTGGTCGAGCCCGCACTTGACGCCGAGGTCACAGCGGCCGGGCGGACCTGAACCGGGCTTGACCCGGCGATTGCCGCTGGTATACTAGCGCTCGCGCCTCGTCGAGGCGCACCCAGATGTGGGGCCTTAGCTCAGCTGGGAGAGCGTCTGGCTGGCAGCCAGAAGGTCAGGGGTTCGATCCCCCTAGGCTCCACCACTAGAAACTCCGAGGACCCCGTGCAGCTGCGCGGGGTCTTCTGCATCACAGCACCACAGCAGTGTGAGGGAGTACAATCGACGCTGCGAGAAGCACGACGAGTCCTTTAAGGGGGCCTGGTGACTGGCTCACAGAGAGCGGAAAGTCGTACCTTCACTGAGACGCCAGAAGGCGCCGCAGTTGTTGTCGCACCATGCGAGTCGCACTATCGCGCGCTTTTCGACGGCGCGCCCGACGCAATTCTCATCACCGACATGGACTCCATGCAGATTCTCGACGCCAATGCGGCTGCCTCAGCGCTCTTTGGGTATTCGCACGCCGAGCTGACGAACATGCTGGTCACGAGTGTCTCGCTGGAGCCCGAGGAGACTCGAAAGTCCGTTTCCGACGCGTATCCCTACGTTCCGCGACGTCGGCTGCGTCGCAAGGACGGCTCGGAGTTCTTAGCCGAGATCACCGCGAGCAAGACACAGTTCGACGACACGCACGCGCGGGTGTCGTTCATCCGAGACATCAGCGACAGGATTGCCGTCGAGAATGCCCGAGACGCCTCAGAGCGCAAGTTCGCAGCCGCCTTCGCCTCTTCTCCCGATGCCGTCAACATCAACCGCATGGACGACGGCATGTACGTCGAGATCAACGACGGATTCACACAGCTCACAGGGTGGACCGTCGAGCAGACGATCGGTAAGACCTCGGCCGAGATCGATATCTGGGAGAACCTGGACGATCGGCGCCGGATGGTCTCTTTGCTGCGCCGGGATGGGCAGCTCAACAACTTCGAGGCGGGTTTTCGCTCGCAAGACGGCAGCGTGCGCATTGCGCTGATGTCGGCTCGGATCATCGATATCGAAGGTGCGCCGCACATCCTCTCCGTCACCCGCGACATCTCTGACAAGAAGCGCGCCGACCTCGAGCGTGCCCAGAGCAGCGAGCGCCTTGCAGAGATGGTCCACGAGATCACGCGCACGCTGGGGCGCGTGGTCGAGATTCGCGACCCTTACACGCATGGCCATCAGGAGCGAGTCGCTCAGGTATCACGGGCGATTGCAACCGAGATGGGCCTGTCCGCCGATGATGTCGAGGCTGTGGAGATGTCGGCACTGGTCCACGATGTCGGGAAGCTCTCGGTGCCGGCCGAGATTTTGAACAAGCCCGGCGCGCTTTCGAACGAGGAGTTCGGCCTGATCAAGTCTCACTCGCAGCGGGGATACGACATCCTCAAGGGCGTTGACTTCCCTTGGCCGATCGCCGTGATAGTCCTGCAACATCACGAGCGTCAGGACGGCTCGGGCTACCCGAACCAGCTCATGGGAAGCGAGATACTGCCTGCGGCGCGCATTCTGGCGATCGCCGATGTAGTCGAGGCGATGGCGTCGTATCGGCCGTATCGGCCGGCGCTCGGCCTTGCGACCGCGATTGCCGAGATCGAGGCCCATCCCGAGAAGTACGATCCGGATGCACGCGCCGCGTGTCTCGCGCTGCATTCCCGAGGAGAGCTCGCGTTTCTCGACGCGTAGTCGCGGGAGCTTCAGCGGGTGTCTGGCGCAGGGTTTCAGCGCCGAGGGCTACTTGTATGCCTCCGAGAACGGATCGTCGCTCGCCTCTGGTACCGGAGCCACCTGAACGGGCGTGCCCACCCCGTAGTCGTCGACATCCGCTCCAAGCGGCGGCAGCGTCCTCGGATCGATCTCGCGAAGCCAACGGCCGAAGGCTCGCGCCGAGATCATCGTCGCGCAGAAGGACGGAATCGCCGCCAGCACATAGAGCAGCCAGCTCGACAGTGCGACAGGGTCGAGGAAGGCTCGATTGGAGCGCATGAGGCCGGCGCCGAACGACATCGCGAAACCCGGCAACTGCGCGAGCAGGCTTACGCCGATCGCCCTCCAGAAGCCAGAGCGGTTCAGACCGATGAATCGGCTGACGCCCGAGAGCGGCATCCCGGGCTGCGCACGCAGGTAGATGGCCGCGCGAGCAAGCCCGGCGCGAGCGAGCACAACACAGACGACGAGCAGCACAAAGACGACGACGCCGATCACACCGGCAGCCACGAAACTCTCGACCGGTGGGCCGGTGACCGTGGGGGTGCCGCCTCCTGGGATGAATTCGAGTTGCGACATGATGGTGCTCTCCACGATCGCCGAGGCCACCCCGACTCCGACAAGCAGCGGCAGCAAACCTAGGAGGAGCCACACGAACTCGACCAGGAAGCCGGTGAAGCCGATGCTCAGGATGCGTCCAGGCTCTGGCGTGACGGGCATCCGCTCGCCGAGCCCCCAGGCGGTCTCGCGCATCCAGTCCATCGAATAGCCGAGGATCGCGATGGGGCCCACGAGCGGCACCAGGGCGATCAGCGCGCCGACGAGCGCCCGCTTGAACCACGTTGGGTCTCGGAAGAAGGTGCCGAACGACTCGGCGAGGTAACCGCGCCCGCTGCCCGGGACCGGTGTTGGCGGCTGCGGTATGAGCAGCTCGGTTCCTGCCTGCACGTCGCCCACGAAGCTCCCTTATGAATCGGCGCACAATGCGCTGATTATGGAGTGGCCGTGGGCACCGGACAAGGGTTTGGCGTTCGCGCTCGGCGGTCCATCCGTTAGAATCGCATTCCAGTACCCATCCGCCTCACCAGCGCGCCGAAGAAGGGCCACCCTGTGAGCGAGTTCGTCTTTGAGCCGAAGCGCATCGAAGAGCATTGGCAGTCCGAGTGGGAGCGCGAGGGGCTTTACCACGCGCGGGAGGATGCCACCAAGCCCAAGAAGTACGTACTCGAGATGTTCCCGTACCCCTCCGGCGACATCCACATGGGCCACGTCCGCAACTACACGATCGGCGACGTGATCGCGCGCCAGGCGTCGATGGCAGGCTTTGAGGTGCTACACCCGATTGGCTGGGACGCATTCGGCCTGCCCGCCGAGAATGCCGCGATCAAGAGCGACAGCCACCCGGCGAAGTGGACATACGCCAACATCGAGAAGCAGGCGGCGTCGTTCAAGCGCATGGGCTTCTCGTATGACTGGGACCGCACCGTGCGCTCGTGCGACGTCGACTACTACCGCTGGGGCCAGTGGATCTTCCTGAAGTTCTGGGAACGCGGCTTGGTGGAGCGCAAGTCCTCGGCAGTGAACTGGTGTCCATCGTGTGCCACGGTGCTCGCAAACGAGCAGGTCGTGGGCGACAGTCAGTGCTGGCGCTGTAAGAGCACTGTGGAGAAGCGCGAGCTGGAGCAGTGGTACTACAAGATCACCGAGTACGCCCAGGAGCTGCTCGACGACCTCGACGATCTGCCTGGATGGCCCGACCGCGTCAAGACGATGCAGGCCAATTGGATCGGCAGAAGCGAGGGGGCCGAGGTCGACTTCGTGCTGTGCGATGCGGCGGCCGAGCCGTCCGAAGAGAGCATCACCGTGTTCACCACACGGCCCGACACGCTGTTCGGCTGCTCGTTCTTCCTGCTCGCTCCGGAGCATCCGCTGGTCGCGAAGCTGACCGCTGGCACCGAGTACGCCGAGGCCGTGAGCGCGGTCGTGGCAAGTGCGGCGCGCGAGACGGCCGTCGAGCGACAGCTGGGAGAGCGGGTCAAGAACGGCGCGTTTACTGGCCGCTACGTGGTCAACCCGGTCAACGGCGAGAAGGTTCCGATTTGGGTCAGCGACTACGTGCTGATGGACTACGGCACCGGCGCCGTTATGGCGGTCCCAAGCGGCGACACCCGCGACTTCGAGTTTGCGCGCCGGTACGACCTGCCGATCCCGCCGGTCGTGGTAGCCGAGAGCGATCCTCTGCTGGCCGAGCTGGCCGGCGTCTCTGAGCGCGTGATGGCCGACGTCCCGTGGGAGGTCGCGTTTGCCGGCGCCGGGGTGATGGTGCAGTCCGGCGAGTTCACCGGGATGCGCGGCGGCAAGGGCAGCGAGGGCATGCACGCCGTTAGCGCATGGCTCGCCGAGCGCGGCCAGGGTCGCGAGTCCATCAACTTCCGCCTGCGCGACTGGCTCATCAGCCGACAGCGCTACTGGGGCAATCCGATTCCCGCGATCCACTGTCCGACGTGCGGGCTGGTTCCGGTGCCGATCGAGCAGCTACCGGTAGTGCTGCCGATGGATATCGACATCACCAAGGGCGAGACGCTCGCCGATCACCCCGAGTTCTACGAGACCACGTGCCCCAAGTGCGGCGGTGCGGCCAAGCGCGAGACCGACACGATGGACACGTTCACGTGCTCGTCGTGGTACTACCTGCGCTACACCGACGCGAACAACGCCGAGCTGCCGTTCTCGGCGGACAACGCGAACTATTGGATGCCGGCCGACCAGTACATCGGTGGCATCGAGCACGCCATCCTGCACCTGCTCTACTCGCGCTTCTTCACCAAGGTGCTGCGCGACATGGGGATGATGAAGGCTTCCGAGCCGTTCACCAACCTGCTCACACAGGGCATGGTCAAGCTCGACGGCACGACGATGAGCAAGTCCAAGGGCAACGTGGTCGCACCCGAGGATATGATCGCGCGCTACGGCTGCGACACGCTGCGTGCCTACATCCTGTTCATGGCTCCGCCTGACAAGGATCTCGAGTGGAGCTTCGACGGGCTGGACGGCATGTACCGGTTCCTCGCCCGAGTGGGCCGCTTCGTGGCCGACGCTGCCGACGAGGCAGCCGCAGGCAACGGTGCGGTTGCCTCAGGTGACGCTGCGGCCAAGAAGCTGCACCGGGAGCTACACCGCGTGATCTCGAAGGTCACCGACGACGTCGCCCGCTTCCAGTTCAACACGGCGATCTCGGCGGTCATGGAGCTCACCAACTCCGCCTACGATTACCGCCGAGAAGTCCCGGCCGGTTCGCGCGATCTGGCGCTGCAGCGCGACGTCGCCGAGGCACTGACGTTGCTGCTGGCTCCATTCGTGCCGCACCTGACCGAGGAGCTCTGGCGCGTGGTGCTCGGCGGTCAGGCCTCCGTGCACCTCGAGCCGTGGCCCGCTTTCGACGCCTCGGCGATGGACTCCGACGAGATGGAGCTCGTGGTGCAGGTCAACGGCAAGGTCCGCGGCAAAGTCACCGTCGCCACCGACCTGGCCGAGGAAGACATCATCGCAGTGGCGCTCACGGCCGTCGCGTCGTACGTCGAAGGCAAGGACGTGAAGAAGGTCGTGGTCGTCGCGGGCAAGCTCGTGAGCGTGGTCGTCGCTGGTTAGCGTGCGGTAGGAGGCTGGCACGCCGCAGGTAAGGTGCGGGTGCGAGCATCGGTACGAGCGGGCGTGTAGTTGACCCGCTGGTACGTCAACGAGACAGACGACGCCCCCTCGCCGTCGCGGGTGACGAGGGGGCGTTGCTATGCGCGAAGAGGTGGAGGCCCGGCTCAGGGCGCTTGCGAGGCGCGCGGGATGGTCCTCCGCGCCGCCCGTGGTCGTGGCGGCCGCGCTGGCGCTGGCATGCGTGGCGGTCGCGGTCGCGCTATGGCGCTGGTGGCCGAGTGCGAGTGGCGGCGGCGACGTTGCCGCGACGCGCTCCCAGGACGCCGCGGCGATCGCAGCGACCTCACGCACGGCGACGCGCACAAGCTCGCCGGCCGGGGGTGCCGCGGCGGCTGCGGACCCGGCCAGTAGCGAGGCGACGGTCTGCGTCGACGTGGTGGGCGCGGTCAGGCACCCGGGCGTCTACGTGCTTGGCTCGGGG
>Ga0209748_1001734_pt1 | contig 10712 bp, 7 predicted proteins | sample BarGraIncu00421A_FD_185490 | JGI IMG/M metagenome (GOLD analysis project Ga0209748, IMG submission 185490) | Arctic peat soil microbial communities from Barrow, Alaska - Barrow Graham LP Incubations 004-21A (SPAdes) (version 2) | ecosystem: Environmental > Terrestrial > Soil > Wetlands > Peat... | reverse complement strand
TGGTCCTGCTGGTGGTCGGAACCGGCCTGGGGGTTGGGGTCCTGGGGTCGTGGCTCTCGGTGCGAAGCTATCTCACGAGGTAAGCCTGCCATGACCACGCCTGACCCAGACTTCACGCCCCCCGAGCCCTCGAGCGACGAAGCGGTTGCCGCGCCCGTCACCCCGACCGTCCCGCCCGGCCGGCCGCCGCGCCGCGGGGTCGGGCCGCTCCAGCTTGCCCTCGCGGTCGTGGCGCTGCTCGCCGGCGCCGCGCTCTTCCTCTCCGGCTTCACGCTCGGGGCGCGGACGGCGACAACGCCGGGGACGCCGGCCGCCGACCAGGCGCTCTTCGCGCCGTTCTGGGACACGTGGGATTCGATCAACCGGAGCTACGTCGGCCAGGTGGATCAGAAGAAGCTCGTCGAGGGCGCGATCGACGGGATGATCAAGGCCCTGGGCGACCCCTACTCCTTGTACATGAGCCCCGACGACCTCCAGCGCGCCCGCGAGGCCCTCGGTGGCCAGTTCGAGGGGATCGGCGCCGTGATCTCGGCTCGCTCCTCGGCCGCGGCCGCTGGTACGTGCACGACCCTCGGGCCAACCTGCCAGATGACGGTCGTCTCCGCGATCGCGGCGTCACCGGCGGAGGCGGCAGGCCTGCGCGCCGGCGACGTGGTCACCGCGATCGACGGCGCCAGCGTGGACGGCCTCACGCTGGACCAGGCGATCGCGAAGGTGCGCGGGAAGAAGGGCACGCCGGTCGTGCTGACCGTCGTCCGCGCCGGGGAGACGCCGTTCGACCTGCGGATCGTCCGCGACACGATCGTCCAGACCCAGGTGGAGACACGCGACCTGGCGAACGCCAGCGTCCGCTACATCCGGCTCGCCGCGTTCTCCGACAACGCGGCGAAGGACTTCACGGACGCGCTTCAGGCCGGCCTCGAGAAGGGCGAGCGGTCCGTGATCGTTGACCTGCGCGACAACCCGGGTGGCTACGTGACGGCAGCGCGTACCATCGCCAGCCAGTTCATTGCCAGCGGACCCCTCTTCTGGGAGGAGAGCGCCGATGGCACGCAGGTCGCGACGGATGCCTCGCCGGGTGGCGTCGCCACGGACCCCGGCATCCGCGTCATGGTGCTGGTCAACAAGGGGAGCGCCTCGGCCAGCGAGATCGTCTCCGGCGCCCTGCAGGACACGAAGCGTGGCACGCTGGTCGGCGAGACGACCTTCGGAAAGGGCACCGTCCAGCAGTGGGTGGACCTGACCGACAACTCGGGCGGGTTCCGCCTGACGATCGCGAAGTGGCTCACGCCGGCCAAGCGCTGGATCCACATGAAGGGCCTCACCCCGGACGTCGCGGTCGCGGCGAACGTCGGGTCGACCACGCCGACCGGTGACCCGTACATCGACGCGGCGCTCAAGGCCCTCGGGGCGCCGGCCGCGGTAGAGGCATTGCCCCGGGCAGCCTGACGCCACAGCCGACAGCCGGAGGCCACGGCCGGAGGCCGACCCGGAACTGGCGGCCGGGACCGGCTTCGGACCGGCGACCCGGCTTCGGCCGGAAGCATCCCCTTCTCTCTGCCGTCGACCCCGTGATCGGATAGCACGATCAGGATCCGTGTCGCGGAGCGTGGAAACGCGGCGAATCGCGAGGTTGGCTGCGATTGCGAGCGCGCCATTGCTCCGGATGATCGGCTCAGCCGATAATGCGGACCCTGCATGCCCTCCTTCCCGGGCGCGAGACGGGCGGGCCGGCGCTACGGCACCCCCGGCGTCGGCGCTACGGCACTCCCGGCGTCGGAGCTCTTGCCAGATCCCGGGTCGTCATGTACGGTTCCGCCAACCGAAAGGAGGTGATGTGCAGTGACAGACAGTAGTCCGCGTTGTTGCACCACCTCGCAGGGAGCATCCGCCTGACGGACGCCCCAGCGGGTGGGCAACTCGAAACGCGTTCGAGGGCCGGTTCCGGCAGCGGAGCCGGCCTTCGTGCGTCCCGGGTCTATTCCGGCCTCAGCAACAGCAGATCCACGACAAGGAGCAGCCACCCATGGGCGAATCGACCATCGCCCTCAACCGCAAGGCCCGCCACGAGTACTCCATCGAGGACATGTTCGAGGCCGGCCTCGTCCTGACCGGCACGGAGATCAAGTCGATCCGGGCGGGTCACGTGAGCCTCCAGGAGGCCTACGCGCGGATCGACCGCGGCGAGGCCTGGCTCGTTGGCGCTCACATCGCCCCGTTCGCCGGCGGCAACCGTCTCAACCACGAAGCCAAGCGATCGCGGAAGCTGCTCCTTCATCGCGACGAGATCGACGAGTTGCTGGGCAAGACGAAGTCGAAGGGCCTGACGATCGTCCCGCTCCGCCTCTTCATCGACCGCCGGGGGCACGCGAAGCTGGAGATCGGGCTGGGACGCGGGAAGCAGCTCCACGACCGTCGTCGGGAGATCGCCGAGCGCGATGCCAAGCGCGACCTGGCCCGAACGATGGCGGACAGGGCGCGGGGCCGATCGTAGGCAGCTCTGGCGAGGAACTCTCCGGCGTGAGCCACGACCCCCGCGAGCCGATGTCGAGCGCCTCCGCGTGGGGTGCCGCCAACCCGGCGTACAATGTCCTCGCCGGCCCTGGGTCGGCGCGAGCCGGCGGTGCGCCGGTTCGATCGGTGGGGATGCGTGGTCTCGACGGGGCCCCGCAGTCCGGAAACGCGAGCCGAGGATGCCGCTCTGGCCTCGTTAAAAGGCGGCAAAACGAAGTAACTGCCAACAAGCAGCCTGCTCTCGCCCTCGCCGCTTAGGCGGTAAGGTGAGCGTGGAAGCGGCCTCCTCCCCGTGGGCCGTGGAAGCGTCACTCAGCGGGGATGCAGCCCCGGCAAGCGCCGCGTAGCCGGGAGCGAAGCCCGATCTAGGGACACGTAGCTGGACCGATCATCGCCCCTGCCGATGGGGGTGGGTCGGTCGAGATCAAGCATCGGACACGCTCGTAGTGGGTCCGGGTCACGGGTTTCGGACGGGGAGTTCGACTCTCCCCCATCTCCACCACCTCCCTCTCGCTGCACATGACCGCATACGTTGCGACTGAATCGCGTCGCGTGACACTGACTGACGAGCCGGAGCCACGTCCCTTTCTGCTCCCGGCCCGCGCCCGATCCTCGTGCTCCCCCGGCCGGAGGCGACGTGCCGGGACGTCCGGCATTCCTGCCTGCGCGATCCGATCGATCATCGAGAATCCTGGGTTTCGGGACCGATGGCACTGGCAAGGCCACGGCGGCCGCGCTTTCATGAGCCTCCAGGCGCCGGCCCCTTTCCCTTCGACCACGTCCCACACGAACGTGGAAAGCGAGCATGCGGCGCAACCGAGCACGCCGGCCGGGCCCTCGCCCGCGCCGCAGGAGGCAGCGATGGCAAAGACGGTCGTGATCGTGGGAGCCCTCGACACGAAGGGCGAGGATTTCCGGTACGTGAAGGAGCTCATCGAGGGCCAGGGCGTGGCCACGCTCGTCGTCGACTTCGGGGTGATGGGCCCGCCGGCATTCGCGCCGGACATCACTCGCGAGGCGGTCGTGGCGGCGGCCGGCGGCGACCTCGCCCGCATCACCTCCGGCGACCACAAGGACGAGGCCATGCAGACGATGGCTGCCGGACTGGCCGCCGTCGTGAGCAAGCTTTACGCGGAGGGCAAGGTCGACGGGATCATGGGCATGGGTGGCAGCGGCGGGACGTCGATCGCGACGACCGCGATGCGGGTCCTGCCCGTGGGTGTCCCGAAGCTGATGGTCTCCACGATGGGCGGCGGAGACGTGAGCGCCTTCGCCGGCACGAAGGACATCACCTTCATGCCCTCCATCGTCGACGTTGCCGGCTTCAACCGGCTCAGCCGCGCGATCTACGCGAACGCGGCGGGCGCCATCGCCGGGATGGTCAAGATCGAGGCCCCGGCCGGCGGCGCCGACAAGCCGATCGTGGTCGCCTCCATGTTCGGCAACACGACGACGGCGGTCGAACACGCCAAGGGGCTCGTCGAGGCGAAGGGCTACGAGGTCCTGGTCTTCCATGCCACCGGCTCCGGCGGGCGCGCGATGGAGGGCCTCATCGCAGACGGCTTCATCACCGCGTCGCTGGACATGACCACGACCGAGCTCGCCGACGAGATCTGCGGCGGCATGCTGAGCGCGGGCCCGGAGCGATGCCTGGCGGCGTCGCGGGCCGGCATCCCGGCCGTCCTCGTCCCGGGTTGCGTCGACATGGCCAACTTCGGGGGTATGGAGACGGTCCCCGAGAAGTACCACGACCGCACCCTCTACAAGTGGAACCCGAACATCACCCTCCTCCGCACGAACGTGGAGGAGAACCGCTGGATGGGCGAGAAGATCGCCGCGGCCGCGAATGCTGCGACGGCGCCGGTCGCCGTGCTCCTGCCCCTCAAGGGCGTCTCCATGCTGGATTCCGAGGGCCACGAGTTCTGGGATCCGGAGGCCGACGGCGCCTGCTTCGACGCCATCCGCTCCGGGCTCAAGCCGGGGATCCCCCTCATCGAGGTGGACGCGAACATCAATGATCCGGAGTTCTCGGGAAAGGTCGCCGAGACCCTGCTTGAGATGCTCGCCGGGCGCTGACAGCCAACAGTCCGAAGGAGAACAGACATGCCGTTCATTCCGCGCAAAGAGATCCGGCGCCGTCTCCGGGCACAGATCGACGCCGGCACGCCGATCGTGGGCTGCGGCGCCGGCACCGGCATCACGGCGAAGATGGCCGAGGCCGGCGGCGCCGACCTGATGATCATCTACAACTCCGGCCGCTACCGGATGGCCGGCCGCGGCTCGCTGGCCGGCCTCATGCCCTACGGCGATGCCAACGGGATCGTCGTGGAGATGGCTGCCGAGGTGCTGCCGGTCGTGAAGGACACGCCGGTCCTCGCCGGCGTGTGCGGCACCGACCCGTTCCGCCTCATGCCCGTCTTCCTCAAGCAGCTCAAGGAGATGGGGTTCGACGGGGTCCAGAACTTCCCGACCGTCGGCCTCATCGACGGCGACTTCCGGAAGAACATCGAAGCGACCGGGATGGGCTACGACAAGGAGATCGAGGCGATCCGCCTGGCCTCCGAGATCGACCTCTTCTGCTCGCCGTACGTCTTCAACCCCGACGACGCGCGGGCAATGGCCAAGGCGGGTGCCGACCAGCTCGTCGCCCACGTGGGCCTGACCACGGCCGGCTCGATCGGCGCGGGCGTGGCGTTCACGCTCGACGACGCGATCGACCGGGTCATGGCGATCGCCGAGGCGGGCCGGAGCGTCCGCAAGGACATCATCGTGATCTGCCACGGCGGCCCGTTCGACGAGCCGGAGAACGTGGGGAAGGCGCTCGCCCGGATGCCCGGCGTGAACGGCTTCTTCGGCGCCTCGAGCATCGAGCGGCTCCCGACGGAGCGCGCCATCCGCGGCCAGGTCCAGGAGTTCAAGCGGCTCAAGCTCGCCTGACGCGACCCGATCGAATCGTTACTGCCGGCGCCCGTCGCACCGCGCCCGGGCGCCGGCGCACCCAGCCGGGCGGCTTCAGCCGCCCGGCTTCCTCGTTCCGGCCGAAGCGCTGGCGAAGCCGCGTGGCCTTCCGGCACCGGCCGCGGCCCGACGGCGGAACGCATGCCCGCGATCTACCGGGTCAGCGTCACCTTGCGGAGGTGGCGCGGCGTCTCGGGGTCGCGCCCGCGCGCGACCGCCAGGTGATAGGCGAAGAGCTGGCAGGGCAGGATCGCGACGATCGGCGCCAGCCACTCCGGGAGGTCGCCGGGGAGCGCCAGGGAGCCGCTCGCCAGTTCGCGGGCTCCGGCGGCGTCTGACACGATCATCAGGTCCGCGCCGTCCGCTGCCAGCCGCCCCAGCAGCGTCACCAGGCCGGGCAGCGTCGGCCCGCTCGACACGACTGCCAGCACCGGCAGCCCGGGCTCGACGAGCGAGATCGGGCCGTGCTCGAAGTCCGCAGCCGAATACGGGTCGGCGAAGACGCCGGCCACTTCCTTGAGCTTGAGCGCCCATTCGCGCGCGGTCGCGTACTGGAAGCCCCGGGCCAGGACGACGCAGGCCGGCGCGGGCGCCAGTCGGCTCGCGAGACCGACGATCCGGGCTTCCAGCTCGATGATCCCGGCGAGCGTCGCGGGAAGCCGGGCAAGTGCGGGGTCCGGATCGCCGCCGCGCAGCGCCTCCGACAGGAGGGCGACCACGGCGAGCTGGGCGACGTAGGTCTTCGTGGCCGCGACCGCCAGCTCGGGCCCGGCTTCCAGCGGAACCACGACGTCGGCGACGACGGCGAGCGGCGATCCCGGATCATTCGTGATCGCGAGCGTCAACGCGCCCTGGCTGCGTGCGTCGTCGAGCACCGCGACGATGTCCGGTGAGCGGCCGGACTGGCTCATCCCGATCACGAGCGCGTCCCCGACTCGAGGCCCGTTCCGGTAGAGCGACGACAGTGACGGCGTGGCCAGCCCCACGGGAAGGCCGTTCCGCGCGCCCAGCACATACTGGGCGTAGGTGGCGGCGTGGTCGGACGTGCCGCGCGCGGCGATCACGACGAACCGGGTCCCGCGGCGACGGACCTCGTCGGCCACGCGGGCCAGTGGCGCCCGCGCGCTCGCGAGGAGGCCCGCAACAACCGCGGGCGACTCGGCAAGCTCCAGGCGCATCGTCATGCTGGGTCTCCTGTGAAGGCGGGCCGGGACGGGCGCGCCCGACGGTCGGACCCGATTCTGCGCCACACGGGCGCATCGGGTGGCGCGCAGGCCGAACGGCCCAGCGGCGCGGGACCGCGGACCCGCGAAGGGCCCCACCGGTCCCCGTAGACTCGGGGAATGACAGCCACCCTCCGCGCCCGCGTCCTCCGGATCTTCGGCAACGCGTTGCTCCCGCTCTGCGCGGCCGGGCTGGCGCTGGGCCTGGCCTTCGCCTGGGCCGGTCGGGACGACCTGGCCACGATCGCCTGGGCCGTGCCGTCCGGGATCGTGGGGGTCCGCCTTGCCTGGTCGATCCTCCGCGACCTGATGGCCGGCGAGGCGGGCGTGGACGTCATCGCCGTCCTCGCGATCGGCGGCGCGCTGGCGATGGAGGAGTTTGTCGCGGCGGCCATCATCACCCTGATGCTCGCCACCGGCGAGACGCTCGAGCGGTATGCGGCGGGGCGTGCGCATCGCGAGCTGACGGCGCTCCTCAGCCGGGCGCCGCGCGACGTCCACCGCTACGAGGACGGCGAGCTCATCACGCGTCCGATCGACGCCGTGATCGTGGGCGACCGGCTCCTCGTGATGCCCGGCGAGATCGTCCCGGTTGACGGCCTCGCCCTCACCGGCGAGGCGCGTCCTGTCACGCGGGTCGAAGGGGACCAGGTGAACTCGGGGACCCTGAACGCGGGGGGCCCTTCGACCTCCGGGCGATCGCCGCAGCCGCGCAGTCGACGTGTGCCGGGATCGTCCGGCTGGTCCGGGAGGCGGAGGGCTCGAAGGCGCCCTTCGTGCGGCTCGCGGACCGGTACGCGCTCCTCTTCGTCCCGCTCACGCTCGCCTTGGCGGGCTTCGCCTGGCTGATCTCGGGCGATCCCGTCCGGGCGCTGGCCGTGATCGTCGTCGCGACGCCCTGCCCACTGCTCCTGGCCGCGCCAATCGCGATCGTGGCCGGCCTCAGTCGAGCGGCCCGCCGCGGGATCATCGTGAAGGGCGGCGGGCCACTGGAAACGCTCGCCCGGGCCCGTGTGCTCCTCTTCGACAAGATGGGCACGCTCACCGCCGGGCGACCGCGCCTGGCAGGGGTCGAGGCGGCGCCAGGCGTCGACCCGAATGACGTCCTTCGTCTCGCGGCGTCCGTCGACCAGGTGAGCCCCCACGTCCTCGCGGCCGCCATCGTCCACGGGGCGCGCGAGCGGGGGCTGACGCTCTCCTTCCCGACCGACGTCGTCGAAACACCCGGCTCAGGCCTCTCCGGCCGTGTCGACGGCCGTGAGGTCCAGGTCGGCTCCGCGGACTTCGCTGGCCACGTCGGCGCCGGCGGTGGGAGCCTCCCCGCGTGGGCGCGCGAGCTGCGCCGGCGCGGCGCCGTGGAGGGGAGTACCCACGTCTTCGTGCGGGCCGACGATCGCCTGGCCGGCGCCCTCGTCCTCGACGACCCGATCCGCCCGGAAACGCCGCGCGCGATCCGCTCGCTCCGGCGGGCCGGGATAACCCGGATCGTCATGGTGACCGGCGACCACGCCTCCGTCGCGGAGATGGTGGGCGCGGCAATCGGCGTGGACGGCGTCCTGGCCGAACGGACCCCGGCGGACAAGGTGGACGCGGTCCGCCAGGAGATGGCGGACGCGCTCGGCCCTGTGGTCATGGTCGGAGACGGGATCAACGACGCCCCGGCTCTCGCCATCGCGGATGTGGGGGTGGCGATGGGCGCCCGAGGCGCGACTGCCAGCTCCGAGGCGGCCGACCTCGTGATCACCGTGGACCGCCTGGACCGGCTCGCGGAGGCCATTCGGCTGGCGAAGCGATCTCGCCAGATCGCCGTCCAGAGCGTCATCGCCGGGATGGGGATGTCGCTCGTGGCGATGGGCGTGGCCGCATTCGGCGCGCTGCCCGTGGTGGCCGGGGCGCTGATCCAGGAGGCGATCGACGTGGCCGTCATCCTGAACGCCCTCCGCGCGCTGCGCGGCGGCACCGAGGTGCGGACCCACGTGCCCGGCTGGGCGGAGACGAGCGCCGGCCTGCGTGCCGAGCACCGCGAGCTCGCGCCGGCGCTCGCGCGGATCCGGCAGCTGGCAGACGGGATCGACGCGCTCGCGGCCGGCAACGCCTCGGCGGAGCTGGAGGCGACCAGGTCGTTCCTCGTGGACGACCTCATGCAGCACGAGCGGCAGGAAGACCGGACGATCTACCCGATGCTGGCCAGCGCGATCGGCAACGACGACGCCACCGCCGCGCTCCATCGCACCCACACGGAGATCTTTCACCTGATCGGGCTCTACGATCGGCTGGTGGGGGACCTCCCACCGGAAGGCCCGGCACGCGAGGACCTCGTGGACCTGCGGCGCGTCCTGTACGGCCTGGATGCCATCCTGCGGCTCCACATGGCACAGGAGGAGGAGCTCTACGTCTCGCTCGGCGACGAGTCGGCGGTCGCGGACGCGGCCTGAGCGGCCGGGATCAGGGGCCCGGGGATGGGCTCGGCGCGGGCCGGAGGGGGCCTACTGCCCGATCAACTTGAGGCCGTTCACCTGCGCGTAGTGGGAGACCCACGTGTCGCTGTGGATGACCCCGCCGTTCTCCGAGACCGTCCCGGTGACCGACACGTCGAACCCGTCGTCCGCGTACTCGACGACCTTGACCGCGCCCGGGCTAAGCGAGCTCGTGTACGAGACGCTGCTCGAGGCCGGACGATAGTTGAACTTTGGCGACGTGCTGAACCTGACGGTACGCCCGTTTGCGACCTGGTAGGAGAGGTTCGTCGAGCCCGGGATCTTGGTCCCGCCGCCGACCACGCCGGCGTTGTTGACGGCAACTGTGTACAGCGCGAACGTCACCACGCCGGGCGACGCCGAGGACCGGATGAGCACCGGGTACTTCGTGTCATTCCGCCAGGACATCGTCTGGACCGAGGTCCCGCTGATCACGACCGTGGCGTCGAGGCCGACCGGATAGCGGGTGATGTAGTAGTAGTGGTTCTTCTTGACGAGGGTCTCGTAGCCCGCGCGCGCCACCGCGTTGAACAGCGTGGTGGACGTCGAGCAGATGCCACCGCCCAGGGCTCCCGTATGCTGGGAGTGCCCATTGATGATCGCGCCGCCGTCGCGGTACCCGCGCGCGTAGGTCACCGGCCCGATGGACTGCCAGAAGTCGAAGACGGCGCCCGGGGCAACGACGGTCCCGTTGATGTCGCGCGCCGGGATCGAGATGTTGTTGCCGAACCCGTTGCTCTCGCTCACCTCGTAGTAGGTGGTCCAGGATGAGATCTTGCGCATGAGGGGGGCGGCCGTCTTGGCCTGCTCGGTGGTGAGCTTCGGCGTCGTCGTGGTCAAGGCGAGGGCCACGCTCGGCGGGGTCGCGGGCGCGTCAACGGCGCTCCGGGCGAGGATGGCCTGGACGACGAGCGGGGTAGTGGCCGCTGCATCGAGCGAGCGACCGTTCGCGCCCGCGGATACGCCGACCACAGCGCTGTTCTTACCGAAGAAGAACGAGGCCTCAACGGGCGCGCGATTGATCTTCTTGGCGAGGGCGACGATTGTCGCGATCGGGGCGTCCGGCGCGACGGTCGCGGCGTAGCCTCCGTCCGTTGTCGGCGCGAACGTGATCCACGAGCGGACCGTCTTCGCCGGAATCGTCCACGTTTCCTTGCCCTGAACCAGGACGACGTCCGCGGCCATGCGGCCGGCGGCGGCGATAGCGTCGGCGACCTCGGCGTCCGTGATCGTCGGCGCGATGGGCACGAGGGTGGCCGTGACGGCAACCTCGGCGGGGCTGGCTGGGTCCGCGAGGGCAGCGGCGATCGCGGCCTCCAGCGCCGTACGATCGATGCCCCGTCCGGCGACGGAGGCAACCGTCTTGAAGCCGGTGGGCGTGGCCGCAGCGCTCGCGTCCACGGGGGCGGCGTCCACCTGGGCGGCGGCGCCGGCCACCGCCGCGGTGAGCGCGGCCTGGTCCAGGACGACGGACGGGGCCACCGCGGCGCCGCGGACGAGGCTGCCAACGCCGTCCGCAGCCCGAACCACGGTGTCGCCC
>Ga0209748_1001733_pt1 | contig 10712 bp, 9 predicted proteins | sample BarGraIncu00421A_FD_185490 | JGI IMG/M metagenome (GOLD analysis project Ga0209748, IMG submission 185490) | Arctic peat soil microbial communities from Barrow, Alaska - Barrow Graham LP Incubations 004-21A (SPAdes) (version 2) | ecosystem: Environmental > Terrestrial > Soil > Wetlands > Peat... | reverse complement strand
GGTAGGCGGGGACCGGGCGCCAATAGAGCACCATGCGAATGAAGCGGTGAGGAGCCTTTCAGGCCTGCCACTTCGGCATGCCCTGAGCGAGCACGGACAAGAGACTGCCTCCTCGCGCATCGGCGGGACACCCGTATCGTCGCGGACGGAAAGGCTTAACACGCATACGGCCGGTGAACACCCTGTGCCTTGGCTGCCTCCCAGCAGGAGCTTCATGGAACACACTGTTGTCAGTGAGTACGTGGAAATCGGTGCCCCAAGGGCTGCGCGCACCGGCTCTGCGCGACCAAACGGAACAGCGCGTCAGCGTCGCTCACGCACGTACGCGTTCAGCAGGCCAGGCACTGCGGGTTGGGGGAAGGCACAGCAACTAAGGGCTCGCCCTGGAGCGGCGTTCCGGGCCGGCGCGTCGCGCGCTCGCTAACGGCACGTTCGACATGGCGGGCGAAAGCGGATTCGGTTTGGCTTCCACGTCGCACATCCCTCCCCTCGCAAATGGCGCGGCCTGCTGTCAGAGCATCGCGCTTGTGACGCGTCTCACTTCCGCCCGACTGGCTCCCTCGAGTGGCAGCGACACCTTCTCGGCCTTCTCCAGATACTCATCAGTTGTGCAGACGAATCTGGCAGGAACTCCCGCGAACACGGTACTTGCGGGCACGTCACGAGTGACCACCGAACCCGAACCGATGACTGCTCGCTCTCCAATCGTTACCCCTGGGAGAATTACCGCCCTGGTTGCGATCATCGCTCTCCTTCCAATCGTGATCCTGCCAAACTTGTTGATGTGCGGCGACAGATCCCTGCCCACCCAGGTCCCGCCGTCGTGCGTGGAGAGGAGCACCTCGCCCGAGATCAGGACCTCGTCGTCGATTCGGACGAGCCACGGTTCGGAACCGAGGCTGCAAATCAGCAGACGAGTCCTCTCGCCGATGTGTGCGCCCTGTTGCCGGAAGCGCGTCGCGATCGTGAACTCGTTGTAGAAGAGCCGTACCCGAACGAACTCAAGCGCGCGGAAGAACCCCGAGATAGCCACGCTTCTCTCCTTCGCAGGTAGAATCCCGACCCACCTTGCTCGCGATATCAGCGGACGTTCGGGAGCGCTGGCCCTTCGCCAAGCGGATACCCAGTCCAAGACCCGCGACACCAAATCCCTTGACTCTGACCGTTGCGCCCTGAGCGCCCTGCACGTGCTTCGACTTCGGCCCGCCTTCTGCGAGCTTCGTCGGGACCAGGCGGAGAATCGATGCCGCGCCCGGCCCGGTGCATCAAATCTCCGAGGGCTCCGTCGTGATAGCGCCGGATCCTGACCCGCCCTGCTCCTCGAAACGCAACTGACCCCACTTGGCCGCCATGCCGAGTAGGCACCAGAACAGAATCGCTACGGCGTCCGTGTACCACGCCAGTGAGTACGTTCCCGCGAGGATGTACACGCTAGCGAGTCCAACGGCAGCAGACAGAACCGATACTGCCAACACGTCGGTTCGAGGTCGCCACAGACTGGCGACGGTCCATACGGCGAATCCGACGACGCAGACGTACAGCAGCGTTCCGAGCATGCCTGTCTCGAGAATGGATCGAGTCAGGCTCGTCGCCCAGTTGAACAACGTACCTGTCTGGGTCAGGAACGTGCTCGAGTCGCCGGTCAGCTTGGATGTGCTCAGCAGCCCAGGCCCTCGCCCAAGAAGGATGTCTGCCAAGGGGGGCCGGCCGCGGCTGAGCGCCAACCTGACTCCCTCCAGCCTACCGGCCTGCCCCTGCGGTCCGTACGAGAAGAGGTACCTGAGTATGAATCTTGGGTTGCTGATGTTGGCGAGTTGGACCGCGGCTGCGCGCTGACCGCCCTTGAACAAGTCACCGGCGTACGCGAATGCGGCGAAGAGTGCGGCAACCGATGCGATGGCTGTGGCGATGTACTGGAGCGACACGGTGGCGAACCTTCGCGTCAGCGCCCCTCGGGTGAAGCCAACGGCCACCGTTGCGACCGCACAGAAGATGAAGCCCGCCTTGGCTTCGCACACGAAGAGGAGCGTCGCGATGCCGACCGCGATCGGGATCAGCCACACCCGCGCCCGATCAGTCAGCATCGCGATCGAGACCGTCCAGGCGAACCCCATGACGACCGCGAGGATAGCGGTGCCGCCGGCCATGCCGAATGTGCCTCCAATCTGGTCTACACGCTCCGCGAGGAACAGGCGTTCGAAGAGCACGATCGGCAATTCCGCGACGATGATGAGGCCCACCACGAGAGACAGGCGCCGGAGGGAACGGAGCGAGAGGCCCGAGTACAGGATCGCCACCAGCGCAATCGGGCCGCATACATACGCCCAAAGTGACTGAAGTGACAGAAGCCCGGCGCTGACGCCAAAGAGCGCTGATATCGTGAGAACCACAGTCCATGCGATCAGAGCGGCCAAGTGCGAATGCACACGCCGCGCCTGCCGCAAACGCAGCAACGCCGAGAGCGCGAACAGTCCGATCAGCACCCTGGTCAGAAGCAGGGCCTGACTTGGCAGGTTGAAGTAGGACTGGAGTCCCAACATGAGTAGCGCCGAGACGAGAATCGACCCCAGAGCCAGCTCGGGACTCAGTGCTGTGGCGACAAGAATCACCAAGAGCCCGAAAGCCAACACACCCAACTCGGGGTTCACCGCGAGAGCGAGGCTAACAGCCACGGCGAGCATGGCCATCAGCGCCAACACATGGCCCTCCGCCCTGACGCCGCGCGCTGGCCACGCCGAAGGGCCGTAATTCCGAACCGCCGTCATCGGCGACTCCAGACTTCATCGAGTATCCCGCCCACGCGTCGTTCGAGCGTGTGCTGCTCGGCTGTCTCCGCCGCACCTCGCGCGAGACGCCTCCGCAGTTCGGGGTCGGACGCAAGACGTCCGAGGGCCGCACACCAGTCGTCGACGGCCAACTCCTCCACAAGGAGCGCGTTCGATCCGTCAACGAGGACCTCGGCGATGGACGGAAGGTCGGAGGCGGTGATGCTCCGCCCCGCCGCGAGGTACTCGAACATCTTGAGCGGGGAGCAGTACTCCCCCGTACCGCCTTTGCCGTCGGGCAGCATGCAGTTTCTCGTGTAAGGCATGAGCAGGACGTCCGACCCGGCGAGAAGGTCGGGGACCTCGTCGTGCGCGATCCACGGACGGACTCCGACGTTGCTCGGCAGCGCGTCGTAAGGGGCCTCTCCTCCCACGACCACGAAGTCGATGTCGGGAAGCTGCTCGGCCATCGAGAGGATGGTCTCAAGACCGCGTCCTGGTGCGAACGTGCCGACGTACGAGGCAACGAGGCGCCTGCCTGCCGCCGATGCGGCGTCATAGTCGCGATCGATAGCCAGCTTCGTGCCGTTGTGCGCAACGATCATGACGGACGCGTCGAGTCCATGAGTCTCGGCGACGATGCGGGCCAGTTGCCGGGAGATACACACGATCTGAAGTCTCCGGCTGTGGCGCGCGAACTGAAGTGCCAGCCGATCACTGCGGCGGATCTCAGGTTGGTGCAGCTCGAAGATCACGTGACGCGATCCGCCGAGTAGTGCGGCGAGCGCCTCCAGCGAATGTCTCGTATAGGTGAAGTCATGCCGGCGTACAGCTCTGTAGGACTCCCAACCGCGACGCAGGGCGGCGATCCACTTGTTCGAGTCAACGGGGATCCACTTCACGACCGGTTCATGGTCCAGAGCGAATGAGTCCTTGATCTGATGGCCCGATGGTGCGCTCGCACCCGCCGGGAACGCGAGCAACTCCGTTTCGATACCGAGGCTCCTCATCGTGTCGCACATGGTCAGGATCTGAATGACGTGCGCGCGGCGGCTTCGGACCACCATGAACCCGAGGTAGACGCACGAGGCACCCTCCCATGCATGCCCGGCGTTGTTCGGCTCGGACTCGGTCGGGCCCGCAAGCGGCTCATCATGCGCGGATGATGGCTCCGAGCCACCGAATACCGACCCCCAAGATTCCACAATCAAGCGCCCCCCGTCGAATGCTCGACCACCGACCCGATGAGCTACCCTAGAGGCAGCTGAGCGAGCGCTGCCACCACGTCCCGGTTTGCCCACTCTAGCAATATCACACGTGTGGTGGCCACGGAGGAACCCGGAGCGCGCGCGGCGATTTCCGCAAAGCGGCTCATGACACTGCACCGAACTCGCGGATGCGGATGCTGCTGTGCACGCGTCGCGCATAGACCAGATTCTGTGCTACGAGGACGATGCTCGCGATGGCCGCCATCGCAACATACCCGCCGCTGGGCAGCAAGAGGAACGCGAGCGCGATCCTAACGACACTGGCAACAAAGCAGACGCTCGTCTCGTAGCCCGGCTGTCCCATGGACCAGAGCGCAGCGCTGGTCCAGAAGAAGATGCCGTCAAAGCAGGTGCCCACGAGTAGAATCGCGAGCGCCGGGACGGCTGGGACGAACGACGGTCCGTACAACAGGCCAATGGCCAGCGGTGCGAGCGCCACCAATCCGAGCGAGACCGGCACCACCCACAGTGCAGCCACCTTGCCGCCGCGGCTCATGAGGCGCTTGAAGTCCTCCCACTTGTCCCGCGACGCTGCGCTGCTGAACTCCGGATACGAGGCATCGACCATCGGCATCATTGGCAATTGAGCAATCTGGCAGATGGATCGTGCGATCTTGTAATAGGCGACCTGAGTCGGAGTGGTCAGAAACCCGAGCACGAGCAGATCCGCTTGGCCCATTGTGGCCCGAAGCGACCCGCTCATGTTGACCATGACGGCGAAATGGGCCATCTCACGACCCAGCTCCCCGAGATGCTCGAGTGGGGAGCGGACCCATCCGGCACCGAAGATCGCGCGCGCCGCCCGAAACCCGTACGTCCAGAACAGCCCGGCCATCAGCACTTGCACCGCCACAAAAATGGAGACCACGCCGAGGAGCCCCCCGCCGAGGATGAACACCACCGCGATACCAGCGACGCTGACGGCTTGGCAGAAAGACTGGATCATGCCTTGCTTGCGAAAGTCGCGGTTGACCTGCATCATGCCGATGAAGGTCTGCTGCCCAGCCTGAAACAACGCGGTGAATGCCAGGATCTGAAACACCCACGCAAGGTCCGGGCTCTTCGCAAAGACCGCTGCGCCCCAACCTGCCAGCGACTCAATAACGGCGAACGCAAGCACCGCTGTGCCGACCTCGACGACGAGTGCCAATCTGAAAGCGGTGGGCGCCAGCTCCGGAGCGCTCTCCCTGAGCTGGGTCACCCATCTGACGATGAAGACGTTCATCTGGAAGGACAGGAGGCGCCCGACAACCGCTGCGAAACTGACGGCGACGGCGAGGACGCCGAAGAGCACAATTCCTAGCAATCGTGCGGTCAGCACGCTCTGGGCGGTCGTCAGCAGAAGGATGAGACCGCTGGAACCAGTCAGCCAGCCCGTGTTCTTCAGGACGCTACGCAGCATGCCATCCGTCGTGAGAGCGTCAAGCGATCTGCGTGCCCACGAGCGGATGCCCTTCACCGGCATCCCCCGACGCACTCTACCCTGCATGCCGCGTGGATGCCCTTTCGCGGCCCTGCGGTCGTCGGCTTCTGTCCCGGCATGTCGATTGCTCGGCCGATGTCCGATTGTATGTCGTCGGCGCCGGCCGGCAGTGTGCGCATGACAACCCTCCACACGTAGAGAGAACCTCTAGACGCTTATGTACTGCTTCCACCACATCGCGACGTTGAGCAGAACCCACATTGTGTAGCCCTGGGTCCTGTCGTTGAGAATCTGCATCACCGCATCGCGGTCGAGTAGGTCGGTGGAGTCGCAGAACGTCTCCAGCTCCCGGCGCGTCTGGTCTCCCAGCTCTCCGACCATCCATTCTTTCAGCGGCACACCGAAGCCCTGTTTCGGCCGGTCAATGATTTCGTCGGGAATGACACCGCGGACCGCCTTCTTGAGGATGTACTTGAGCACGCCGTCCTTGGTCTTGAGCCGCTCGGGGATTCCCATTGAGAACTCGACGAACTTCTGATCGAGAAAGGGAACGCGCCCTTCCAAGCTCACCCCCATGCTCATCTTGTCGATTCGCATTAGAAGCAGCTCCGGAAGGCGCAGGTTCAGATCCAAGTAGCTCATCCAGGCAAAGTCGGCCTCGACGGGCGCGTTGCGCTCGAACCGCTCACGGATGGGCGCCAGGGCCTCCCACGAGCTTCTTCCGCGAAACTTCTCGCGCATACGGGGAGAGAGGATCGCGTTCTTCTGGGTTGCCGTGAATGCGATCGAGCCTCCCCAGAACACAGGCACGCCTTGAGCCGCGTGCGAGACGAGGTCGTAGCCGGATCCCATGTCCCTGCCGAGGAGCCGCGCTCCCCACGCGACGAAACGAGACGCGGCACGCGGCCATCGGCTAGCTCGTTTCGTTGCCGCAAGCAGGTTCCTCCACCAAGTGTAGCCCCAGAACAGCTCATCCGAGCCCTCGCCCACCTGACAGACGGTGACACCGTTGTCACGCGCAAGTCTGGAGACGTAGTAGATCGGCACGCACACCGGGTCGGCGATCGGCTCGTCTTGGAGCCAGATCATCGTAGGCAGGAAGTCCATCAGGTCTTTGGGTGTCAACAATTTCTCGAAGTGCTCGGAGCCCAGCGCCTCAGCCATCAGGCGGGCGTAGTGCGTCTCGTTCTTGTAGCTGTCGTACTCACCCTCGTACCCGATGCTGAACGTCTTGACCGGGCGGGCCTCCCCCTCCGAGTAGAGAGCGGCAACCGTACTCGAGTCGATCCCACCGGACAGGAAGATCCCCATCGGGACATCCGCCACCTTGCGATACTGCACGGACGTCCGAAGCTCATCGAGGAGCCGAGCCGCGATCTCGTCCTCACTGGCGGAGGACAGGTCTTCTGCCTGGGCCAGCGCGTCCCAGTAGATCTTCTCCTCGATGCTGCCGTCCTCCGAGACACGCAGCCAAGTTGCGTTGGGGACCTTCCGGATACCTTCGAAGAGCGTCATTGGGGCCGGGGTCGTGAGGAAGCTCAGGTAGTGGAAGAAGGCCTCCTCGTCGATGGCACGTCGCTGCCCGGGATCTTCGAGCAGGGCCTTGATCTCGCTCGCAAAGACGATCCGCCCGTCGTGGACACTGTAGTAGACGGGCTTGATCCCCATCCGGTCTCTGACGAGCCACAACTCGCGAGTGCGGCTGTCCCAGATCGCCATACCGAACATCCCGCGCAACCGAGCGACGCAATCGATTCCCCACTGCTCGAACGCGTGGATGATCACCTCGGTGTCCGAGTGGTCCGTCTTCCACGTGTGGCCCCCGAGGGCCTCAAGTTCGGTGCGCACCTCGGCGTGGTTGTAGATCTCCCCGTTGAAGACGATCCAGATACTGCGATCCTCGTTGCACATGGGCTGATCCGCCGTCGCGGACAGGTCGATGATCGAGAGGCGTCTGTGCCCGAACCCGAATCGGCCATCGTCTGCGACCCATGTCTCCCCGGCGTTGGGCCCCCGATGGATCATGGTGTCGCGCATCTTGGTGATGTACGGCTCGGTGACTTCGAATTCAGAGCCGCTGAGTGTGAGCGCACCCACTATCCCGCACACGTTCCCCCCTTACGGTCGCATTGCGAGACACACGAACAGGAGGAGCATCCGCGCGTTTGGGGAGTCTTCGCGGTCCGACGCGACAGTTGAGAACAATCGCCGTCACGCATCGCCGGCCGCGTAGACATCACTTGGGCGCTATGCCGGAGTAGGTGTAGTAACTACTGCGCGACACTCCGGACTTCGGCACGCCGGTGACCACGATGCCGATGGCCTCCTTCCCGATGACAGCGAGTCGTTTCCTCGCCTCCCGCGCCGCGTCGCGCGTTGTCAATCCCTCTCGGACTACGACCAAGGCGCCGTCCGTCCAACGGGCGACAGCCGCGGCGTCGGCCACCGCGAGCAATGGAGGCGTGTCCAAGATGATGAAATCGGCCGATTCCGCCAGGCTCTCGAGCATCTTCCTCATGGCGACCGAGCCGAGCAACTCACTCGGGTTCGGGGGCATCTGGCCCGCGCTCAGCACGCTGATACCCACGGCCGAACGCTGAACCGCCGCGTCGAGTTCACATGTTCCGCACAGCACTTCGGACAGTCCCGGAGCCTCGGCGACGCCAAGGGCGTCGACAACGGACGCGCGACGAAAGTCGGCGATCACGAGCACGACCTTCGAGCCCGCCTGCGCCAAGACGACTGCCAGATTCGCCGCAACCGTGGACTTACCTTCGCTTGGAACGGCCGACGTGACCATCAACGTCTTGATCGAGTGTTCGAAGTTGATGAACTGAAGGCCATTGCGCAAATCACGGTAGGACTCTGCCACTGCGCTGATCGGCCGGGCGATGACGCTTAGATCGTTCGGTCCGCGGCCTCTTGCCCTCTCGAAGGGGATCTGCCCAAGTATCGGGGCACCGTAAAGCGCCGATGCTTCCTCGGGTGACTCGATCTTGCTGTCCAGCGTGTTGGCGACGAATGCCATCGAGAGCCCAAGAACTAGACCGATCGCGAGTCCGAGAGCCGCATTTCGCAAGGGGTTCGGTTCCACTCTGACCGGATCCTGGACCCCCTCAGTCACGATGCTGACTGACCCGGTCTCCAGCTGCTCGGCGCTCTGAAGTTGTTGAAGCTGGGCAGCCAGCACGCCATACAGCGTGTTCGCTGCCTGCAGCTGCGCCTTGTTCGCTTCGGAGGGGTCCGACGCCACGATGGCCGCCAGTTCAGTGAGCCGAGCCTTCGTCGCGCTGAGACTGTCCTGGATCGTTTGAGCGGCTGCAGCGATGCTGCGCTTGTTCTTGCCCTGGGACCACACCGCATAGACTCGCGCCACGGCACCGGCGATGGCCGCTGCGCCCCGCGGTGTCGAGTCGAGTGCCGAAATCGTGATCACGTTGGTCTGTCCGTCGGCCGACACCGTCAGCAGCGTGAGCAGCTCCGGGGCAGTGATGTTCAGACCGAGGTCGCGGATCACCTGCTGCAGAATCTGCGGCTGCTGGATGAGGCTCGCCTGAGTCGCAAGCTCGAGCTCGGGGAAGTTCGACAGCTGCGGCTGAGGCACCCCAAGGATGGCCGCGCCCTGGTTTCGCTGAGAGTAGAGAAGCACAGCCTGACCTTGGTACTGCGCTGGCTGATAGACGCTGAACACTAGAGTGCCCACGGTGACGATGATGGCGGTAGCCACGATCAGCAGCCAATGCGCGCGCATGACTCGGAGATACTCGCTCGCCGGCAAGGCTTCTCCTCTAGGTCGACTCCCCCAAACCAGCGCCCCACCCAGAGGCGCTCGCGGTGCCTTAACCATCTCATCGTACACGATGCAACATCGGCGAAGAACTGCGCGGTGTCCGGAGCGGCCGCAGCGGACTGTGCACGAATGGGAATGCTGACCGTCTGAAGACGGTTCCAGGACTCGCGCGTTGACGTGCATGATCAGGTATTGCAGACACCGCGACTTGAACTGCATGCTCGTATCGCCTGCTTCAGCGGCGGAGGACGCAGGATCACGCCGAGCGCCGCCGCGAGGCCCACCGGCTACGCTCGGAGCAACACTTCGCGCAGAGCATCGTCGTATGCGCCGATGACGTTCTCCGGCGCGAACGCCGAGACGAAGCTCATGTTCGCGGCCACCATTGCTGCAGCCAGCTCACGGTCGCTCAGCACTCGAAGAATCGCCGCATGGATCGCGGCGGGGTCCCGGGGTGGGACGAACACGGCATTCCGGCCATCGACGAACTTGTCCGACAAACCGCGCTTCGCGGTGCAGACGACGGGAAGGGCGTAGCTCATTGCCTCGCTCACCACAGTCGGGAATCCCTCCGCGAACCACGTCGGGAAGGCGAACACGTCCGCTGACGAGTAGGCATCGTGCAGCCTCTCGCCCATCGTCCATCCCAGCAGGTCCACGCTGTCGGCGACTCCCCGTTCATCGATCAGCCTGACCAGGGCACCCATGCCAGGACCGTCGCCGGCGATGACGAGCCGGAAGGTGCGATGGTCGGCGCTCGATCCGAGCGCCTCAACTAAATCAATAACGCCTTTCTCCCTTACCACTCGCCCGACAAAGAGCACGTTAGGGAGATCAGAGGGCACTCGTTCGCTGCGGTCTCCTCTCGGCTTGCCATTCCGCCCCTAAGACCTAAACTATTTGTCTCGCCGGTCGATAGTGCGGTGGGGGGACACCGACCGCGCTCCGCGGTTGTGCGACGCAACCTTGGGGGCTCGTCATGGAAGGAATCCCGGAATATCCGACCCGGAAGCGCAGGCGCGAGAGCGTCGGCATCGCCCTCTTGGCGTCGGACACGCTGATGCTCGGTCTGGCCACTGCTGGGGCAACTCTCGTCCGCTGGGGGAACATCTATCAAGTCACCGCTACACTCGATGGGTATACCGTCACGTACGCCGACCTGTCGTTGGTGATTGCCGGAATCTGGATTGCGTCGCTGTACCTCGGGCATCTATACAACCCCGACCGTGTGGGCTCTGGTACCGGCGAGTACAAGAGGGTGGCACGCATGCTGTCATTCGGGGTGATCGCCTTCATCCTGGCGACGTACCTTCTGAAGCTGCCCGGATTGTCCCGGGGTTGGACCCTCCTGGCCTGGAGCTTCGGCATAGCGAGCGTGGTCTTCGGCAGGTCCATAGTGCGCGCCACACTCTCTCGTCTGCGGAGTCGCGGATTCATAATGCGCCCGACGCTGATCGTCGGCGCCA
>Ga0209748_1001732_pt1 | contig 10713 bp, 8 predicted proteins | sample BarGraIncu00421A_FD_185490 | JGI IMG/M metagenome (GOLD analysis project Ga0209748, IMG submission 185490) | Arctic peat soil microbial communities from Barrow, Alaska - Barrow Graham LP Incubations 004-21A (SPAdes) (version 2) | ecosystem: Environmental > Terrestrial > Soil > Wetlands > Peat... | reverse complement strand
CATTATTGAATTCGAAATAATCCATTATCATTGTACCAGTTCCACTCAATACTATATTTGCGCTAGCTCTTGCCCTTTCAATTGAAACATTGTTACTATTGTTGACAATGTTCCCATAAAACAGGAGGTGATCACTGTAGATACCTATGGTTGTCCATGTTGCTGTATTCGAAACTGTTATTTGCCCATTAAAGACTACATAACCTGTTTCATTGTTATCACTAAGTGTGCTGGAAATATTTGTTATACCATTAACAGTAAAATTGTATGATGATAACTCTAACGTTCCAGTATTGATAAAAAGGTTTCCAATGGGATTTGCAGGATTTAAATTTAAGGTGATGTCGTTATTAATATCTATACGTCCGGGAGAACTAATCTCCCCCGGATATCCTTGTCCTGGGGTTGGTGTAGCCCAAACCGTACCATCGAATCGTTGCCAATTAATTAGTGTTGACCAGTTTCCTGCTGAAACAGACCTATAATCTCCTATAACTTGACCAATCATTGAATTACCTACCAGCACCAGGCAACCAGTAACCAGCAACAATTTTCTAATACTCCGACCTTTCAGTCTGTGAAGTACTGAATTAATAAAAGAAACTATATTTACGATTTCAGGAATCAAACTATCAGGTTCAGTATAATACAAATAAATTATTGTCCGACTCTAAATTCTTTTTTTTTAAAGCCGATCAATATTTAATATAATATTTTGTTTCCGTTCTACCAAATGTAAACGGAATCAACAATTCACTTATTTCAAGACTATAAAATATTAATCATGGTTGCACTGACCTAACCATTTAATATTAAGTTAAAGATAAAAATTATTTCAGATGTTTATGGTTTTTTTTGACTAACTGAAATAATTCTTTGACAGTGGGTTTTTCTAAACAAAAAACCTGCCATACAGCAGGTTGATTGTCTATGATAAAATAATTGTCTTGAAGACTAAATTATCAGCATCGCATCTCCATAAGTGCCAAATCGGTACTTCTCTTTAACTGCTGTTTTATATGCGTCAAAAAGCAGATCATAACCTGCAAAAGCCGATACCATCATCAGAAGAGTGGAATATGGCAGATGAAAATTACTTATCATCATATCAGGCACCTTAAATTCATAGGGAGGGAAAATAAACTTATTTGTCCAGCCGTCAAATGGTTTCAGATAGCCGTCGGTGGAGACTGAACTCTCAAGCGTCCTAACAACTGTTGTACCCACAGCACATATCTTATACTTATTATCTTTTGCTCTATTTACAATTTCAACAGATTCGTCGGTGATTATGATCCTCTCTGAATCAACTTTGTGTTTTGTCAGATCCTCCACATCAACACTTCTGAAATTGCCCAAACCAACATGAAGCGTTATTTCAGCAAATTCAACACCTATTATTTCAAGTTTCTTTAATAACTCCCTGCTGAAATGTAATCCGGCTGTAGGAGCAGCGACAGCACCTTCATACTTTGCAAAAATGGTCTGGTATCTCTCACTATCCTCAGGTTCTACCTTCCTGTTAATAAACTTTGGAAGAGGTGTCTCTCCCAAACTGTATAATGTTTTCTTAAACTCCTCATAGGTACCGTCAAACAGAAACCTTAGTGTCCTACCCCTGGAAGTTGTATTATCTATAACTTCTGCAACCAAAAGGTCGTCTTCCCCAAAATATAATTTATTTCCTATTCTTATTTTCCTGGCCGGATCGACCAAAACATCCCATAAACGTTGTTCCCTGTTTAATTCCCTTAATAAGAAGACTTCTATTTCAGCACCCGTCTTTTCCTTATTACCATATAGCCTCGCCGGAAAAACCTTTGTATTGTTGAAAACCAAAACATCATTTTCTTTAAAATATTCCGTAATATCTTTAAATATTTTGTGTTGAAGCTCTCCGCTCTTTCTGTTAACAACCAATAATCTCGATTCATCCCTGATTTCAGAAGGATAAAGCGCAATAAGCTCTTGTGGCAAATTATACCTGAATTGCGATAGTTTCATAATAAATATATAATCATTGTAAATTACAGAAGTCCTTTATACGTATAAATATCTATTTTGTTTCAACTGAATGTATATTTTTTTTAATAGTCCGAAGGAGCCCACTTGTTTGAGAATTTTATTCATTCTTGTTTAACTTCACTGTTCTCTCATGATCAGTTGAGTCAGAACAACATGTGAGGTTCATTTGTTCAATATACTCATTAAATTTTTCTATACTGTAGGCATTTTTCACATGATATAAGCCTATTGCAGTCCTCTCAAGAGCAGATAAATAACTCCCACTTTTTAATGCTTTGCCAAGATCCCTTGCAAATGATCTTATATAGGTTCCTTTACTGCACACCAGCCTGATTTTGATTTCAGGAATTTCAAATGAGATTAATTCAATTTCCCTGAAAAATACCGTGACAAGTTCGAGTTCCTTTTGTATCCCTTTCCTGGCAAATTCATATGCTCTTTTACCCGCTATCAGCTTAGCGGAATACATTGGAGGTAGTTGTTTCTGTTCACCCAAAAAGCTGACCAGAACTTCTTTCACCAATTCTTCGGTAATATGACCCGTTGGATATTGATAATCGGTCTCTGTTTCAAGATCGAAAGAGGGGGTCGTTTCTCCAAGGTGAAATGTAGCCATGTATTCTTTATCAAGATCACGGAACTCATCAATTTTTTTGGTTTCTTTACCTGTACAAATTATCATTAATCCGCTTGCAAGGGGATCGAGGGTACCGGCATGACCAACTTTTAATTTTCTGATCCCAAAAGTACTCCGGATCATTATTCTTACTTTGTTCACAAGATCAAATGAGGTCCAATAAACAGGCTTATCAAATAAAAGTACCTGCCCATCCTCAAAAATACTTTTCTTTTCATCCTCCATTTTAACTCAGTAGAATTGACAATAATCCTATAATTGCACAGTAAATTGCAAACCAGATAAGTTTACTCCTTTTTACGAGTGATATCATCCACTTGCAGGCAAAATAACCTGATATAAAAGCAGCAAGAAAACCTATAATTATACTTAGAATACTTATGTTATCAGTAACAGTGCCTCCCTTTAACAACTCCATTAAATTAGCTCCGATGATAGGAATAATAACCATCAGAAATGAAAATTTTACAACCTCTTCTTTTTTGTTCCCAAGCAATAAACCTGTAGCAATTGTTGCTCCGGATCTTGAAATTGCAGGCACAACAGCAATAGCCTGAGCTATTCCAATAATAAAAGAATCAAGATAACTAATGTTTCTTTCCTTAGGTTTAATGAAATGAGCCAAAGCAAGCAATAATGCAGTTATTAAAAATTGAATCCCTAATGCCACAAGATCGCCTGCAAACATATTTTCAACAGCATCTTTAAAGAATATCCCTAACACCAGTACCGGTAACATTGAAACAAGTATTTTACTTGCATACTTCAATTCGTCATTCATCCTGAATTGAAATACCCCCTTGATAAGTTTATAAATCTCCTGCCAGAAAACAAGAAGTGTACTTAAAACCGTAGCTCCATGAACAACAATTGTAAAATACAGACTTTCGGCAGGCTTAACTCCAAAAAATGCATCTGCAAGAGCAAGATGACCTGAACTGCTAATCGGTAAAAACTCTGTAAGTCCCTGGATCAGTCCAAGAACCAATGCTTCAAACCAATTCATAGAAATCAATAATTAAATTATTTAAAAAGAGAGCCTAAAGTGCCTAGAGTACTTAGAGTTAAAAGAATATAACTTTAGGCACTCCAAACTTTAGCTCACTTTTGTTTTTCAATGTCTTTAGGCTTTTTCATAATTGCCCATATTTCGAATATAAAGCCTGCCAGGACAACTATCGGAGCAAGTGTAATTCTCCGGAAACTGAAAATGTTGTCACTGAATTTATCGGCACTTGGAGATTTGCCGCCAAGCATCAGTAAGAACCCTATCACTATTATAACGAACCCAATAGCCAATAACTTGTAGTTTTCACGGCCAAGAGCAAAATTCAATTTTTCCTTATTCTCATTTTTTGTACTCATGATAAATCAATAATAAAGTTTGTCTTCAGAAATACTCAGATACCTGTTAACAGAAAAAAATGTAGAAATAATATTTATTAAAACCCCGGTTATTATGATAGAAACTCCAAGAAGGAGCAAAAGGTAAGTGCTCTCAAAGCTAAACATCAGGAAAAATTCCTTCTCAATTAAATAAAGCAGCCCCATTAATAAACTCATTGCAACAAGAGCCGCCAGTAGTCCATGAATAGCGCTCTGAATAAGAAATGGCTTTCTTATGAATGCACGTGTTGCACCTACAAGCTGCATCGTGCGTATCAGGAACCTCCTGGAATAAATCGATAGTCTGATTGTGTTGTTAATGATTGTTAATGCGATGAGAAAGAGGAATGTACTTATTACAAGAAGAAACAAACTGATCTTTTTCACATTTTCGTTAATCAGAAAAAGCAATGATTCCTGATAAGAGACCTCTTTCACGAAAGGATACTCCAGAACATATTTTTCAATTTTTGCCACACTATCGGGACTGGTAAACCCTGCATAAAGGTAAACATCAATTGATGGGGGTAGCGGATTATCACCAAGAAAATTAATAAAATCTTCCCCCAGATCTTTTTTCATTTTAGCAGCCGCTGCATCCTTCGAAATATATTCAGTCGATTTCACATAAGCCTTGGCATCAAGGTCTTTCTGCAGCATCCTGATATCAGGTTCTTTTGCATCATCATCAAGCCATATGGAGAATGAGAGGCTTTCCCGCAGATAATCCGACAATTCCCTGGCATTTATAAGAACAAGGCCCAGAACCCCCAGAAGAAAAAGAACAAGTGAAACACTTATTACAAGGGTAAGATACGAACTTCTCAGTCGGGTCTTGGAGTATCCTGTTTCTTTATTTTTCACAATATTTGTATTCAATTTTTCCTACCATGGAGTATCGCGGATTTTTGATTCTCCTCTTTTCACATTCACCCCTTCTCCCATTCTTTTCTAACTATTCCACAATAGTCACCCACCCGAATGGATCAATCTCATCCCCGTTCTGAATGGAGGTAAGTTTTTTGTAAAGTTTCATGGTTTCAGAACCCGGCTCTCCATCTTTGCAGTATTCATAAATCATGTTTTTCTCCGGATCAAATATCTTTCCTATAGGGCTGATTACCGCTGCGGTACCACAGGCTCCGGTTTCTACAAAGGAAGAAAGCTCTTCAACAGGAACTGGCCGCCGTTCAGTTTTCATACCCAGGCTTTTGGCGATTTCAATCAGACTCATATTCGTAATTGAATTCAATATAGATTCTGATTTGGGTGTTACGTATGTATTATCTTTAATTCCAAAGAAATTTGCAGGTCCGCATTCATCAATATATTTTTTTTCTTTTGCATCAAGAAAAATTGTATTGGAATATCCACCATCACGTGCAGCAATTATAGCCCTCATGCTGGCAGCATAGTTACCACCCACTTTATAAATACCTGTACCTAATGGGGCAGCCCTGTCTACATCTCTGCATATCAGCATGTTTACAGGCTTTATTCCGTCCTTGAAATAGGGACCTACAGGAGTGACAAATACCAGAAAAGTATACTCCGATGATGGTTTGACACCAACCTCAGCACCACTACCGTATAACAGGGGTCTTATATACAAGGTTGCACCGGATCCATACGGAGGAACAAATTTTTTATTTAACTGAATTACTTTAAATAATGCTTCCCTGAACATCTCAACAGGAAAAGCTGCCATTTTAATACCTTCTGCAGAAGCGAGCATTCTTTTTGCGTTTTCCTCCCAGCGGAATAACCTGATCTTCCCGTCTTTCCCCATATATGCCTTAAGTCCTTCAAATGCCTCCTGACCATAATGCAATCCTGTTGCAGCTATATGAATATCAATATATTCTGAATCAGAAATATCCAGTTTACCCCAATTCCCATTTTTACAAACACAACGGATATTAAAATCTGTTTTTATATAACCGAATGGCAGACTTTCCCAATCGAGCTTTTCCATAAATACTGGCTATTAAAATATGGTGTTAAAAGTACATTTTTAAAACATATTTTAAACACTTTTCTCCAGGAATTTGAATTATTCACCGTACACCTGAAGTCCTGCAATCTGATCCTCAACAGAAACGCTCCTGAGAAGCCTGGCAGTTTTTGTAAGAAATTCATGATCTGATAGTAGTTTCCGTTGAATCTCAATCCATATTTTATTATCAGAATGTTTACCATACTCCGTTCTCTCCCTTAATAATTTATCTGTAAGTCTCATATAATCAATACGACCGAGATAATCATACATGGCATCGTGAAGAATATTATCAACTAAAGATTCCTGATGATCAGCAAACAAGTTTCGTATAATCTTTTTGGTTGATTCAACATTTTCCTGACTAAGGCCATATCCGGGCAGGATCTCTTCAACCAGGCGCAATGAAGCTTCCATTGGTTTTTCATAGTCTGTGATGAATCCTGTAAGAAGAAAAACCGATGCCAGTTTAAGGTTTATAAACTCCTCATCCGGAAGGTTCTCAGCTCTGGAAAGCAATTCCACCTGATTGGTGATATTTTTTACCATTGCTGAATTATGAAAATAAAGGTTTGGAGGAGCTTCATCATCAAACATTTTAGTTATCATTTCCTCAATATCCTGTAGTTTGATCATTTGTATTTTAACCACAAATTTTCTGTTGGGGCCACCTTTCTCATCGGCTAAATCAGGGACAATTCCGTTCACAAAATACATTTCAAGTTCTCCTTTGTACTTGACAGGCATTTTTCCGCGATATTCACATGTAAAAAAATCCTTCACAAATTCATAAGTAGTCCCGGAGATATTTATTTTACCAGCTTCTCCCGAAGATTCCATTCTGCTTGCAGTATTGACTGTATCTCCCCAAATATCATATGATAGTTTCTTCTGTCCCACAACACCGGCAACTACAGTTCCTGTATGAATCCCAACTCTTATATCCCAGTACTTCATTCCCTCCAGTTCGGATGTTTCTTTCAGTTTTTTCATATATCCCTTCATTTCAAGTGCGGCAAGGATGACCTCAACAGGATTGGTCCGGTTCTTCTCCGGAATTCCACCGGCACACATGTAGGCATCCCCGATGGTTTTTATTTTTTCAATGCCAAATTTTTCCACGACGGAGTCAAAATGAAAAAAGAATTTATCAAGCTCATCTATTAAAACTTCAGGGTTCATCTCTTCAGCGATTTTTGTGAATCCCTGGATATCTGAGAAAAGAACTGTTACAAAATTATATTTGATCTTGGTAGCTTTTCCCTTTTCCATTATCTCATTAGCCGTGTTTTTCGGAAGGACATTTGCGAGTAACGTTTCTGATTTTTCTTTTTCAATTATCAGATCTTCTGTTCTCTTATTGATTATTTGCTCGAGCATATAAAGTTTACGTGCAAACCGCAGATTAAGATGATCGTATAAAAACCAGATTATCAGGGAGAACAATATGAAGTAGAGAATTATAGCAAGTCGTGAAAAGTACCATAAAGGCAGCACTCTTAAAGAGAGCAAAGAGATTTCTCCTCCACTATTATCCGAACTTATGTACCTTACTTTAAAGAGGTATTTTCCTGCATTAAGGTTTGTGTAGTCTTTAAAACTGATGCGCTTCCAGTTGCTCCACTCTTTGTCAAATCCTTCAAGAAAAAACTGATAATCAATACTGTCTGCTGGTTGCAACTCAAATGTGATGTTATTATTCCGGTAGTTTAAAACGAAATTATGTTTGAGTTCCATATTCCGCCCATTAGTTCTGTCTGAAGTAAAAATAACAGAATCCCCATTAACTAAAACATGCTTTAACGATGGCGTCACTTCTGAATCATAGGATGTTTGTGCTACAGAAGCTTTCACAAGGATTGAAAACAATATAATCCCAAAAAGAAAATTCAACCTTATGAAATAAGACATAAACAATTATCTTGCTTTTTATTAATCCAAATGTAGCACTTAAAAAAATCAGGTCAAAAGGAAAGCTCAATTTTGAGTACTTTCGCGTATTAAACATTAATGATTCTATGACATTAGTTTTTGCTTCAAATAATGAACATAAAATAAGAGAAATAAACAATCTCCTGGGCAATAGTTTTACACTCCTAAGTCTGAGTGATATCAATATCAGAGAAGATATTCCTGAAGAGGAACCTCTGATTGAAGGTAATGCACTCTCTAAGGCCAGGTTTGTCTATAATTCTACAGGGATGGATGTTTTTGCCGACGACACCGGTTTGGAAATAGCTGCATTAAATGGATTACCCGGAGTTCATTCAGCCAGGTTTGCCGGTGAGAATAAGGATTCATCCGCAAATATTGAGAAAGTGTTATTAATGCTTGGCCGAACAGAAAACAGGGAAGCCAGGTTCAGAACAGTAATTGCTTTGATCCTTGAGAAAAGAGAGTATCTCTTTGAGGGAATTGTTAACGGGACAATTATCAGTGAAAGAAAAGGGACCGAAGGATTTGGATATGATCCTATATTTGTTCCTGAAGGAAAAAAATGCACATTTGCAGAAATGGAGATTACTGAAAAAAACATTGTTTCACACAGGGCCAGAGCCTTTGAAAAATTAAAGGAGTTTTTAATTCAGTACCGATGAGAAGATTTTTGACTATACAAATTTTACTTTTAGTGTTTATAAATTTACCTGGCCAAACACCTGTTGGATCATGGTCAGATCACCTTGTTTACAACACTGCAGATTGTGTTGCAGCCGGCACTGATGAAGTTTTTGCCTCAACCGGCTCATCAATAATCATTTATAACAAAGTGTTTGCCGAGCTTAAGAAAATGTCACGTATTAACGGACTTACGGAAACAGGGATAAGCACAATTACATGGTCGGAAGTGAATAAAGCACTTATAATTGCTTATGTGAGCACAAATGTTGATCTGCTAAAGAACAATATAATTTACAATATCCCTGATATCAGCAGAAAATATATTCCGGGAAAGAAAGAGATAAATAAAATACGTACCAATGGGAAGTATGCTTATATGGCATGCAGCTTCGGAATTGTTGTCCTGGATCTTGACAAGAAGGAGATTTACGATACATGGAAACCAGGAACCGGGACAGAGAACACCGAAGTGTGGGATATTGCTTTCGGGAAGGGTAAAATATATGCAGCTACAGATTCCGGGGTATATTCAGCCGATCTTTCAAATACAGGATTATCTTACTTCGGAAACTGGAACCTCGTCAATATCCTTCCAAATCCAATAGGAAATTACACAGCATTGATTTTTTCAGGAAATAAGCTCTATGCAAACCTGTCAGATCATTTATCCGGAGGTGATCAGGTTTATGTAATTGATGATGCCAGCACTCTGTTTTCATTCACAGCAGGTGTTTATAACAAATCATTCAATCCCTCAATTGAAGGATTTACAATCTCTTCCCATTCTTCCATAAAATATTATAACCTCAATGGGTCGCTAATTAATACCATTTCATCATATGGATGGGGAATCCCGAATATTTCTCAGGCAGTAGTTGATAATGGAGATATCTGGATCGCAGATATTAATTCAGGTCTTGTCAGAGGTGAAAATATGTCTGTGTTCTCAGCCTTAACTCTTCCCGGACCTGTTTCAAATAATGCTTTTAATATTACTTCATATAATGGGAAAACTGTAATCTGTGGAGGAGCTACCGATGTTTCATGGAATAACCTGGGGAGACCACTGCAGGTTTCCATTCATGAAAATAATAACTGGATTCCCATCCCATCCGGTACAATTATTGATCCAATGAGAGCCCTGATCGATCCAAATGACAATAATCATATGTTTGTATCAACATGGGGTGGCGGATTGCTGGAATACGAAAATAGCAACCTGGTAAAACAGTACACAGAGTCAAATTCACCTTTACAGACGATAATCCCCGGGCGGCCCTATGTAAGAATATGCGGTCTGGCACTGGATAAATCAAAAAACCTCTGGCTGACTCAAACAGAAGTTCCGGGAAGTATTAAAGTACTTAAAGCAGATGGGAGCTGGATTGTCAATCCTGTAACAATTGATGCTCCGACAATCGGAGATATCATTATCACAAGATCCGGGCAAAAATGGATTATACTGCCCCGGGGATATGGGCTATTTATATTGGATGATAACAATACTCCGGATGTTTTCAGTGATGACAGATATAAGAAAATGCTTGTACAGGATATTGAAAATCAGCCAATTTCTTTTGTATATTCAATCGCTGAAGATCTTGACGGCAACATCTGGGTCGGTACAGATCAGGGACCACTTATCTACTACAATCCTGAAAAAGTATTTGATATTGATCTGAAAGCCAACCGGATAAAAATACCCAGGAATGACGGGACAGACCAGGCTGATATTGTACTGAAAACTGAAACAATTACAACAATTGCTGTTGACGGGGCCAACAGAAAATGGCTTGGGACAGCAAGTTCAGGAGCTTACCTGCTTTCTTCTGACGGAACAACCCAAATAAAAAACTTTAACGAACAAAACAGCCCGCTCCTTTCTAATTTTATAGTAACTCTTGCAGTAGATAATAAAACGGGAGAGGTCTGGTTAGGAACTATAAAAGGAATCCAGTCTGTCAGAGGTGACGCCACCTCGGGAGAAGAAAAATTTAAAAATGTTTATACCTTCCCAAATCCGGTCAGAGAAGATTTTACCGGAAATGTT
>Ga0209748_1001731_pt1 | contig 10714 bp, 10 predicted proteins | sample BarGraIncu00421A_FD_185490 | JGI IMG/M metagenome (GOLD analysis project Ga0209748, IMG submission 185490) | Arctic peat soil microbial communities from Barrow, Alaska - Barrow Graham LP Incubations 004-21A (SPAdes) (version 2) | ecosystem: Environmental > Terrestrial > Soil > Wetlands > Peat... | reverse complement strand
CACTGGCAGTTCTCACCCCAGACATTCTTGGATATGTCCGAGATTCAAGTCCCGCCAGGATTTCCAAAAAAATACACCCTCATAAATGAGAGCATATTTTTTTGGAGGGCCAGCGGGGACTTGAACCCCGGACATTCTGCTTAAGAGGCAGACACTCTAACCAGCTGAGTTACTGGCCCATATAATAAACAAGCGATTTGCCCATTCACGAAACCGATTGTACACCATTACCCCTGTTGATGCAAGATGACTAGTCTGAAATAAAATCGTCTATATCTCGTCTTTTTTATTCGAAATAAACATACCCCATTGTCGGATCAAATGTAATGATGTCTTGAGCGGTAGTTCTATCACCATATCCAAAACCAAAGCCACAATGTTGACGCGCGCATACTTATCGCTGATCCACTGCCCGACAATGACGAACGGGATATAGAAAAAGTCACGCAACATCGTGATGCCGCTCTGTTGGCCTTCGACGACCTCCAACTCGCGAATCTGTCTGGATAATCGAAAACCAAGGAAACTGGCGGCTGAAAGGAACATAAAGAAAATTAACAGATGTAGCAACCCGAAGCCAAACGTCATTAACCACAACGCAACTCCGCCAAATATTAAAATGGAGAATATCACATAGGCAACATTAAATGTCAATCCGAATCCCTTACTTGCCTGGCGGGAAAGTGTAACGGCATGCTCATCGCCGTACAGCAAATTATCAATCGCATTGGTAAGCGCTCGCGCATTCGTCGAACCCGGAAGCTGTAATGTAAACCGCAGGAATATCATATAAATCGGCGGGAATAACAGATTGATAGCAAGCGGCAGCAACAAGATTGAACCACGCGTAGCATAATCGTAAGGCACCTCGATCGATACCCCGATTAGTACTTTTGTGATAACTAAGAATATAACACTTTTAAGAACGCCTTTGTTGATACGTTTGTTGATCTGGGAATACTCTTTTTCGATTTGCTTGTCATATGTTGACAAAAATTGTTGGCGAGAACCAATCAGTTGCGCCGCATTTTCGTGGTCGTCAATCAGACGCCACAAGACACGAAACGGGGCAGATTGGCGATTCACTAACCTATAAACTTTATCAGTCGCACTTGAAACCAGAATACTGTCAATCATCTCGTTCGTTTGCTTGTATGTGATGGTATCTGTTTTTTGTTGGTAACGACGAAGAAGAATGGTACGTATCGTGGCAGGATCCGACTTTAAAAGCGCTCTGTGAACAGCAACGAACAATACAATCTCAAAATTGGCAATCGGCTGGCCAAATCTTCTTCGATTTATCGTTTGTAAAAAGTAATCATAAGCAAACTGAGCAAAAACTTCGCGCTTTAAATCCACATTAAGTAACTGCTCTATCTCAACGGCAAGGACACCAAGCGTCCATTCCTCTTTGGTATATTTTGCGTGAACCGCAAAATAATCCGCCGCAAGCTCATTAATCCGGTTAACTATTGTCGTCGGTATCGAATCATTCTGCAAATAACCTGCAAGCGTCAGCTCAACAATAAGTTCTTCACCACTGTCTTTTACTACTACCCCGTCGCGTGAAAGGAATATCCGCTTGTAAAATCTCTTGATGGCATATTGCAGCAGATGATCATCGGCATATTCGGCTGCATTTCGCAGTTGTTCATAAGCAAACGTCAGCGTTCGACCAGCCCCTGTTACGTGAACTTTTTGAGCATGCTGTTTATTAGTCGTCGCAAAATTATTTTGTGCCGCTGCGTTGGTTAGTGCGTCAGCAAATTGCTGACCTAAAGCGTTGAGTGGTTTCATATATCCTTTAAATTGGTACACCCGGACGGATTCGAACCGCCGACCCTCTGTTCCGAAGACAGATGCTCTAATCCACTGCCATGTCATCCGACATGGCCCTGTCGGATGACAGGGAGCTACTTAATATTTTATATTTGGTACACCCGGACGGATTTGAACCGCCGGCCTTTTGGTTCGAAGCCAAACGCTCTATCCAGCTGAGCTACGGGTGCATACTATTATTCAAAATATCCCTAAACTGTTGTCTGAATAATCGTTTACCTTCAGTAGTTTTAAGATATCTTTCTCTGCGCTGCGCATCTGATTTCAGGCGATATGCCTCATATCCTATCAGAGTAACGGGCAGATATTTACTGGTTGTGATTACGTTTCCGCACTCATGAAGTCTCATTCTTATTTTGAGATCTTTTGTTGAACCAGTATATATCTGACTATTACTCATCTTCAAGAAATACACGTAATACACTCTTCGATTATAACACTCACTAATTCGCTACCGTATCATCCGATACGGCCATGTCGGATGACATGGCGGGTGCATATCAGAGGTAATTATAACATATGCACCAGTCTTGAGCTATAATGTAGGCATATGAATATTCAAACAAACATCCCGCTAAAAAACCTCACAACAATGAAACTTGGCGGCAATGCACGTTTTGTGACAGAAGTTCACGCCGACAAAGAGGTCGTAACCGCCTGCCAGGATGCAAAAAAACAAGCGTTGCCCGTATTCGTAATTGGCAGCGGCAGTAACATTATCGCAAAAGACGAAGGTTCTGACGGTGTTATTATTCGTATGTGCATCCCTGGATTTGAAATTATTAACGACGACGCCGATTCAACAACCATCCGCATAGGTGCCGGTGAAGATTGGGATTCAGTCGTCAAACGTACAGTTGATATGAACCTCAGTGGCATCGAAGCCATGTCTGCAATCCCCGGAACGGCTGGCGCAACACCAATTCAGAATGTCGGTGCATATGGTCAAGAAATTGCCGACACTTTGCAGTCGCTAGAGACCTACGACAACCAAACCGATACTTTCGTAACATTACCAAACGCTGACTGTAAATTCGCCTACCGGTATAGCATTTTCCGCGGTGAATCAGCTGGGCGCTACATTATCACGTCTATCACTTTAAAGTTATCCAAAAAACAGCCGCAACCACCTTTTTATGATTCGCTGCAAAAATACTTTGACGAAAACGACATCAAAACATTTACCCCGGAAATAGTTAGAAACGCCGTCATCGAAATACGAAAAAACAAACTCCCCGATCCTGCAATTTTGCCTAATTCTGGGTCTTTCTTTAAAAATGTCGTTATTGAAGCCCATCAACTTGACGATCTGAAAACCATTAACCCCAATGTCCCTGCATATGACATAGGTAATGGATATTACAAAATCCCAGCTGGTTGGCTGATTGAGCAAGCGGGGTTCAAAGGTAAACTTTTGCATGGTATGCGCGTCTACGATAAAAACGCATTGATACTTATCAACGAATCAGCAACTTCATATAAAGATTTAGCAGCAGCCCGTGACGAGATTATCAGCAAAGTTAATGCTATGTTTCATGTCCAGATTCAACAGGAACCACTCGAGATATAAAGCGCTTGCGATTTGACCCTAAAGCGTTTATGATTAAAGATATGAAGCGCCGTGGGTTTACTATTGTCGAATTGATTATTGTCATCACTATTATGGGCACTCTGCTGATTCTCGGGGTCGTAAATCTGCGCGGATCACAAGCAAACTCCCGCGATGCTGAACGCAGAACAGACATCGAAACTATTGCCACACACCTGGAAACGTTTTACACATCCGGCAATGACAGTAGTACGTCGGTGGGTACTTATCCGTCAACTAGTGTTATGACAGTAATGACTGCGCAACAAACAGCTCTGCGCGATATAGACCCAAACTCCCTTATCGCGCCTGGGGCACCAAGTCTACCAAGTTTATCAACCACGTCTTTGGCAATTGCGACGACCGCTGGTGCACAAACACCCGGGTCATCCACCAGCCAATATCAGTATATCTACCAGCCTCTCCGACAAGACGGCTCGCTTTGCGATACTGGTTTATCGTGCCAGAAATTTAATCTATACTATATGACCGAAGTTGATGGCATAGTACACATGGTAATGAGCAAGAACCAATGAAAATTACCAATAGACAATCGGGTTTTACTGCAATCGAACTTTTGATTACTTTGTTTATCGCAGCTGCATTTTTGATGTCAGGCTTTCAACTATATAACCTTATCATCAAAGACGGTGGCCAAACCCGCGCCCAAGCACACGCCAGCAATGTCGCATATGATTACCTCCAACGCTACAAACCATTTGCAACTAACCCATGCACACCGCAGACACCGTTGACCAACTTGGCTATAACCGTAGCTAGTCTGTCAAATGTCACCGTAACCGTAATAATATCCTGTCCGTACGGAATAACTTCATCTACGTCAAAAGTTATCGTTAACGTACAATATAGTGTCCCCCCGCAAACAATTAGCCAAGCAACATTTGTCACACCTGTCTGTTTAACCGGCTTCATACCAGTTCCAGGCAGTATTACCTATGGCACCAGCGATTTTTGCGTTATGAAGTATGAGGCAAGCCATAGTGATACCGTTGGCACAGTTCAAGGTACTAGCACTACACCAGCTAGCCAAGCTAATGCTGTCCCCTGGGTAAATGTGCCCCAAGAACTAGCCGGAGCTAATAATGATGCTAAAGAATACAGTGCCAACGTAGCCGGTTGTACCGGTTGTCATCTCATCACCGAAGCCGAATGGTTAACTATAGCCCAGAATGTCCTAAGCGTTCCTAGCAACTGGAACGGTGGAGTAGTTGGCACCAGTTATATATACAGTGGACACAATGACATTGTCCCAAACAACGCATTAGAGGCTAGTACCAACGACAGTGACGGTTACTACGGGACTGGCAATGTAGCCCCCTCAAACCAAAGACGAACCCTCACATTGACTAACGGTGAAGTCATCTGGGATTTAGCAGGGAATGTTCGGGAATGGACATCAGGCACAGTCCAATCTCCAACTATCCAACCTGGTGGTGCTGGTTACACTTGTCGTGAATGGAACGCCGCAACAACCGGGACTTTACCGGTCAATCCATTCCCGTCTTTTGGGACTCCAGCCGCCAGTGGTTGGAACGCTACAATAAATGGCATAGGCAGACTATGTAGTAGTTCAGACGATACGCTCCTGCGTGGCTTCCTTCGCGGTGGCGATTGGATCATTGGTAGCTATGCCGGTGTCTTGACACTGTATTTGAGCACTTTGCCCAGCAATGCGAGCAACAACATCGGGTTTCGTGTCTCTCAGTGATATAGATTAAACTCAAAAATATAAAACAGCCTTAAACCTAGTCCTTCTCTTCTAATTATTATTGTCGTTGCATACCGCTCGTGCTAAAATGTATCTGATGACACGTATTCAATTTATGATTATCAAAAAAATACGTGGCTTTACCATTGTCGAAATGCTAATCGTTGCGCCAATTGTCATTTTAGTGATTGGCATTTTTATAACCGCGGTCGTTAATATGACTGGTGACGTTCTGGCCACCAGGGCTTCTAATGTCCTATCCTATAATATTCAAGACGCGCTAAATCGTATTGAACAAGACGTAGACTCAAGTGGTGGATACCTCGCGACCAATAACATTACTCTCACCTCGCCTCAAGGATATGACGACATCACAGCATCTTTTAAAAACGTTGGGGCAAACGGTACGATGCTAATCCTCAACACCTACGCAACGACCAGCAGCCCGTTAAATTCAACGAGTATCGTATACACGCCCAGCCCAAACCTATGCGGTAGTAATTTGGTCAGCCAAAACCCGCCAGTTATGATGAACATCATCTATTTTGTAAAGAACGGCACGTTGTGGCGACGTGTTGTGGCGCCCTCTAATTATATGACTATTGGCTGTAGTGTGCCGTGGCAACAGCCAAGTTGTGCGCCTGGCTTTACTACACCAAGTTTTTGTAAAACCCAAGATACACGACTTGTCGATGGCATAGTATCCGGTACTGGCTTTGGCGTCGGCTACTATACAAGTGCCAGCTCTACAATCGCAAATAGTACGGCCAGCGACAGCGGCCAATCAGACAGCGCCAGGCAGGCCGCCCTACAATCAACCAACACGGCAAGTGTTACTATTAATGCCACCAGCACCGTAGCCGGCCGCAATATTAGTCAATCTGGCACAATGCGCGCAATCAGCCCAAATAATAACACAACAACAACACCAGTTGCTAAAACAGTGGAGGTCTTAGTGGTAGCGGGTGGTGGCGGTGGAGGTGGATTTGGTGGTGGCGGTGGAGGTGGATATCAATATGACGCTACTCATTCTGTTAGCGCAGGACCTTTTTCAGTCACAGTCGGTGATGGCGGCGGCGGAGCAGCCAGCGGTAATGTACATGGAACTAATGGTAGCAATTCAATTTTTGATACTATAATGGCAACCGGCGGCGGCGGCGGCGGAGCTTTTGACAATACGAATTTAAATGGGGCTGACGGAGGTAGTGGTGGAGGAGCAGGAACAGATGGCGGTGGGAATGGATATACAAGCGGTGCCGTTGGCTTGGGAACGAGCGGGCAAGGACACGATGGAGGATTGGCTGTGAATAGTGCTACTGCATCAGGTGGTGGAGGAGGTGCAGGTGCGGTAGGAGGTGCAGGAGTAACTACAACAGGAGGTAATGGCGGTAGCGGTACAGCTAATTCTATTTCAGGTTCATCTGTAACTTATGCAGGTGGTGGTGGTGCAAGTGGTCAATTCGGTGCAGGGACAGGTGGTAGTGGCGGTGGTGGTAATGGCGGTATCAATTCTGGTGGAAATCGAACTGCTGGTACAGCCAATACTGGTGGAGGTGGAGGTGGAGGATACAATACAACAGGTATGGCAGGTGGTTCTGGTGTAGTTATAATCAGTTACCCAACCAACTCACTGAACGTAAACGTCACAGGAACAGTAGCCACTACTACTTCAAATGGGAATACTATCCAAACATTCACAGGCAATGGAACTTTCACGGTGAACTAATACAAACCGCAAAAACTTGAAAGCGGCAAACCACTTGTGCTAATATGGACGTTATAGTATATTACAATCATAATCAATAACAAGGGGGCATTAGGAATGATTTTACACAATATCAAGAGTAAGCGAAAAGATAGCGGTTTCACCATCGTTGAACTTTTGGTCGTTATCGTTGTTATTGGTATTTTGGCCGCTATTACGATAGTTTCGTATACTGGTGTAACGACACGAGCAAAAGCAGCTCAAGCACAAAGCAATGCAACTTCAGCACAATCTGTAGCTGAAGCTTATAACGCCGACCTTGGATATTATCCTGCGACCGCCGCCGCCTTTAGTACCGGTAGCGCATCCACAAAGTTACCATCTGGAATGTCTATAATTGCAGACGCAGCAACCACGACAATAACTGCAGCTAATGGTCAGACCACAGTTGGGTATTCTTGTTTAACTAACTGTACGTCACCAGTAACTGGCGGCCGCATAACTTGGTGGGACTTCGGCGCAGCGACTCCAGGTGTAAAATATGTCTACATAGGAACAGCAACATCAGCCGGTCCTTGGGGATATTAGTATCGCACAATCCTAAATACCCGCCGAATTTGGTGGGTATTTAAATTGCAAAAAAAATATCAATTTATCGTGCTTGTGTTTATAAAATATGTACTTTATAATATGTAATTAGTATAACTTTATTGATAAATTAGGAGGCAATCAAAAAATGGGCAAATTAATTAACCACAGTAACGGCAGGAAAGACAGCGGTTTTACAATCGTCGAACTTTTAGTCGTGATTGTTGTAATCGGGATTTTGGCCTCTATTACGATAGTTTCATATACCGGTGTAACAGCAAGGGCAAAGGATGCTCAGGCGCTTAGTAACGCGCAAGCAGCAGCCCAAGTAGCTGAAGTAATGAACGCCGACAATGGCAATTACCCAATCACTGCGGCATCATTTGCTACTGGTAGCACAACGACAAAACTACCGTCTGGCGTAACTGTAAAAGTAGGTACTACACTTGCTACTGAAACGGCAATAACATCTACTGACGGACAAACTTCCGTATCGTTTTCTTGTACAGGAGCCTGTACTGCAGCAGGAATTACCGGTGGTCGCATCACGTATTGGAGCGTAGGAAGCACCGGTGTGAAATATGTCTATTTTGGTGCAGCGAACTCAAGTAGCACCTTTGTCGCACCAGGTACTTAAACAGAATCTGTTAGTGCATAGTGTAATTCGTAATAATAACCAATGCTACCTCTATGCATTCGTCTGATATGTAAATTGGATGTTTATAATTAAAATAATAAGTATGCGTTAAACAACTGCTAAATAAATCTGATGATTATATCTGCTTGTGTTTACCGTATAAGCTGTGATATATTTAATCTATAATACAATAAAACATCTTAAGAAGGGCATTTGAGCATGGCTATAAATATAATCAAAGGCACCAATAGAAATCACGGTTTCACCATCGTTGAACTTTTGGTTGTTATCGTTGTTATCGGTATCTTGGCGGCTATTACGATAGTTTCATATAGTGGCGTTACGAGTAGGGCGAAAACAGCAAGTGCTCAATCAGCAGCAAAAGGCACCATAGATAAGATTAACGCTTATCTTATCGATGCTAACGCGGCAACAAATTACCCTACCACCCTAGCAGCTCTAACTGGAGCCAGCGCTGATGGTAAAACTTACGACTTATCAGGCGTCACCTATGGGGCACCTGGTTCAGGGGTAGACCCTAGTGTTATCCGAACATCAGTTTGTGGCTATAAGACCGTAGCTGGTGTTGCGACGGATGCATCTTCAGTATATGCGGACATTATTGCCCCACCCGCATTAACAGGTGGTGTTATTACCGGTATGAAAGTTGAGTATTACAAGTATGATCCAACAGTTGGAATCCAGACTTTAACGATGGGTGTCACTTCTGGCTCAACACCAATTGCTATCACCTGCGTTGTTACCGGTTCTTAATATATCGTGGAGCCTCAGAATCCTCCGGCCTAAAACCGGAGGATTTTTATTTTTTATTTATTATCACTAGGCAGAGAGAAAGATCTGGCGAACTTCGTGACTTCCTTTCTGAGTTTAGCCAATTCAGTAGAGTTGTCACGATTGTCAATCGCCTGTTTCATCCAATCAGCAATTTGTACCATATCCTTGGTTTTAAGTCCACGAGTCGTTATAGCCGGTGTGCCAAGTCGCAAGCCGCTAGGCCTAAATGGCGGCAATATATCGTCAGGTATAGCGTTAGCGTTAGCTGTCAGCCCAATGGCATCAAGCGCGACTTCGGCCGTCTTGCCATCAATTCCAAAGCTCTTGTATATATCGGCTAATATCAGATGATTACTTGTACCGCCTGTAACCAACTGGAAACCTCGTTTCTGTAATTCATCAGCCAGCGCCGAGGCATTGTCAAGAATCTGCTGAGCATATTGTTTAAACTCGGGTTGTAGAGCTTCATGGAAAGCGACCGCTTTAGCGGCGATTGTATGCATATGCGGCCCGCCTTGCGTCCCAGGAAAGATTGATCGGTCAATAAGCGTAGGAATGTTTTCAATCGTCTTTTCAGGCGCTTTCAGCGGATTACTGACCATACCTTTGGATAGAATCAGCCCGCCGCGCGGCCCGCGTAGTGTTTTGTGCGTGGTCGTCGTTATAACATGAAAGCCGTAGTCAAATGGGTTCTTAGCTACGCCAGCAGCAATCAGCCCGGCGATATGAGCCATATCAGCCATCAGTAAAGCACCGACTTCGTTGCCAATGACGGCAAATTTGGCATAATCAAGCTCACGCGGATAGGCGCTAAACCCAGCCAAAATAATTTTGGGTTTGTGTTTTAGTGCTAGCTGTCTTAGTTCATCATAATCAATCTCGCCAGTCGAGATATCCTTCATCTTGTAGCGCACGAAATTGTATAAATGCGCGCTTCGAGTTACTGGCGCACCATGCGTCAAATGGCCGCCATGGCCCAAATCCATAGCTAATACGGTATCACCTGGCTTTAACCACGCGTGATAGACAGCTTCATTAGCCGGCGCCCCAGAATGAGGTTGTACATTAGCATGATCGGCCCCAAACAATTGCTTGGCACGATCAATCGCCAATTGTTCTATTTGATCTGTAAATTCTTGTCCGCCATAGTAACGTTTGCCAGGATATCCTTCTGAATATTTATTAGTAAAGACACTACCAAGTGCGTTCAAAACGTCCCTACTAACGTAATTTTCACTTGGTATTAATTCCAATCCGTCTCGTTGCCTATTCTCTTCACTAGCAATAAGTTTTGCCACCTGTTTATCAATCATAACTATAGTCCTCCTATTTTGCTCAATTATAACGATTATACCACTTATCAATATTACATTATTGGTCCGGTCGAGCACTTATTGTATAGTTGACCCTATATCATGATTGATATATTATAAATCAAATGACAAATGACGATTACAAGATCAAAATCGGTAAACTTATTCAAGAGACCCGACAATCCCGCGGGCTAACACAAACTCAACTAGCCGAAGCCCTGGGCACTAGCCAAAGTGCCATTAACCGTATCGAAAAAGGTGGCCAAAATATCAGCCTTGAGATGTTGGCCCGCATTAGCGACGTTCTGTCAAGCGAGCTAGTCAGCCTTAACCAGTCTGGTAAAATCAATTTTCGCATCAACGGCGGTAAAAAACTGTCAGGTGAAATCGAAGTAAAAACCAGCAAAAATGCAGCTGTTGGGCTGCTTTGCGCCAGTTTGCTTAACCACGGAACAACAACAATCAGGCGCGTTGCTCGTATTGAAGAGGTAAATCGTATTATCGAAGTCCTCCAAAGCAT
>Ga0209748_1001730_pt1 | contig 10716 bp, 4 predicted proteins | sample BarGraIncu00421A_FD_185490 | JGI IMG/M metagenome (GOLD analysis project Ga0209748, IMG submission 185490) | Arctic peat soil microbial communities from Barrow, Alaska - Barrow Graham LP Incubations 004-21A (SPAdes) (version 2) | ecosystem: Environmental > Terrestrial > Soil > Wetlands > Peat... | reverse complement strand
AACTGTTTAAATCTCGTTTTTTCTTTTGCCCGTAGGGCATTAATGTCAATAGAAATATGTTTCTCCCCTCTCTTTTGCCCGTAGGGCATAAACATTTAAGGTTAATCCCCTACGGGGAAAAGATTCATTATGGCGATCTTTCTATTGATATTAATGCCCTACGGGCAATTTTAAACAGTTTCTAAGAATTTCGTTTAAACCTGATCTATCGGGTTTAAATTGAATTAGCATTCTGAAAACTACTAATATTTGCGTTTTCTTTTTATGAAGTAAAAAGATGCAATGATCAGGACTACAGCAGAAAGCAGCAAAATATAATTTAAATATTTAAATTTACTGATTTCAAGTGGCGCATTGTCACCGATATTTACATAACCTGCCCAGTAATAAGGAAATGAGGTTAACTGATCGCTTTGTTTCAAATAATCTAGCTTTGCCTGTCGGAGCGCTTCGTCTTTGGCAAGCCCTTCGGTCAGGTGTTTATAGAAAAGTTCCATTAATAAGGCGCTGGAATTATCCTCTACCGACCAAAGCGTCATGACGACTGAAGGGACGCCGGCATAAAAGAAACCACGTGCTATACTTATTATTCCTTCGCCCAACTGAAGCTTTCCAGATCCTGTGTTACAGGCACTGAGAATAGCAAGTTCGGCATTAAGATTCATGTTAAATAATTCATATGTATTGAGTAACCCATCTTCTTTTTTATCCACACCGGGTGTAAAGACGAGTTTCGAATACATAGGATTTTCATTATCTATGATTGTATGTGCCGATAGATGAAGAATGTTATAATTTGGAGCCTCAGACTTAAACATTGCTTCTGATGCCATTTGTCCAATAAGGACTTTACCTTTATAGATCGTTGATACTCTTTTGACCTCTTCCAAAGCGCCCGGAATTGGGAACAATGTCATTGCAGAATCCGGTTTTCCTTTAAAAAGGTTTTTGTACGGATAATTTTTGTCGTAAGTTGGAGCAAATGCAGCAAGGTCAATTGATTGTTGCCGGTGTTTTTCTTTTCGGCCAAAGACAATAGTTGCCGAGGGCGAATAATTGATAGCGTGATCTTTGATCAGATAAGGAAGTGACCTGAAATCAAGTCCTTTATTCACCGGGTCGCTGGTTAACAGAACATCAAAAGGAATGTAAAGTAATTGACCATCCGGAACGATAATCAGATCTTTACCGGCGATCTCATTTTTAAAGGGTTCAAGCAATACCCGGTACAATTTGCGGGCAGAATTTATAAAAAGCGAGTAATTGGATGCATTGATTTTTGAAGGGTCAACTTTGGTGAGCTGTTCATGTAAAATTTTGATTTGATTTTTGATTTCAGTAGTCAAACTTGTTCGGTGGATGCGTTGTTTATCTTTAGTGATAACAAAAGCAAATAAAACTGTATCGCTTACATAATATTCCAGAAAAGCCTGTTTATTGGTGAGTTTTGATGTGATATCATCCATCGTAATGACATTCTTATCGTACTTCAAACTGTAGTATGCAGGATATTTTTTCTCAATTATTTTGACAATGCTGTCGTGTTTCAGGTTTAGCTGAAACAACTTATAGTCGAATAAATCCAGTTTGTTCTTATCCAGCGTTTTAGATTGCTTCTGATCATAGATGAGTTTTTGATAATTTGAAATATCAATATTCAATGATCGCTCATAAGATTGTAATGATGCTGGTACTTTTCCTATCTGACGGGCCTCTACTTCACGCAGATAACTCAACATAACTGCAGATTTATTTTTCTCTGAAAAGCGAAATGCATCTTTGATGTTTTGACTATTCTTTTGGTTTTTATCCAATTCTGCGACTAACTCCATAAGCACCAATGATATTTTTTGAGCCCTTTCGCGAATGGCATATTTTGACTCCTCTGATACATATATATCCCTGATATTATCCAGCATGACGAGGGCTTGTTCTCCGGAAAGCATTGCCGCTTTGAGCAGGTCTTTTCTTTTTTGATCTCTGCGATACCAGTTCATTAAGGTAATCGTCTTGTATTGAAGAATGTCAAAATAAACAAAAGATGGATAAGCTGTTTTTACATTTGGCGTTTTTAAGATATTCTGTGTTGAGAATTTCTCATCAATTGAAATTAAAGCTTTTTGGTAAAAGTCTAACGCTTTTGGATATTCACGGGTATTCCCGGAATAATAATTTCCTAAAAAACTATATACTAAAGCAACATTTTGATTTTTATTTGTGAAATATTTAGTGAATATTGCCAATGCATTATTAAGAAAAGGCAACCCGTTTTTTTGATGAAGGTTTAAAAACTCACCATATTTATATGATGAAAATGCTACTTCCTGATCCTGTCCGGGTATTTGTTTGGCTGTATTGATCGAAGACAAATAGTATTTCTGAGCGGCCTGAAATTTTCCCTGTTTATCGTAAATACCTGCTATATTGCGATCAATCTTTATTACAAGCGGAGATTTTGAATCGTTCTTTCTGGCAATAAATAGAGCATTAAGCGCTTCTTCATATTTTTCCTGATTCTCATAAACATATCCTAAATTAACATAAATCGTGTTAATCGTTGGATGTTGTTCAGGATAATAGTCTTGTAATATTCTGAGTGCCTGTTGATAATAAGTCAATGCTTTTCCAAAGTCTTTCTGGTCAGTCACAATATTTCCTTTATTAAGATATACTATTCCTAAACTTTTTCTCTGGGATGGATCATTTTTTAAAATCGCCTCAGCCTGAGAATTAAAATCGAAGGCTTTATCGGGTTTACCTATTTGATAGAAATAAACACCGAGATTTATATATACCTGAGTTATAGCGATACTCTTTTCACCATATTTATGCTTATTTATGTCTAACGAGAGATAGAAATAAGGCTTTGCATTATCAAAGTCACCTTTTAGTGCATAAACGATAGCAACATTTAGTGCAAACATGGCATTATCTGTACCAAAGGGGTTTGTTTTATTAGCAATTGCCAAAGCTCTTTTATAATTTTCTAAAGCTAAATTTAGATTATGTAAATAGAAATAGACATTTCCTATTCCATTGTATTCAAGTGATTGTGAAATATGATCTTTTCCATAAATACGTGTTTCGCATTCTATTGCTGAATTAAAAGCCTTTCGAGCATCATCAGCTTTGCCCATTTCATAAGAACATAGTCCTATTTTATGGTAAATATCGCCCAGTTTAGAATAATCTTTTAGCTTTTCAGCCCATTTCTTAGCTTCCATATAATGTTGAAGAGCAACATCTTTTTGGTTATTGATTTTGGTGTAACAATCTCCAAACAATGAATGAAGGTTGTATGCAAAAACTTGTTCTTTTTGTGATGATGGAGTGAGCTTAATTTTTAAAAGCAATAAAACTGCTTCATCCGGTTTATTTTGTTTGAGTTTTGAAGTGGCCTGATTAAGAAGATCCTGAATTGTGGTCTGATTATTGATAGAAACCAGCGGATTACATTTAACATGTAAGGAAAATGAGACAAAAATTAATGCAATATATAACCAACTAAAGCAATAGCCATTTCTATAAAATCTACCTTTTGGTTTTTTTTGCATCTCGTAATAAGGAATTGATGAGCTTTTGGTATGTAGTTTACTTTAGGCTGTAAAGTTAAGTATTGGTTTGAATAATTGGATAGACGGTTTGTAAATATTTTATGATTTTTGATAAACTTGATAAACTTTAACATATTAAGGGATCTTATCTCATTGGTTCAATGATTTTCACTTGTAAATAAATTAAAATTAACAGAACGAAAAAAGGCAGTTCAATAATTGAACTGCCTTTTAAAAATCAAAAAATTAATTCTATCTGGCAAGAATCATCCGCGAAGTTGCAGAATAATTCTTATCCCCTTTTAAACTGATGGTACAGAAATAAACACCTGATTGCAATGAATTTCCACTAAAAGGAAGTTCTTTTAATCCGGCTTCCTGATAACCTTTAACTGGTGTTGCTACCAATTGTCCTTGAATATTAAATATTTTCATTTCTACATTTCCTGAAGCAGGTAATGTATAGACAATTTTTGTTGTGCCATTAAATGGGTTTGGGAAGTTCCCTTTTAGGGCAAAAGCAAAGTTAACACCATTTTGTAGCATTAATTTAGGCAATTCAATTTTGGCGCTATATACAAGGTCTCCTGATTTACTGATCAGCTGACTGTTGTCACCAAGTGTAAATGTTGATTCATTTCCATTGGTTGATTTACCTTTTATGATAAAAAGAGTAGTACTGTTCTCCAGATCGAGCGGTTTCATATTAGGATCCAACCAGTTTACTGTTATCGTCTGACCTGTGATAGAAATATTTAATCCCTGAATAGAAGGAATTACTTCGTCAATCTTGAAGTTAGCAGGACAATTAATGGTTAATCCAAATCCTGAAGCAGGAACTGCTGAAGTAATTTTAACCGGTAATTCAAGAATAGAATTGAGCGTATTATTGGTATTAGTGAAGGCAATATTAATTGCCGAAGAAGGTTTACTTCCGGGCAAATATACTGATCCTAAATCTCCGGTTGATGTACCACTTGAAGGAGGCAATGGGATATCAGGTCCACCTGTATCATCAGTACTGCCTTTTCTACCAGTCGTCACTGTAAAATGGGATGTTTCGAACTTCCAGTTTCCTGCAGGGAAAGTAACAGACGGTCTGGCCCATGCAGCTAACATTAAATTTAAGTCTTTACTGTCAACAACATTATTGTTATCAACATCTGCAGCAAGGAGCTGAATTTTATCGAGGGGCAAAAAACCATTAGAATACATTAAAAGTGATAAACAATCTTTCATCGAATAACCACGTGATGGTTGGTCCGAACTGGCTTTTATTGAATAATCGCCGGCAGGTATATTTGTGAATGAATATATTCCATCACCATTTGTAATAGTTGTTGCGATAACCTGATTTGTCTGGTTTATCAGTTTTACGGTAACATTACTCAACGGAGATTGACTGTCGTTGTGATAAATGTATTTACCAGTTACATTAACTGTTTGAGCCTGAGCTGCTGACATAATAATTATGGCTGCTGCTACTGACATCAATCTGAATAAATTTCTCTTGCCCATCATGATTCAAAATTAGTGTAAATATAATATCATTTTAGTAGTAAAGGGATTTCTTTAATCTTAATCCAAAAAAACATAAAAGGTAACCCTAAAAAGTAAAAAAAAATGAAAAGAATTTTTAAAATTGCTTTCATCGTTTTTTTTTACAGTACCTTAGTCACATAATTCGGAACGTTTATAATTTTTTTATTTGAGTTAAAAATCAGATAAACAGTAAATTAACAGAAACGTTTAAAAATTGTTGATAAAAAGTTTGAAAAATGGTATTACCTTTTAAAAAAAGATGGATTAAGGAGCAATGGGGATGATTCGTTATTCAGATGAAGCGATTGTTGAAGGACTGAGATTAAGAAAGGAGAATATAATAAAGTTTGTGTACAGAGAATTTTTTCCAATGACACGACACTTAATCATTAATAATTCTGGAACTGATCAAGATGCGGAAGATGTTTTTCAAGATGCATTGGTTATTGTGTACAAAAGGATAATTATTGATGAACTTTCTTTAAACAGTTCTTTAAAAACATTTTTTTATTCTGTATGTCGGAATATTTGGCTTCAACGGCTTGGTAAATTAAAGGAACAAAATCATGAATTTGTCGATTTTGAAAGCATAACAGCAATACCGGAACCATCAATTGAAGAAATACAGAATATTGAGAATGCAAAACACAAGCTTTATCAGTTGCATTTTCTGAATTTAAGCGAAGATTGCCAAAAGGTTTTACAACTTTTTCTGAAAAAGATATCACTGCGTGAGATTGCAAGCATAATGGGATATAAAACAGAAAATTATGCAAAAACAAGAAAATTTAATTGCAAGGAAGAATTGAAAACACGAATACTTAATGACCCAAACTATTTAAAACTTTATGCTGATGATTAAGAAAACATCACACAGTCAGAGTATTGAACAATACCGCTTTGGTCCTATGTCTGAAAGTGAGAGATTGAAATTTGAACAGGACTTGGTGGAAAATCCAAGACTTAACCATGAGTTTCAGCTTGACATTGAATTAGAAGAGTCTTTGCAGCAATATGATATTATAGATCTGCGCCGAAAACTCTTTAGGGCTATGAATGAAGAAAGAGCACAGGTTAAAATGCCAGCCAGAAAATCATACTATTCTAAATGGTATATGGTTGCAGCCAGTATTACTTTTTTGATATTACTTGGTGGTGCTTTGCGGTTAATGAATCCTGTTAAATATACGAATAATACACTTTTTGAGATGTATTATACAGGTGAAAATGCTCATAACTTAACCCGTTCGGCCGGAAACACAAATGATGAGGCGATGACAAAATATCGTGAGGGTGATTATAACAGTGCGCTTGTCCTTTTCAATGAAATTTTGGATAAAGATCCATCCAACATTTATATCAGGTATTATTCAGGGCTCGCAAGTATTGAGGCTAATCAGAATCAAAAGGCCATTGGTGAGTTCAAATATATTATTGATCAGAAAAACAATTTATTTGTTGAGAATGCACAGTGGTATCTGGCTTTGAGTTATCTGAAAAATAATCAGGTAAAAGATGCGAAAAGCTTACTTGTTCAAATCAATAATTCTTCAAATCCTCATAATAAGGAAGCATCGCAAATATTGAAGAGAATTACTGAATAACTCACCTGGACTACTTTAAACTAATTTTTTCTCATACGTTTTAATTTTTTGCGTTAGTTTTCAGATTGCTTTCACAAATAAGAGTGGCTGTTTCAATATACCGAAACAGCCCTTTTGTTTATACATCCGGTCCATCGGCAATCATAAGTTAAAATAATGTTAAAAATATTAAAAAATAATAAATGTAATGAGATGATGTATACTCTTTTTTAGGAATCGGGGGTAAACAATTTTCTCTTTATATGGTACAAATTTATTTTTATGATGATTCTGATAACTTAACTGTTAAGCAATTAACAATAAAAATAATTTATTCAAAATTATAAATAAATGCCCTTTTTTCTCTTTCATAAAATGTAATCTTTACTCATTTTAAATTATGTTTTGGGTAGTCGAAAAGATTTTAATTTCATCTATTTATAATAGTTAAAATAGTAATTTTGCCAGAAATATAAGTCGGGTCCCTCGTAATTTATAAAACAGGGCAGATTAACCAATTAGCATATGACAACAAAGAAAAATTTTATCACTTGTGACGGTAACTATGCGGCAGCACATATCGCTTACCTGTTCAGCGAAGTAGCTGCCATTTATCCGATCACCCCTTCATCAACAATGGCTGAATACGTAGATGAATGGTCAGCCAACGGACGCAAGAACATTTTTGGCGAAACAGTAAAGGTGACTGAAATGCAATCTGAGGCAGGTGCAGCAGGTGCTTTGCATGGCTCGCTTCAGGCTGGCGCCTTAACAAGTACATATACTTGTTCGCAGGGGTTATTGTTGATGATTCCTAACATGTATAAAATTGCAGGAGAATTACTCCCGGCAGTATTTCATGTTTCAGCCCGTGCAATAGCTGCACAGGCGTTATCAATATTTGGTGATCATCAGGATATATATGCTGTTCGTCAGACCGGTTTTGCCATGTTGGCATCGGGTAGCGTACAGGAAATTATGGATATTGCAGCAATTGCGCATCTTGCGTCAATTAAGTCACGCGTTCCATTCCTGCATTTCTTCGATGGTTTCCGTACTTCTCATGAAATCCAGAAGGTTGAAGTTCCGGATACTGATGAGTTGGCAAAACTATTTGACTTTAAAGCATTGCAGGAATTCAGAGATCGTGCTTTAAATCCTGAACATCCTGTAACCCGCGGTACAGCTCAAAACCCGGATATCTACTTCCAGAGTCGTGAGGCATTAAATCCTTATTTTGACGCTGTTCCTGACATGGTTGAAGATTACATGCAGAAACTGAGTAAAGTTTCAGGTCGTGAATATCATCCATTTACATATTATGGAGCACCCAATGCAGAAAACATTGTTGTTGCAATGGGTTCTATTAATGAAACTCTAAAAGAAGTAATTGATCATCTCAACGCAAAGGGCGAAAAATTAGGTTTGATTTCAGTTCATCTGTATCGTCCATTTTCTCCTAAATATTTCTTTAATGTATGTCCAAAGACTGTTAAAAGAATTACAGTTCTTGACCGTACAAAGGAACCAGGCGCAACCGGTGATCCTCTCTACCTTGATATCAAGGAAATATTCTATGATAAAGCAAACCGTCCATTGATTGTTGGTGGTCGTTATGGTCTTTCTTCAAAGGATACTACTCCTGCAATGATGATTACAGTGTTCGATAACATGAAAATGACCGAACCTAAAAATCATTTCACAGTAGGTATTGTTGATGATGTTACATTTACTTCATTGCCATTAATACCTGAAATTGACCTATCTACAGCCGGTACTTTTCAGGCTAAATTTTATGGTTTAGGTTCGGATGGTACGGTTGGTGCTAACAAGAATTCAATCAAGATCATCGGAGATACAACTGATAAATATTGTCAGGCATATTTTGCTTATGATTCAAAGAAATCAGGTGGTATAACAGTTTCGCATCTTCGTTTTGGCGACAGTCCGATCCGTTCACCATATCTGGTTAATACTCCCGACTTTGTAGCTTGTCATGTTCCTTCATACCTTGGAAAATATGACGTTTTAAAAGGTCTGAAAAAAGGTGGTACATTCCTGTTGAATAGTTCACATAGTCCTGCTGAAACACTTGAGCGTTTGCCCGATGATATGAAAGTCTATTTGGCTAAAAACGAAATCAAGTTCTATATCATGAATGCAACTGTGATTGCAGAAGAGATTGGACTTGGAAATCGTACAAATACTATCATGCAGAGTGCGTTCTTTAAAATTGCCAATGTAATTCCTTACGAAAAGGCAGTTGATTATATGAAGAAGGCAATCATCAAGAGCTTTGGCCGTAAGGGTGAAGAAGTAGTTACTATGAACAACCTGGCTGTCGATCGTGGTGGTGAAGTTGAAATGGTTAAAATACCTGCTGAATGGAAAACACTTATTGCTGCTAAAGAAGAAGACACACGCGAGATTCCTGATTTCATAAAGAATATTATGGAGCCTGTCAATGCACAAAAAGGTGATGATTTGCCTGTAAGTGCATTTAAGGGTCGTGAAGATGGTACTTTCCCTGCTGGAACTGCCGCTTACGAAAAACGTGGCATTGCAGTAAGCATTCCTGAATGGATACCTGCAAATTGTATCCAGTGTAACCAGTGTTCTTATGTATGTCCTCACGCTGCAATCCGTCCTTTCCTTATCAATGAAAAAGAGGTAGAAATTTTACCGGAAAGCATTGAGACATTAAATGCTATTCCTCAAAAACAATTTGCAGGCTATCAATTCCGTATGCAGGTATCTGCACTCGATTGTTCAGGTTGCGGAAACTGTGCTGATGTTTGTCCTGCAAAAACCAAAGCTTTGGTAATGCAGCCACTCGAAAGCCAGATGGTTCAGGCAGACAATTTTGATTTCATGGTTAAGAATGTTACTTATAAAGATACCATTGTACCAAAAGATCAGAATGTTAAGAACAGTCAGTTCGCTCAACCACTGTTTGAGTTCTCAGGAGCTTGTTCAGGTTGTGGCGAAACTCCATATATTAAACTGATCACTCAATTGTTCGGTGATAGAATGATGGTTGCCAACGCAACCGGTTGTTCTTCAATTTATGGTGGTTCTGCACCCGCAACACCTTATTGCACGAATGCTGAAGGTCAAGGTCCATCATGGGCAAATTCATTATTTGAAGACAATGCAGAGTACGGTTTAGGAATGGCTACGGCTGTGAATAAGATGCGTGATACCATTGTTAACAAGATGAAAGCAGAAATAAATGGAAGCATGAGTGCTGAAACCAAGGCTGCATTTACTGAATGGATTGAAGGGATGAACAATGCTGCTGCTTCTAAAGAGGCTTCAGGTAAAGTAATTGCTTGTCTTGAAAAAGAAAACAATCCTGTTGCAAAAGAAATTCTTAAACTTAAACAATATCTCATCAAGAAGAGTCAATGGATGTTTGGTGGTGATGGTTGGGCTTATGATATCGGATATGGTGGATTAGATCACGTACTTGCTTCTGGTGAAGATGTAAATGTTTTGGTAGTTGATACTGAAGTTTATTCAAATACAGGTGGGCAGTCTTCAAAAGCTACTCCAATCGGAGCAGTAGCTAAATTTGCTGCTTCCGGAAAACGTGTTCGTAAAAAGGATTTGGGTATGATGGCAATGTCATACGGATATGTATATGTTGCACAGGTTGCAATGGGTGCCAATCAAACACAGTACCTGAAGGCAATCAAAGAAGCAGAAGCTTATCCGGGACCATCATTGATCATTGCGTATGCTCCATGTATCAACCATGGTCTTCGCGAAGGAATGGGTCGTACACAAGCACAATCAAAAAGTGCGGTTGAAGCAGGCTACTGGCACATGTATCGCTTTAATCCTACTTTAGAAGATCAGGGTCAGAATCCATTTATTCTTGATTCAAAAGAACCTGATTGGAGCAAATTCCAGGATTTCCTACAAAGCGAAGTTCGTTATTCATCACTTTCCAAGTCTGTACCTGCTGAAGCTGCAGAGCTTTTCCAGGCTGCAGAAACCAATGCCAAGTGGCGTTATAATGGTTACAAACGTTT
>Ga0209748_1001729_pt1 | contig 10717 bp, 8 predicted proteins | sample BarGraIncu00421A_FD_185490 | JGI IMG/M metagenome (GOLD analysis project Ga0209748, IMG submission 185490) | Arctic peat soil microbial communities from Barrow, Alaska - Barrow Graham LP Incubations 004-21A (SPAdes) (version 2) | ecosystem: Environmental > Terrestrial > Soil > Wetlands > Peat... | reverse complement strand
CAATCCCTTTAACTGCTTTTGCCAGTTCAACATCTTCTCCTCCCCACTCTCCATTCTTGTTTTTTGACACACCTGAATGTGAAATACAAATTATAATATTACATTTTTCGGACTGAAGCTCCTTTATCATTTTCTTAGCAAAGGAAGATTGCTTTTCAAAAGTGACAGGAGCCGCTTTAGGAGCCACATCGACAGCATCAATACCCAGGATTGAAAAAATGCCGAATTTAATTCCATCCTTTGTCAATATCAGTTTTCTGCTAACAATATTGTCTGCGAAAAGTTTTTCAAGAGCATCGTCCCTGCTATCTTTTTTGTCAAACTTAGCATTTCCTATAAGTAATGGTGGTATCTCCCCTTTTTTAGCGGATATGCTAATAAAGGCAGCCAGCCATTCAGGTCCGAATTCATATTCATGATTCCCGACACCAATTGCATCATAGCCCATCTCCTTCATCAACCGAAGCTGAAATCCTGTTTTTATTTCGAGACTGGGGAAAAGTGTTCCCATCATGAAATCCCCTGCATCAAGTACAAGAGTTGTTCCTGTATTTCTTTCCTTTTCAGTCTTAAATATTGCCGCTATCCTTGCAAATCCTCCAACAGTTTTGTCATCATTTACAGTCAAAGGAGAATATGCAGATTCAGGAGCATACCCGATTAGACGCGAATGAAGATCATTTGTATGAAGAATTGTAATCTTCTTTTCTGTTTGTGCAGATAGTGAATGGATTGAAATAAACCATATTAAAAAAACTAATGTCTTTCTCATAATCAGGTATATTGTGTAATTACAAATCTAAATAAAAATGTTCTAAATCACTTCAGCTACAATAAAAGTGCTACCTCCTATAAATATCATATCCGATTTTTTTGCATTTTTTCTGGCAGAAGAGAGAGCAGTTTTAACATCCGAATAACTTTCTCCGGTTAGTCCGTATTTCGAAGCCTCAAACTGAAGAATTTCTTCTTTAAGTGCCCTTGGAACTGATGCTTTTGTAAAGTAATAATATGCATCTTTTGGGAAAAGTGGTAAAACTGATTTCAGATCTTTATCATTGACAAAGCCAAGGATTATATGTAAAGCCGATTTTGGAACATGCCGTATCTGATCCAGCACATATTCCAAACCCTCCCTGTTGTGTCCTGTATCACAGATAGTTAATGGGGCTATGCTCAATATTTGCCATCGTCCGTAAAGACCGGTGTTTAACACAACTTTTCTAATACCTTCAGTAATATTTCGCTCTGAAAACTCAAAAACATCTCTTAAAATATTAAAAGCAGTGAAAACTGCCTGAAGGTTCTTTGACTGATAATCCCCTCCTAGTAACATTGTTCCTTCGTATATATACCCTGTTGACAATTCAGTCATCAAATACCTTCTTTCTCCTTTCGTACCATCACTTTTTTTAAGATAGCATGAAAAAAATTTATCGGCAAAAAAGATCTGAGAATCAGATTCATTAGCTTTTTTAATAAAGACATTTTCTGTTTCCGGCTGTGTTTCACTTATTAACACGGGGATCTTCCTTTTTATAATTCCTGACTTTTCAACAGCGATCTTTTCAAAAGTATCCCCAAGCAGTTCCATGTGATCGTGACCAATATTTGTAATTACTGATAAAACAGGATTTATAATATTTGTTGAATCAAGTCTACCTCCGAGACCAACCTCAATAACTGCAACATCGATATTGCATTCAGCAAAGTAATTAAAAGCCATTGCCACAGTCATTTCAAAAAATGAAGGTTTCATGGCCTCAATAATCTCCCTGTGTTTTGCAACAAATGTCACAACGTCATTTTCAGCGATCATCTTGCCATTCACTTTTATTCTTTCCCTGAAATCTTTAAGGTGAGGGGAAGTATATAATCCAGTTTTATAACCGGCTTCCTGCAAAATGGAAGCAATCATATGTGAAACAGACCCTTTACCATTTGTTCCGGCGACATGAATTGTACGGTATTTCAGGTGAGGATTGCTGAAATAATTGTCAAGGGCAATTGTGTTTTTCAGATCATTCTTATAGGCAGCTTTTCCTATCCTGTGATATGCAGGAAGCTGACTGAATAGAAACTCGAGGGTTTGTTCGTAATTCATGGTTTAAAGTTACTGATCAATTGTAAAAGGCAACAGGCAACTGAGGCCAGGCAACAGGTCCTTTTTCTCACAATATATTTCAACATAGTTCAACATATTTCAATTTTCCCCTCCAAAATAACAAACTTAACAATTTCATAACAATTTGTATCTTAAAATAGTTATTTTTGCAGGTATGAACGTGTCTGTTTGTTAAGATGTAAACTATTGATATTAAATCATTAACGATGAGAAGGAAACACAATAAGAAACTCTTCATAATTGATACCAACGTTTTGCTTCATGATTATAAATGTATTTACAATTTTGAAGAAAATGATATTATAATACCTATTGTGGTACTGGAGGAGCTCGATAAATTCAAAAGGGGAAATGATCTGATCAACTTTCATGCCCGTGAGTTTACACGGGAGCTTGACAAACTTTCCGGGGACATGCTGCTGACTTCCAATATTCCTCTTGGAGAAAATCTTGGGAATATGCATATTGAAACAGGTAAAGACTTCTCGGAAAAGGTAAATCAATCCTTTCCTGAAAGAACAGCTGATCACAGGATTCTAGCAATTGCCGAGTATGTCTGCAGCGCAAATAAGGATAAAACAGTTGTTCTGATTACAAAAGACATTAATCTCAGGATGAAGGCCAAATCGTTGGGTATAATTGCCCAGGATTATCAAAACGACAAGGTTGCCAATATTGACGATCTCTACAAAGGAATAAGGATACTCGAAGGTGTAAATCAGGAATCAATGAGCAAGCTTTATGAAGTTCCTGAAGGGGTTAGTTCAGGAGAATTCAATCTTGAATCAAATCTGACCGGGCACCAGTTTTTTATTATGAAAAATAACGGGTCAAGTGCTCTCGCACATTACAATCCAGTTAACAAAACCCTCAGCAGAGTTATCAAACAAACAACATACGGTATAGATCCGAGAAATGCTGAACAGACATTTGCAATCGAAGCTCTTTCAAATCCCGATATTCAGTTGGTATCATTAACCGGCAAAGCCGGAACAGGAAAAACTCTTCTTGCTCTTGCAGCTGCACTCCAGCAGCACAAGAGGTACAAACAGATATTTCTTGCCCGTCCAATTGTTTCTCTTGCAAATCGTGATCTTGGATTTCTGCCAGGGGATGTTAAAGAAAAGATGGACCCATATATGCAACCTCTTTATGATAACCTCACAGTTATCAAACATAAGTTTAGCCACCAGAGCCCTGAATTTCTGCGTATTAATGATATGATGAAAGAGGATAAACTAGTAATTACACCCCTGGCTTATATAAGAGGCCGGAGTCTTTCAAGTATCTTCTTCATAGTTGATGAAGCACAGAATCTTACGCCACACGAGATTAAAACCATCATTACCAGAGCCGGAGAAGGAACCAAAATGGTCTTTACCGGTGATATTGAACAGATAGATTCACCATATCTCGACACGGCATCAAACGGATTAAGTTATCTGTCTGATAAGATGAAGGACCAGGACATTTTTGCTCATGTGAACCTTGTAAAGGGTGAACGCAGCTTCCTGGCTGAACTTGCAAGTAAATTGTTATAAGACAAAAGTAAAATGAAAACAAAAATAATCCGGCTGGCTACATTGATGATAATCATTGCATTAGCAATATCAAATATTGCTTTGGCTCAGGTTAAAACAAAAAACAATAAGAAGCCTAAAAAAACGGTAAGTGAAAGCATTCAGCTATTCAATGGAAAAGATCTGACTAACTGGGTGTTTAAGCTTAAAGATCCTTCAATTGATCCTTCCACAGTTTTCACAGTCCGGAACGGAGTTATCCACATTTCAGGTAATCCATTCGGGTATATGCGGACGAAAGATATCTACTCGGATTATAAACTTAATGTTGAATGGCGCTGGCCGGCAGAAGCAACTAATAGCGGGGTCTTTGTGAATGCCCAGCAACCTGATACAATCTGGTTAAAATGTATTGAATGTCAGTTAAAAGCCGGAAGCGCAGGGGATTTTGTATGCATGAACGGAGCAGATATGAATGAAAGGAAAGATAAATCTAAAGCCTCTGTGACAAAAATGGCTGCTTCATCAGAAAAACCTGCTGGTGAGTGGAATACTATGGAAGTTGTCTGTAAAGCAAACACTATTGAGGTATTTGTAAACGGAATCCTTCAGAATAAAGGAACCAATGTATCTGTAAGTAAAGGGAGCATATGCCTTCAAAGTGAAGGGAAGGATGTTGAATTCAGAAATATATACCTCGTGCCTTTGAGCCTTCGTGGCAAAAAATAAAATGACCATTATAAAGAAAAAAGTAGCTTTCCATACACTTGGCTGTAAACTCAACTTTGCTGAGACATCAACTATTTCAAGATCATTTCCTGAAGAGATATTTGAAAGAGTTCCTGCAAACACAAAAGCTGATGTTTATGTAATCAATACCTGTTCTGTCACCGATGCGGCTGATAAAAAATGCAGGCAGGCAATAAGGAAATTTATCAGCCTCTCACCAGAGGCATTTATTGCTGTAGTTGGCTGTTATGCACAGTTAAAACCGCAGGAAATATCTTCTATCCCTGGTGTAGATCTTGTGCTTGGCACAAATGAGAAGTTCGACATATCTGATTATATAACCTGTTTTAATAAAAAACAAAAGACAGAAATTCATTCCAGCGGTCTCACTTCAACCGATAGTTTTAATCCGTCATTTTCCCTGGGCGACAGAACGCGGTCTTTCCTGAAAATTCAGGACGGTTGTGACTATGGATGTTCATATTGCACAATTCCACTGGCGCGAGGACGAAGCAGAAATCCGAAAATTTCGTCTATTATCCGCGAGGCAGAAAAAATTGCTGAAAGCGGTGTAAAAGAGATTGTTCTAACAGGTGTAAATATTGGTGATTTTGGAAGATCTACGGGAGAATCATTCGCTGAACTTCTTGAAGACCTGGTTAAGGTACATGGCATTGAAAGGTTCAGAATATCTTCAATTGAACCAAACCTCCTAACGGATGAATTGATTGCACTGACAGCAAAAAATGAAAAAATCCTTCCTCATTTCCATATTCCTTTACAAAGCGGATGTGACAAGATACTTGGTCTCATGAGAAGAAGATATACAAGGGATTTCTTTGTTTCCAGAATAAAAATGGTTGCAGAGAATCTGCCATTAGCCGGAATAGGTGCTGATATAATAGTTGGTTTCCCAGGAGAAACAGAATCAGATTTTGAGGATACATTTTCATTTCTGGAGAATATTCCTCTCTCCTATCTGCATGTCTTCACGTTTTCAGAAAGACCTGGTACAATTGCGGAAAAGTTACCTGGAAAGTTATCATTCAAGGATAAAGAAAAAAGGAGTAAAAGTCTAATCACACTTTCTCAAAAGAAAAATCTTATATTTAATAAATTGAATATTAGCCAGGTAACAAATGTATTGTTTGAAAGAACTTGCAGTGAAGGATTAATAATCGGCTTTACGTCGAATTATATCAGGGTGGAACATCCATGGGAATCCAAACTTGCTGGACAGATAAAAAGAGTTAAGCTGAATAAAATATCATCAACAGGAAGAATGAGTATTGAATTAACCGAATAACCCATGATCGATCTTAAAAATATTTGTACGGAAATTGAAAAAGCTGCCCGCGAAACAAGCGCTTTTATTCTTACGGAATCTCAGGGATTTGATATCAACAGGACAGAAAAAAAGGGATTGAATGATTTTGTCAGTTATGTTGATAAGGGCTCCGAAAAAATGCTGGTAGAAAAGTTGAGACTTCTGCTTCCAGAAGCCGGATTTATTGCCGAAGAAGGAACTTCTAAAAAAATCGGATTGAGATACTGCTGGGTAATTGATCCTCTGGATGGCACAACTAATTTTCTCCATGGTTTTCATCCTTATGCTATCAGTATTGCACTTATGGAATACGATGAAGTTATTGCAGGAGTTATTTTTGAAGTAGGTGGGAATGAGACATTTACTGCCTGGAAAGATGGCGGGGCATGGCTTAATGGTTCCAGAATACATGTATCAAAAGCTGAAAAACTAGCTGACAGCCTGATAGCCACAGGATTCCCGTATAGCGATTTCAGCAGAATTGATGCTTATATGAAATGCCTCACCTATCTTTGCAAATACACCCATGGTATAAGGAGACTAGGATCAGCAGCAATCGATCTTGCTTATGTTGCATGTGGCAGATTTGAAGTATTCTACGAGTATAGCCTTCATCATTGGGATATTGCCGCGGGTATGCTTATAGTCAGAGAAGCTGGTGGAAAAGTAAGTGATTTCTCAGGCAATGAAAAAAACCTTAAAGGAGAAGAATTTCTGGCAGCAAACAGTAATGTTTTTCCTGAAATACTCCAAATTGTCAGTAAATTTATGAAAAATTAAACTCTTTTCCGAAATGGATGCAATCGGATACTACATATTTTATGGAATAAACTGGATATTGTCACTTCTGCCACTACGGATTTTGTACATCATTTCCGACTTTATCTATCTCCTTCTTTATTACTTCCCATCATACCGAAGGAAAGTTGTTGAAAATAATCTTAAAAACTCATTCCCCGAAAAAACTGTGGAAGAGCTTAAATCCATTGAAAAAAAATTCTACAAACACCTTGCCGATCTCTTGATTGAGACCTTTAAGCTCCTCCACATGTCCAAGATTGAGCAGAGGAAACGATTCACATACAGTAATCTCGGAATTATCGACAAACTCCGGGAGGAGAAAAGAGATATAATTGCCGTTCTCGGTCATTATAATAACTGGGAATGGCCGACATTGCTTCCGGATTACCTGAAATACAAAATAGTAATAATCTATAAACCTTTGCAAAACAAGTATTTCAACAGGTTTATTAATAATCAAAGATCAAAATATGGCATAGTTCTTACTCCAACGTCGCAAATTATAAGGGAAATAATAAACTTCCGAAATAATAGCATCAATACTGTTTCAGTTTTCCTTTCCGACCAGATTCCTGCAAGAGGAGATATCAGATACTGGACAACTTTTCTGAACCAGGATACTGCGGTATTTACAGGAGCCGGTAAAATTGCCTCAAAGTACGATATGGCTATAGTTTTTTTCCATATTCAAAAAGTAAAACGCGGTTATTACAATCTTGACATAGAACTTCTTCTTGAACATACCGCCGGACTTCCGGAAAATATTATAACAGAAACACATGTCAGGCGACTTGAAGAGATCATCAGAGAAAAACCTGAGTACTGGATCTGGAGTCATCGTCGATGGAAGCACAAAAAGCCGGTAGAAAATGTATAAAACTGCAATTGTAATATTAAACTGGAATGGTCTTGGTTATCTGAAAATGTTCCTTGGAATTGTCATTAAACATTCCGTAGACAATGGAACAGTGATATGTGTAGCTGATAATGGATCAACTGACGGGTCCCCGGAATGGGTTGCTGAAAACTTCAAAGAGGTAAAACTTATATTGTTTGATAAAAACTATGGGTTTGCCGATGGATATAACCTCGCTTTTAATCAGCTCGATGCCAAATACTTCGTTTTGTTGAATTCTGATATTGAAGTTACTGATGGTTGGCTTCATCCCCTTGTCAGCTTCATGGATAACAATCCTGACGTCGCATCCTGTCAGCCGAAAATACTCTCATATTCTCAGAAAGATTATTTCGAACATGCCGGTGCAGCCGGCTGTTTCATTGACAAATATGGTTATCCCTTCTGCCGTGGACGAATCATTAATAAAGTTGAAAAAGATAAAGGACAGTATGATTCTCAGATTGACATTTTCTGGTCAAGCGGAGCATGCATGATTGTACAAAGTGAGGCGTGGAAAAAATGCGGTGGATTTGATGCTGATTTCTTTGCCCATATGGAAGAGATTGATTTGTGCTGGCGTTTTAATAAAGCAGGATATCGTGTTTGCTATTTACCTGAATCAGTGATCTACCATGTCGGAGGAGGTACCCTTCCATATACTTCCCCCTTCAAAACTTATCTCAACTTCAGAAACAGCCTGTTCCTCCTTTATAAAAACCTGCCGGAAGATAAGTTACAATCTGTCTTATTCATCAGAAGACTTTTAGACGGTCTGGCTGCAATTTTTTTTCTTATGAAAGGAAGCTTCGGAAGTGTTAAATCTGTCTGGAAAGCTCATATGGACTATTACAAAGCAATAAATGAACTCAAAGAGAAGAGAAAATCTGTTAAGAAATTAGAAGTGAACCATAATCCTGCACCTATTTTGAACAAGAGCATTGTTTTTGAGTTTTATGTTAAGGGCAATAAAACTTATGATAGCCTTATATCATAAAACTTAATTGAAATGAGGAAATATCAAATGATAGTATTTTTTTCCATAGCACTCCTAATTTACTCTCTGGTAAATATTTATATATTTTATAAAGGGTACAAGGCAATCCCCTGTCTTCAAAATCACAAGTTCCTTTATTCAATTACCTTTTTTTTGCTTGCTGTAATTTTTATAGTTGCGAAGATCCTTGAATCAAAACATTCTTCAGTTATTACCGATATTCTGAATATTCTGGGTGGTTTCTGGCTTGCATTCATGCTATATGGTTTTTTATTTTTCCTTCTATCTGATATAATTTTACTGTTGCTGAGAATTCCGGGAATAATAAGTATTGACAATATTTTTCTTTTCCGCAAATGGTCATTTATAATTATTGCATCCGTTTCTTCTATACTTATTATCGGAGGGTTTATAAATGCATTAATCCCTTTTACTAAAGAATATAATATCACAATTAACAAATCTGCCGGGTCAATAAAAACATTACGCATTGCGGCTGTCTCTGACATTCATTTAGGCAGCATTATAAGAAAAAGAAGTATAAAAAAACTATCTATGATTCTTAAGGATTTGAAGCCTGATATGGTTTTGCTCCTGGGAGATATTGTTGATGGTGAAATAGGTCCTGTTTTGAGAGGAGATCTACTTCAATACTTTACCAGTCCCAAAAGCATTGATGGTCTATTTGCAATAACCGGGAACCACGAATTTATAGGAGGTGCAAACAAGACTATTCCCTATATAGAAAGCAAAGGTATAAGAGTTTTAAAGGATGAGATGGTAACTCTTGAAGGTGGTATTCAGCTGATAGGGAGAATCGACAGGGATTCATTCCGGTTTTACAAAAAAGAACGATTATCACTGGGTGAACTTATGAAACAGGCAGATACTACGAAGCCGGTCATTCTGCTTGATCATCAGCCATTCCATCTTGATGAAACAGCAAAATATGGCATTGACCTGCAGCTTTCAGGACATACACATAATGGGCAGATGTGGCCCCTGAACTATGTCACTTCGAAGATTTATGAATTAAACTATGGCTATCTGAAAAAAAGGAACACACATTTTATAGTCTCTTCTGGCTACGGGTTATGGGGACCTAGAGTCAGGTCGGGCAGCAGATCTGAAGTCCTTTTAATCAATCTAAAGTTTGCGGGAGCCGAAGAGGCTTTAAAATGATTTCTTAAAGCAGGTCATAGACTTTCTCAAGTCTGATTCCTCTTGAACCCTTAATAAGTATGGTGTTTCCTTTTACAGGCTCATGTTTAAGAAAATCTATAAGCTCATCTACATTCTCAAAAGCTTTGAAACCTGATTTTGAAGAGATCTTTTTAAACACAGGACCAACAAGAAAAACCTTTTCAATAATGTTAGACTGAAGTTCATTTAATACCTTAATATGTTCCTCTTCACTTTTTTCACCAAGTTCCAGCATATCTCCAAGGATAATAATTTTCCGTTCAGCTTTAATTCCTGAAAACGATTTCATGGCCAGGTACATACTAGTTGGGTTTGCATTATAAGAATCACAGATAAGCGTATTACTTTTTGTGATTTTAATCTGGGACCTGTTATTGGCTGGCTTATATTTTTCAACAGCGTCAACAATATCATTAATCTCTACCTCAAGGAAAAGACCGGTGGCTATTGCTGTTTTAATATTTTCCAGATTATAGTTACCAAAAAGATTGGTATCCATATTATAAGTATGGTGGTGATATGTCACTGATATTTTGAGATTAAGATCAGATGGGACCTTTTCAACTAAAAGATCGATACCTGTAGGATAAGAAAATGGAACTGCCCGGTTTATGATTTTAAAAATCTTTTCCGTCAGCAACGGATCTTTGTCATTATAAAGAGCAATCCCGTTCACCTTGCGGAGATACTCATAGAGTTCAGTTTTTGCCTTTATAACGCCATCACCTGATCCAAAACCCTCAATATGTGATGTACCTATGTTCGTAATTATCCCATAATCGGGTTTTGCAATAAGACATAAAGTTCTGATCTCGCCAATATGGCTGGCTCCCATTTCAATTATCATCATTTCAGTATCAACAGGTGCTGATAGAATTGTAAGCGGGACTCCGATGTGATTATTGAGGTTTCCTTTTGTAAAGTGAACCTTAAACTTTTTTGAAAAGATTGCAGCAAGTAACTCCTTGGTAGTGGTTTTACCATTAGTTCCGGTAATAGCAAGTACCGGCACTTTCAACTCCTTTCTGAAGTGTGCGGCAAGTGCCTGCAGTTCAAACAGACAATCATCTACAAGGATTGTTTTTTCAGTTTCAAAAAGAGGATCATCAATAACTGCCCA
>Ga0209748_1001727_pt1 | contig 10718 bp, 7 predicted proteins | sample BarGraIncu00421A_FD_185490 | JGI IMG/M metagenome (GOLD analysis project Ga0209748, IMG submission 185490) | Arctic peat soil microbial communities from Barrow, Alaska - Barrow Graham LP Incubations 004-21A (SPAdes) (version 2) | ecosystem: Environmental > Terrestrial > Soil > Wetlands > Peat... | reverse complement strand
GACGTAATTATCTGACTCAGTCAGACGTAGATTATATTATATCGAAGGAATATCTGAACGAGTTGCAAAATGAACGAGAGGTTGAAGCTGTTTTTCTAGCAAACAGTCTGCAACAAGGATTTATTTACCATGCTTTAAGTCAAGGTGATATAGATGATGCATATAGAACACAAATGGTCTGGGATTATTATATGACTATTGATCCGAATGCATTTAAATGTTCATGGGAAATACTTCAAAAGAAATATCCCACATTGCGTACGCGCTTTGCTTGGAATCCAGAATTCATACAAATAATGGACAAGGAAGCTACATTTTCTTGGAATTATTATGATTTCTCTTATCTTAGTGCAGCAGAACAAGATAAACAAGTTGCTAATATTATTTCAGAAGATGGTTTTAAATCTTATGATTTATCAATCAGTGGTTTAATGCGTATAGATCTCATACGTATATCGTTGAATCATTATATATGCATTTTCAGTTGTCATCATATTATTATTGATGGATGGAGTTCACCTATTCTGTTACAAGAACTTCACAACATATATCTTCAACTATCAAAAGGAAAAGAAATAAAGGTTTCAAAAGAACAAGCTTACATTGAATCTCAGAAATATCTTCAAAAGCATAGTAAGGATAATCTTTCATATTGGAGAGAGCAACTTAATGACGTGCAAAAAACTGGAAATGACCTATCTTTTCTTCTTAAAAAAGAACATGCCAATATTGATTTGTCATCCTACCGTCACGTTTTAGAGCCAGCTTATCGTGATATAACGATTGATGGTTCTTTATATGATAATATTAAAATGTTATGTCGATTAAATGGTTTCACGACAAACGCACTTCTCCAATATTGTTGGCACAAATTATTATCCATTTATAATGGAACTGATACAACAATTATAGGAATAACTGTCTCTGGGCGCAATCTTCCTATTGACAATATTGAAAATGCAGTCGGATTGTTTATTAATACACTGCCTTTAATTCTAAGACATAATACTAATGGTTTAGTTAGTGAAGAGATATGTCGTTTGCAGAGTTTAACTAATGAAATTAATAGTAGGAGTGATGTTAATTTGTCAGAACTTCAGCAAGATGGGGTTAGATTATTTAATTCGTTATTTGTCTTTGAGAACTATCCTATCCCAATCACCACTCCAGATGAAAGAAACGAATCAATAGTATTATCTTTTAGAGAAAGTAAAGAAAAAACAGATTATCCCATAGGGGTTATTGCATACGAACAAAATAATAGCATGACTGTGCAAATTATGTATGCTAATGAAATTTTTGATTCTAAGTATGTTAATTCATTGATTAAAAGTATTTATAACATAATAAAACAGATATCTGAAAATGAACATATTAAAGTGAATGATTTATGTTATGTAAGTTCCAATCAAATCAAACAAATATCACGTTGGAATGGGGCATATTCATCCTATCCATACAATATGACAATCCATGGTGTTTTCGAAAATATAGTATCTCAAATACCTAACAATGATGCAGTAATTTTCGAGAATACTCATTTAAGCTATCAAGAACTGAATCAACGCTCAAATCAACTAGCTTCGTATCTTATTTCAAGATATAATATTGAGGATAATAAACTAATTGCTCTTGTTCTGGATCGCTCAGAACTAATGCTAATTTCCATATTAGGTATCCTGAAATCTGGGAAAGCATATGTCCCAATAAGTCCAGAATATCCAGATGAACGCATCTCTTATTTGTTAGAAGATACCCAATGCAAGGTTGTCATAACCAATGAGATTTATAAAGAGCGTATAGAAACTTTCACTAGCAATATATCTGTCCTTGCCATTGAAAATAATTATCTCTGGAAAAAATATTCAAATGACAATCCTATTGTTGCAATAGGTTCAACTGACCTTGCCTATGTTATCTATACAAGTGGTACAACGGGAAAGCCCAAAGGTGTTATGGTAGAACATGAAAATGTTATTAGTCTAGCTAAAAATACTAGTTATACAACTATCTGTCATAATGATAATATATTAAGTTTATCCAATTATGCTTTCGATGGTTCCATTTATGATTTCTTTGGAGCACTCTTGAATGGAGCAACTGTCATTATTGCAGACTCTAAAAACGTTCTTGATTTGAACAAACTCAATAAATTGACAATAGAGAATAATGTAACAAATTTCTTCTTAACGACCGCATTGTTTAATTCGTTAACGGATTTGGAGTTTGACGGTTTTAAAAACGTAAAATATATATTATTCGGTGGTGAGCAAGTATCTGTTCAACATGTCAATAAATTCAAAAAGAAATATAACTCAATAAAATTAGTTCATGTATACGGACCAACAGAAACAACAACTTTCTCAACCTATTTCCATGTAGATGATCAAGAACAGAATATTATACCTATAGGATATCCCATCTCTAATGCAACATGTTATATCCTTGGTACCCATTGGAATCTCTTACCTATTGGAGCTATCGGAGAATTATACATCGGTGGCGCAGGAGTAGCAAGAGGATATCTAAACAGACCAGAACTCACAGAAGAACGCTTTTTGAAGAATCCATTCCAGACTGAAGAGGAAAAGGAATGGGGAGTAAACGGAAGGATTTATAAAACTGGTGACTTGGTGAGATATATGCCAGATGGCAACCTCGAGTATATAGGAAGAAACGATTTTCAGGTTAAAATTCGTGGATTTCGCATAGAACTAGGAGAAATAGAAACTATTCTTTCTTCTTACCCCGAAATTAGACAATCAACAGTTCTTGTCCATGACACTAATAGTAGTAAAATTCTTATTGCATACTATATTTCCGAGGTGGAACTGAATAAGGATAAATTGTGTACATATTTAAAACATTATCTGCCGGAGTATATGATGCCAAACATATATATCCACATGGAAGAACTGCCATTAACATTAAGTGGCAAGATTGATCGTAAAGCATTACCAACTGTGAAAAACTATGCGAATGCGATTGTAAAGCCTCAGAATAAAATTGAACAGACATTATGTGACATATACGCGGAAGTTTTAGGTATAGATTCTAAAGAAATAGGAGTAGAAAATGACTTCTTTAGATTAGGCGGTAATAGTATTCTTGCCATTAAATTACTAAATAATATCAATAAAAAGTTTAATATACAATTTAAAGTAAATGATATATACCAAACATCTATGATAAAAGATATTTCTGAAAGGATAAACAAGCAAGGAGGTGAAGATAATATTATTATAAAACTAAACTCCTTCAAGACAGCTCAGATAATGTATATGATTCACCCGGGTGGAGGAGGGTGTGAAGTCTATTCTTCTTTAGCTAAAGAATTGAACACACATTATTCCTGCTATGGTATAGATTCATATAACTTGTATAGCGAGCATAAAATTAAATGTTTAAATCAATTGGCGTTACATTATCTGTCTTGCTTAAATGGAACTCATATTAACGGAGAACCATATGTATTACTCGGATGGTCTTTAGGGGGATTGATCGCATTAGAGATGGCCGCAATTTTAGAAGATAGAGGATACCAAAACATAAAAGTATATTTATTAGATACATTTATATACGGTGTGAATAATGGAGAAAAGCTAGATATTCCAACCGATATTGAAATTCAAGAACAGATCGAAAATTGGCCTTATGAAAATTATCCGAATATCAAAGAGTTTATAATGACAGAGCACTCTCTCATTAATCAATCTATATCCCATAAACTAGAGTATACCAATGTAGTACTTTTTAAAGCGATACAGAACTTAGATGAAAAAATGGATATGAAATATAATAATGTAGATAAAGTTATTGCCGATATAGAATCTTTAAAATTAATTCCTATATCAGCTGACCACCGCACGATCATTAACGAGAGAAATGTACTAATTGACAATATTGCAAACATTTAAATTATCAAATATGGATTTATTATTCCTCATATGCAAAAATAATGGTAGAAAAATATGGCTTCTAACAGTGCTAAGTATTGCATCGGGAAGTATGCATGTCATATTTCTCATTTTAGTCAATAAAACTCTATCCAGCCTGATTAATAAAAATTCTTCAAATTCACTGGATATGATCTATGCATTAGTTATACTAATTTTATATTTATTCACCAATAGATGGTTGATGGGTATGACTATCAAATTCTCTCTTAGAATCATCCATGAAATAAGGTTAAGCTTAATGCGCTCAACTCTATCTAAAACACATTCTGAAATGGTTGTAGAACAAAATATATTATTTTCAGCCATATCTAAAGACACAATAACTTTATCATATGCAGCATTAAGCATAACACAACTTATTACGTTAGGAGTTACTATTACTGGTTGTATTATTTACCTTTCTTTTTTATCATGGAAAATTCTTCTGTTTATTATAGTTATTGCTTCATTAGGAGCCGTTATATATATAATAGGAGCTCCTAAAAATATAAAGCATATGGAAAATGCGAGAGAGAGTGAAGATGTCTTATTTTATAATGCAAAACAAGTAATTAATGGTTTTAAAGAAATTAAAATTGATCCTCAAAAGGGTATTGATATAGTAGAAGGGGCGCTATTGAGTTCTTCGTCTACTAGTATGGAAAGTTATTGTAAAGGATATTCAGGATTTTACAACACTTCGTTGATTGGGCAATTTCTTATCTATTTAGCATTAATAAGTTTGCTATTTGGTGGAGTGTATTTAAAAATTTCGCCAGTACTATTGATGAATAGTATAATTGTTGTTTTATATTTAATTGGGCCATTAGAAAGTATAACGGCATTAATACCTCAACTTGGAGAAGGTAATGTTGCAGCAACTCGCTTAATAGAATTGCTTAATAAACCTCAATCAGAAGACACTAATCACAATTTTACCATATGCAAAGATTTTAAAAATATTAGATATGAAAATTTATTTTATACATATCCTTCTTTAATAGATGAACAAGGCTTTACTGTTGGCCCAATTAATCTGACTATTAACAAAGGAGAAGTAATATTTATTCATGGTGGAAATGGGGCCGGTAAAACTACAATGTTATATCTAGTTTTGAATCTCTTAAAACCAAACGATGGAAGATTCTATATAGATAATCAATTAATCACTATCTCTGAGACCCCTTCAAATATATTTTCCGTAGTTTTTTCTGATTTCTATTTATTTGATTCTTTCTATGGAAATATGGAAGTTGATGTTGTTAAAGCAACTGATTATTTGCGTTTGTTTGAATTAGACAAAAAAGTTACAGTAACAAAAAACAGTTTTTCCTCAATTAATTTATCTACTGGACAAAGAAAGAGATTAGCACTGATTAGTGCTATTTTAGAAAAAAAATCTATCTTAATATTAGATGAATGGGCTGCTGATCAATCTCCAGAATTCAGGCGAAAATTTTATATTGAGATAATCCCATTGTTAAAGTCAAGAGGTTTCACTATCATTGCAATAACTCATGATGATCAATATTATACCATTGCCGATAAACTTTATTGTATGGATTATGGACAACTTAAAAATAAATAGAATGGCTATTTACAATCAATCTGAAATTACGAAATTAAACAACTCAAATAATGCATTAATAATAATGTTTCCGTTTGCTGGAGGAAATATGTATTCATATAAGGACATAATTAAATCTATCAATCCTAAATTTGATATATATTGTCCAGAACTTCCAGGAAGAGGTGACTTGTACGATATTCCACTAATATCTGATATAAATAATTTAGCTCAATACATATTCATTTCTTCAATAAAAAATTTGAGACTTAATAAAAAATATCTCCTTTATGGACATAGTATGGGAGCTCTCCTTGTTTATTTAATATCAAAGTCTTTAGCGCAAGAGAACTACAATTTACCTATAAGACTTATTGTTTCAGGAAGGGAAGGACCATCGTCCAAAAGAGAGAAAACTACATATGACTTACCTCAAACTGAATTTTACAATAAACTGAAACTTCTTGGTGGAGTTTCTCCTGAAGTTTTAATGGATAAAGAGCTAATGGAATATTTCGATCCAATTTTCCGTTCGGACTTTCAAGCAGTAGAAACTTATATATATAATACCTCCCACAAATTTTTAAATATACCCATAACTTCTTTATACGGAACTGAAGAAGGTTTGACATTTGAAAATATACACAAATGGGGAATTGAAACTACTAATAAAACCAATTATATTAGTATGACAGGAGATCATTTTTTTATATTTAAAAATCCGCAGAATATTGCAAGAATAATAGAGAATAGTCTCAATAAAGGCAATGACTGAAATCGTCACAATATATTATACTAATATAGAAGGTATTCCGTGGAATGAGGTGTATTCCATGATTGATATAGTATCCGTAAAGGAAAGAATGAAAATATTAGAAATGAGACAGGAGAAGGATCGATGTTTATCTTTGACTGGGAAGTTACTATTATTATATTCTTTAAATGAACATCTAGTAATAAAAAAAAACAGACTTCCTGAAATAGAGTACACATATTATGGTAAACCATTTTGGACAAATGCTAAAACCTGTTTTAATATTTCGCATTCAGATAACATGGTAGTATGCGCATATGGTAGTAATGAAACTATCGGTATTGATATTGAAGCAATAAAATATTTTGACATAGAGCTTTTTGTATCTATATTGACAAAAAAAGAATATCTCCAATTGACTGCTGGAGAGAATGTTGCTGAATTTATTAAAATTTGGACTATGAAAGAAGCTATTTTAAAAGCAGATGGCAGAGGATTATTCGCAGATATAAACCAAATTATAATCGACAACAATACAGCTTATTTTGATAATATAATCTGGTATATAAAATCTTGTACCATAGATAAACAATATCAAATATCAATAGCTTCAAAAACGAAAATTGAAGTATGTTATAAAGAAATAAAATTTAAAGAAATAGCTTCAATATATAATTCATTACAAAGTACATTAGGTAATAGAAATAGACTACACTAATTAATTAGCATTTATTCATGAGCAGACGTTTACATATATCTATCAATAAATTTATTTACAAGTCTGATCATTTTATAAATATTAAACATAAGTTGTAATAGAGGTTTAATCACCAAGCCTTATTTGATTTAGTCAAAGTGCTTTTTAAGCATACTGTTGAAGCCTACAGAGATTTACGAGAATATTACAATCACAACATCCATGATAAAGTAAAAGCTATACTATAGAAATAAAGAGATCATATTTGAGATTAAAACATATTACATTCTCACAATAATTGTGTGACGGTATTTTTTAGAATAGCCACATACGACTCAGAGAACGATGAAATTATTATTTATAAATAAATATACTAACATACAAATCATTTATTATGCATTTAAATCTTAACATCCAAAATGAGACATCTAAACTAAAAACAGTTGTTTTAGGGAGACCATGTATTGAAACAGATATCTCACTAGAGAACGTTTATGATGCAAAATCCTACTATTTTTTAAAAAACAAAAACTATCCCTCTAAAAGAAATATAAAAAAACAAATATCTAGCTTTGAAGAAATACTCAAAAAGTATGGAGTACAAATCTACCGTCCAAAATTAACAAAAAATTGTAATCTTATTTTTTCAAGAGATGTCGCATTTGTTATTGATGATATGATAATTTATTCAAAGATGGTTAAAGATAGACAAAACGAGCAAATTGCCTATTCACATATTTTAGGAAACATATCACACAACAAAATAATTAATTTTCCATCGGATGCTTCAATCGAGGGAGGAGATGTGATATTATATAATGATATAATATTTTTAGGTATTTATAAGGGGAATAATTTTGATCAGATTAAAACTGCACGAACCAATCGATATGCTTATCATTATTTGAAAGAATTATGCCCCCATAAACACATTATCCCAATTGAATTAAAGAAAAACGATTTTGACCCTTACAAAGGTACTCTTCATTTAGATTGTGCCTTTATGCCAATAAGCGGAAATAAAGCTATTTTATATAGAGATTCTTTAAAGAACAAAAAGGACTACTATACTATACTTGAAGTTTTTGGTGAAAAAAACATTCTTTATATTGACAACAATGAAGCTTTTTCACTTCACTCTAACCTTTTATCAATCTCTCCTCAGGTCATAGTTAGTGATATAAGTTTTATGCGTGTGAATAGCTTTCTTCAAAACGAATGGGGATTAACAGTAGAGACTACGCCATATACTGAGATATCAAAAATGGGAGGATTATTTAGATGTTCAACTTTGCCTTTAGAAAGAATTGATGATCACGTGTAGTTAATATGCAGATATATTATTGATGATTGAGCTAGTTTGGAAGTACGCCCCCTTTAAAAAGATTAGCTTTCATTATAGCAAAGACAAAGATTGTTGCTATTGCCCTATTGGGCAACAAATGGACGAGGTTGGAGAATTAACCACCAAAACAAAGGCGGGATTTATCCAGAGAACTTCACTAGCTCAAGCCAAACGAAGCGTTGCCTTTAATACTATACGTTGTTATGCCAAGATGGTAGGGAAAGAATGGTATTCAAATCAATCGTCAACTCAAAAAAAAGAAAAACTGGCAAAGGAATTACTCTTCTATTTCAGATGAAAGAGGCTGACTCTATTTTTATTTTGAGACAACCTCTTTAGAGTTTAGTTAATTATTGGCTAGTGTCAATTCATTGTAATCGTTCCCAACTGAACAACTATTGGAGAATGCTTTTTAAAAGAGAGGGCAACCTGTTTTGCTATCCATTGTCGAAAATGAATGCACAGATAACTATTCATCTGATAACTTAAAGCTATAATTACTACCAGATTGAAATATTCAATAATACATTTATGACCGTTACTCAGAGTGAGATATTCTTCTTTTCTCAATATTTTCTCCCAAAAACCAGCGGATTTAGAGAGTAATTTCAGGTTTGTTTCTACAGAAGAACGATGGATATTAAACAAAGAGGCTATTTCATTCTTTGTCATCCATACAGTTCCATCTTCAGACAGTTCCATGGAAATCTGAATATTGTCTGAATTCGTATTCCTGATTGTGATTGTTCCATGTTTCATAATTCTTGTTTTTTTAGAACGACTTTTTCCATGTTATCTAATTTGTCTGAGAGAATTTGCATATCCACACTAATCTTTTCATTTACTACACGGGCATAAATCTGCGTTGTCTTAATATTTGTGTGACCTAACATTTTTGAGACAGTCTCAATTGGTACGCCCTTGGACAGCGTAGTTGTTGTGGCAAAAGTATGACGCGCTAAGTGGAAGGTAACATTTTTATTAATTCCGCACAGGTCGGCAATTTCCTTTAAATAAGAGTTGAGCTTTTGATTGCTTAGCACTGGAAGCAGTTGCCCTTTGGGAAGTTTACCTTCATATTTCTTCAGTATAGCTAATGGGATATTTAGCAAAGGGACATTGACAGGGGTATTTGTTTTCTGACGGTGTGTCATTATCCATTGTTTCCCGTCAAAAGAAGTACAAATATTACTTGCTGTTAGTTGTTTCACGTCAATATAGGAAAGTCCTGTGAAGCATGAGAAAATAAAGACATCACGAACTTGCTCCAAACGGTTAGACCCAAATTCTTTGTCCATGATTTTCTGTATTTCCTGGTCAGTCAGATAGCCTCTGTCTACTCGCTTTAAACGGATTTTATAATTGATAAACGGATCTGCATAAATCCAACCGTTATTTTTAGCAATTATGATAATCATACGGAACGTCTGCATAAATTTAGCCGTAGTATTTTCATTACATTCGCTAACAGTACGCAAGTAAGTTTCAAAATCCGTTATAAACTTATAGTTGATTTCCTTTAAGGCTATATCCGTTAATTTATACTTAGCTTTCATAAACTCTCCAAGACGACGATAGCCTCGGTCGTATTTAGCAAGGGTGCCTTCTGTTTTACTGATGCCTACCAATTTCTTGGTATCTTCGTTATGGCTTTTGAAAAGTTCTAAAAGAGTACGTTGTTTGGTGGAATAACCCAGAAAAGCATTGCGCACTTTCTCTGCTGTTACATAGGCTTCATGAGTTTCTATCTCATGATAATGGTTCTTTAAAGACGTGCGAATATCGTCCAACAAATTGTTTATCTGGCGGGATTTTTGACTATTTCCGGCAACTTTTCCGAGTTTTACATCCCAAAGTTCCGGCTCTACATCTAATTTGGAGCTGAACTGGGATATTTCACCATTTACTGACAAGCGAGTCATAATGCTGGCCTTGCCATCTTTGTTTACTTGATTCTTTCTCAAATAGAAGAGAATCTTAAAGGTACTTTTACTCATAATACTTTCTTTTTAATTCCGAAACAATGGGCATAATTTCCATTGCAAAGGAATGATTAATATTCAGTATATGAGCAGACACTTAATGCACAATAGGCGACAAATCAGAGACTTAATCCTAAAATCGTTACTATTTATGAGGTTTCTTTTTCAGTAACGATTTAGTAACGGAACTCTGTCATTTTTTGGCTTTTACTTGACTTTCAGACGTCAGCGACAAACAATAAAAAATCCCGTAAAACCTTGATTTTACGGGATTTGTCTAAGCTTTTCTACCATTTGTCTTCGGTAGTCAGCGGAGAGAGAGGGATTCGAACCCCCGGTACCCTTTAGGAGTACATACGCTTTCCAAGCGTACCTCTTCAACCACTCGAGCACCTCTCCGTTTGCAGTGCAAAGTTAATCAAAATTTCCTAATAT
>Ga0209748_1001726_pt1 | contig 10726 bp, 9 predicted proteins | sample BarGraIncu00421A_FD_185490 | JGI IMG/M metagenome (GOLD analysis project Ga0209748, IMG submission 185490) | Arctic peat soil microbial communities from Barrow, Alaska - Barrow Graham LP Incubations 004-21A (SPAdes) (version 2) | ecosystem: Environmental > Terrestrial > Soil > Wetlands > Peat... | reverse complement strand
AGCCGCTCATCGAGTACGGCGGCATTGACGCGCCGTTGCGTCAGCCATCCATCGAGCTTGCCCAACTGGACTCGACCGACGGCGGCTTGCATCTCCGTCATCCGGAAGTTGGTTCCGAAGGACTCGTACACGGGCTTGTACTCATGACCTCCAAGCGCGGCAGCATCGCGAACAGCATCCCACCCGCGACCGTGGTCCTTGTACTCCCACATGCGCCTCCACAGCGCCTCGTCATCGGTGGTAACCATACCGCCTTCGCCGCAGGTACTGATGATCTTGTCCTGGCAGAAGGAGAAGGCGCCAACGTCGCCGAAGCTGCCAACCTTCCGACCGGCCACCGCCGCGCCGTGTGCCTGAGCGCAGTCCTCGACGACCGAGAGACCGTGTGCGTGCGCAAGATCCATGATGGCGTCCATGTCGCACGGCCATCCGGCGAGATGCACGGGGATGACCGCCTTGGTGCGCGGCGTCAGGGTCTGCTCGATCGTCTTCGCGGTCGCGTTGCCGCTGATGGCGTCGACATCGCAAACGACCGGCAAAGCCCCACAGGCGACGACGGCGCTCGCAGTGGCGATGAAGGTCCGCGCCGGGACGACGACCTCGTCGCCCTCGGTCACGCCCAGCGCGCGCAGGGCGGCCTCAAGGGCTACGGTGCCGTTGGCAAGCGCCACCCCATGACTGCAGCCGATGTAGCCCGAGAACTCCTGCTCAAAGAGCCGGCCCTCATGTCCGGTCCAGTAGTTGACCCGGCCGCTCCGAAGCACCGTCGCCGCCGCGCCGATCTCATCGTCCGAGAAGGTCGGCCAAGACGCTCGCTGTTCGTTCACCGTCATCTTCGCTCCTGTTCCATCTTACTGCGGCGGTCCGCTTGTGCTGGCAAGCCCCCCAGCGACTGGCCCCGCGCTCAGCACCTATGGAGCAACAGCACCGCCTACGACAGGAATGCCGGGAAGTAGCTCTCTCGCGGTTCCCATGCTAGCGCAGAGCGCGCCTCCATTGCGCGCCTGGACCCAACCAGACTCGCGTAGGTCACTGGGTCGTGAACGACACGCCGAGTGTAGTAGTCACGGAGACCACCAGGCGCGAAGGACGTCTTGTACTGGAAGATCCCATCGCCAGGGGTGAACCCTCCACCCAGAACATACTCGCGCAGTCCCATGCGCGCGCCCCATTCGCACGCCTCGTGCTTGAGCACATCGTTGGGACGCATCGGGAAGGCGTCCGGCAGGGTGCCACCTAGGAACGAGTACATCTCCCGCGAGCCCACCAAAACAAGCTCGGCGCTCTTCACGGCGTCCTCATGCAGCGTCAGCGCAATGACCGCCCCCGCAGATTCCCTGGCTTCGCGGACGAACGCCATCATCCTGTCCAGCCCAATCTCAAACGCGTCGGATGCGTTCCTTCTCTGCATGGTGTCACTGTAGACAGCGTAGAAGGCCGCGACCGCATCGTCCGATGCGTTGAACTCGACACGAAGTCCGCAGTTCTGCGCGCGCCGGACGTTCTTCCTCACCTTGGCAGCGTAGGACCGCCAGCGCAGGTCCGGGTCTACGTCGAGCGGGACAATCACGTTGACTTGGTCGAGGGAATGGCAGCCATCCGATCGGGGTATCAGGCGTTCCTGGTGGAGGTCCTCCCGCACGAACTCCGATACGACGCGATTGTCCCGAACCCAGCGCGACCACGCGCTCCGCCATTCCTCCTGTGCGTCCTCGGCGCGCTCGAGTGAGGTCTCCTCGACTTCGATCAAGGGGCCGCCATAGCCGTATGGCGATGTGACGATGCTCCACCCCTCGGCCGCAGGACCGAGAACCGCAGGGTCGAGCGGCTGAATATGGAATGCGTACATCACCCTCGTCTCGCCGGATGCGAAGTAAAGCATCCTATTGGCTGCTCCCTGCGGCGCCATCAACTCCAGGTACGCGGGATCGTCATGGGGCCGGACTACGCGGAAGCTGCCGCGCACGGACTGCCACGACCTCCGCTCCGCGGCCACCTCACCGCGGAAGACCTTCTGCTCAATCCCCACGCCAACGCTCCAATACAGCCGGTCGGATCCTGCTCAACCCACACTCCTTGCCCATCCACCGGGACTTGGGAATGTGGCCTCACGGCCATGCCGAGGTCTGGGTGTGTCCCAGCGCCACGCCGGGAGCAAGCGCCGTTTGTGGGTCGGTCAATCGGCCGCAGACAGTACACCCTTCTGGTGGCTCAAACCCACGCACAGCGGGCGGCCGAAGCCCGCAGTTCGGGCGAGGTGACCGCATGAAGCCTCGCGAAGTTGCTACGGCTCGCCCGTTGCCCTGCAGAGTTCGACCAGCAGAGTGACCATCTCGAGGTACTTGGCCGGATCCACGTCCTGATGCACGGGCAAGTTCAGAATACTCCGAGAGAGTGCCAAGCTTGTATCGAACTCAGGAATCCGTAGCGGCTCGATCAGGGTGTGATACAGGCTCACAACGCCGTAGCCGGCCCCATTCATCAACTCGTAGATCTGGTTCCTGTCACCCTTGGCAATCAGAATCGGGAATGTCTGAGGAACCGTACCCACCGGCAACCCCGTTGGCTTGAGCGGAACGAAGAACTCGGCAATCCCTTGAGCATCAACAAGGGCTCCCAGCGCCTTGTAGTTGCGACGCCGCGCTCGCGCGATTCCCCCTATGTCGTACTGCCAAGGGTCGCGATCGAGGCCGCTTTGCAGAGCGCCCCGATAGTCCAACGCCTTGAGCCGATCGCCCGAGACAGTGAGACTACCCCCACCCTTGAACGGAAACATCTTGTGGAGAGAGAAGAATGTGGCGTCGGAGAACACTTCCTCCGAGCACTGATATGTGAAGAAGCCGTGCGCGTTATCTTCGACTATCCACCCAGAATGCTTCCGGATCACATCTGAAACGGCTCTGATGTCCGGGTCAACGAACCCGAAGTAGTTGACCACAAGGACGGCGAAGCCCCTGGCTCCGCATCCCTCGATCTTCTCAGCCAGGTCGCACAGGTTGATTCGTAGATCGCGGGTCATCTTGTAGTACCGAATAGCAAGACCGTCCAGGTCGCTGAGCGGGTCGAATATCCCGCTCCCTTCGTTAGGGGACCAGCCGATGTAGCCAGGCAGGAACACGGTGTCGACCAGACCCTCCGCCACCATGTTCCGGAACAGGTCAGACATTCCCTCCCGCGCACTATCGTAGTAGTAGTCATGCCGCAGGTATTTGTCTTGCTCGCTGGCCGTCTTCAGGATTTCCATTCAGCTGCCTCGTGTGCTCGTCGGTCAGAGTCGGCGGACACTAGCCCAGTTTCTTCTCAAGTTGGACCCGTGCCGCCACGAACCCGTTCGCCTCGTAGAAACCTATCGCCTTCTCGTTCGCGATAGTCGTCATCAGCTCCAATGACTTGATGCCTTCGGCGGTGGCGACGTCTTCCAGCCTGCGCAGCAGTCTCGCCCCAATGCCATTCGACCTGGCCGTCGACTCCACGATGACGTGCCCGATGTGGATCCTTCGCTCGCCCAACACGTCTCGCCGGTATGCCCAGAGAAGCCCGACGACGACTGATTCTTCAAAGGCACCGATGAGAACAGCGGATCCGTCTTGGTGGAACCGCACCATGTCGTCGTATCCAGTGCCGGCGAGCTCGGCGGGGTCCTCGACGCCCGGGAGGTTGATCCTCATGTTGTCCTCAAGCAGACGCCTTATTGAGCTCTCCTGCTCGTGAAGATCAGTCTGGGCAAGCGGCCTGATGACTACTGCCCTATCCATCGGCCTGCCCTTCAGACGCGCTGTCAATCTCGGCACTTCTCTCCATGTCAAGGTCCCGCAGCACATGCGTCGACCCGACCAGTACGTCCTTCCGATTCAGCACAACCAGCACCGTGCGCATCATGATCCTCACGTCGAGCAAAAAGGAGAGCCGGTTCACGTAGTCGGCATCGGTCTTGAACCGATCGTCCCACGTCAGTGCGTTCCTTCCGTTGATCTGTGCCAGCCCGGTGATTCCTGGTCGTACCGCGCTTCGCAGCCTTTCCTCTTCCCGGTAGTACGGCAAGTACCTCGTCAACAGAGGTCGTGGCCCAACGAATGACATGTCACCTCTGACGATGTTCCAGAGTTCGGGGAGTTCGTCGAGGGACGTCGATCGTAGGAACCTGCCAAACCTGTGGAGCCTCTCGTCATCAGGAAGGAGTCTGCCATGCTCGTCACACTCGCTCGTCATAGTCCGGAACTTGTAGAGGGTGAACGCCCTCTCACCGAGCCCAGGTCTCTCCTGTCCAAAGATCACTGGGCTGCCCAGCACTGCTCTTACGAGTACGGCGACCGCTAGCAGCACCGGCGAAAGGACAGCAAGCGCGCACAACGAGAATACGCAATCCAAGAGACGCTTGGCGTGCTTCCTGTACATGCGGCCCTTCGCAGTCTCCCGCCTAGGCGGTCTTGTTGTCCCGTCCGACCTCAAGAGCCACCTCTTTCAAGGTCGGTTCCTCCGGCGCACGCGCAGTGATGATGTCGTAGGCCCGCGCGACCGTGAAGTGAGTCTCCAGATACCGACGCCCTCGGCGACCAGTTTCCATGCGAAGACGACCGTCAGCGGAGAGACGATTCACAGCTGCCATGAACTCATCGAGGTCACCGTTGCGAACCCAGATTCCACCACCGGACTCGTCAAGAACAGTGCGAATGTCAGTGCTGCAGTCTGTCGCCGCGATGATTGGCATAGCGGCTTCCATGTACGCGGTGAGCCGCGCTGGGAAGTTGGGAATGGTGAACCGGGGATCTAGGAAGATCAGCCCCACGTCGCAGTCAACGAGCAGGGCATCGTATTGCTCTTTGGGCAAGAAGCTGACGAGCCTTGCATTCGATTGACCACCCGCCCGTAGGTGTGAATCGATTCGTGGATACTCGGTGCCCGACCCGACAATCAGAAAGAAGATATCCTTCCGGTTTCTACATGCATCGAGGACGTCCAATAGGAATCCGAGCCCCTGAGGAATCCCGAGATTGCCGCCATAGACAAGGAGCGTGCAGTCTCGCGGAATCCCGTGCAATGCTCTGATCGCAGAATCGATACCCTCCCGGCTGCGCAGCGGAAGCGGCTTGATGCTGTTCGGACATTCCTCCACCTTCTCGGCGGAGATCTGCGGGTTGTGGTCAAGCAGATAGCGGACATTCGCCGGCGACATGCAGCCGATGCGGTCGGACAATGCATACAGTCGCTTCTCCCTGGCGCGGAAATAGCGCCACACCAGGCCTCCCCGTCTGATCATGCCTAGGTCCACTGCGTTCTGAGGGAAGATGTCCTTGAGCAGCAGGTAGGACCTGCACCCATCCCGACGCTTGATGTAGCGCACGACACGGTCGAACGTTACAGGCGGGGTCGAGTACAACACCAGATCGAATGCAATCTCGCCGAAGTACCTGGCAATTGCCGAGGTGAACTGTCGTTCGACCAGTATGGTGGACATCGCCTTCTCCGCCATTCCGACCTTGATGAGGTTCCCAGTCCGCACTCGAAGTACGGATATCCCCGCCTCGGTGACGAGCCTCGTCGGGGCCCGATGGCGGCGCTCCGACGGCGTCACGACGTACACTTCATCTCCGCGGGCCCTGAATTCGCGCAGGAGATCGGTGTAGATCCCGCGATCCGACATGTTCCCAATGTCAGCCATGGTCAAGAACAGCAGTCGCACGCCTAGCTCCGATGCCAGACGTATCGGTTCACGAAGCCCACGTAGCTGAGGATGATTCGTACTACCTTCTCCGACACGTTAGGGACGTCGTAGTCTTCGACGATCCGCAGAGTGCGGTCAGCTCCCCTGCCCTGGGTCTCGAAGACGGCCAGACCCCGCAGAACGTCGTCGAGCGACATCCCGGTCATGATCACGGATGCCTCTTCCATGCCCTCGGGACGCTCGTGGGCGTTGCGGATGTTCAGCGCAGGGAAGTTGAGGATGGAGGACTCCTCGGTGATGGTGCCGCTGTCGGAGAGCACCGCCTTTGCCGCGACCTGTAGCGCGACGTAGTCGCTGAACGACAGCGGCGCGAGCAGCTCCACGAGAGGGTCGAGCGCGATGCCCTCCGCTTCGATGCGCGTGCGCGTGCGCGGGTGCGTGGACACGATCACGCGCTTCCCGTACTTGGCCGCCACACCGTTGAGCACCGCCAACAGGCCGGCGAACTGCCCGGGGTCGTCGATGTTCTCCTCACGGTGCGCGCTGACCACGAAGTAGTCATGCTCGTCGAGGCTCAGGCGCGTAAGCACGTCCGAGGCGTCGATCTTGGTCCTGTAGTACGCCAGCACTTCGCGCATCGGGCTGCCCGTCTTGATGACCCTGTCGGGAGCGATGCCTTCTCGGAGCAAGTACTCCCGGGAGATGCTGCTGTAGGGCATGTTGATGTCGCTTATGTGGTCAACGATCTTGCGGTTGATCTCCTCAGGCACTCGCTCATCGAAGCAGCGGTTCCCGGCCTCCATATGGAACACAGGAATCTTCCTGCGCTTGGCTGTGATGGCAGCGAGACAACTGTTCGTGTCTCCCAGGATCAAGACCGCATCGGGCTTGACCCGCTCCATGATCGGGTCGATCCGGGAGATGACTGCGCCGATGGTTTCTGCAGGCGTCTCCCCAGCAGCTTCCAAGAAGAAGTCAGGCTTCCTGATTTCGAGGTCCTCGAAGAAGACCTGGCTCAACTCGTAGTCGTAGTTCTGGCCAGTGTGTACGAGAGTCTGGTCCATATGCGTATCGAGCGCGGCAATCACCCTCGATAGCCGGATGATCTCGGGCCGGGTGCCGACAACGGTCATCACCCTGAGCTTATCCATGGGACACCTCGCGATAGAACGTATCCGGCGCGGACGGGTCGAACATCTCACTCGCCCAGAAGAGCACGACCATCTCGCTCTCCCCGATGTTCTTGATCGAATGGGTGTACCCGGGGGGTATGTCGACGACGCGATACTCGCGGCCTGCGATCTCGTGCTCGACGATCTCGCCAGTGAACACATGCTGCAGCCGGATGAGGGCGCGCCCCTCAACTACCAGGAACTTCTCGGTCTTGGAGTGATGATAGTGGTTGCCGCGGGTCACCCCGGGCTTCGTGCGCGACACGAATATCTGACCTGAATGGGGTGACTTCACGAACTCCGCCAGGCTGCCTCGCTCGTCGTCCTTCTGATCCAGACCGTATGCCATGTGTGGGCCGTCGAGGAAAGAGACGTATGTCGAGTAGAGGCACTGCGTCAAGCGATCTCCAAGGTCAGGGACGATGCACGTCTCTCGCATTGCTTTGAAGCCTGTGATCCGATCCGCCAAGTCGCCGAGGGTCACCCTCAAGCCGGGCATCTCGGCCGCGAATGCGAATCCCGGCGCGCCCTCAGTGCGGTCGATCTCAGCCACCAGCAGGTCCACGACGTCGTCCACGTAGACGAGTTCCATCTCGCGCGCAGGGTCATCGATCAAGAGCGGGAGGTCGTGCGTGACGTTGTGACAAAACGTCGCGACCACGGTGTTGTAGTCGGGGCGCGACCACTTGCCGAAGATGTTCTTGAACCGGAAGACTACCACCTCGGACCCGGCGTCCTCGGCGAAGACCTCCAGTTCCCTCTCAGCCCTACGTTTGCTCGCGCCGTAGGGGTTGTCCTGCGCAGCCTGTACGGACGAGGACATGACGATCTTCGGCGTTCGCTGCAACTCCCGGAGGATGTCGCAGATGTGCGTCGTCAGCCCGGCATTGCCCTCTTCAAACTGCTCGGCGCGCTGTGGGCGGTTGACCCCTGCGAGGTGGATGACCACGTCAGCCCTCGAGAGCGCGACCCGCAAGTCTGCTTCGTCGCTCGCTACGTCGTAGCCGATAAGGTCTAGGTCCTGACGCTCGGACAGCGCCTGCCAGAGGTTCTTGCCAAGAAAGCCGGCAGACCCGGTCACCAACACGCTCGTCATGCGTTCCACCCTGCCAGCTCCGCCCGTACGTAGTCCAACCCGAGGAGGAGCTGAACGAGTTCGTCCATCGACAGCCGTCGGGTATTGCTGGAGTTGTACTCGCCACTCTCGGTGATGCGGACCTCGCCCTCGGTAAAGTACTTCTCGTAGTCGAGATCGCTGTCACGCCTGTCGGCGGGGATGCGGTAGTAGTCACCCTGATCCTGCGCTCGGACCATCTCCTCGCGGTTGACAAGGCTCTCGTACACCTTCTCACCGGGCCGAGTCCCGATGACACTGATCGGGTTCGAGGCCCCAAATATGGTCTTCAGCGCCAGTGCCAGGTCTCCGATCGTCGCGCCGGGGGCCTTCTGCACGAACACGTCGCCAGGTGACCCCTGTTCGAACGCATAGAGGACTAGGTCCACTGCATCTTGGATCGACATCATGAACCTGGTCATGGAGGGATCGGTGACCGTCAGGGGCACTCCATCCTTGATCTGCTGGATGAAGAGCGGGATCACCGAGCCGCGCGACGCCATGACGTTCCCATAGCGGGTGCCGCACAGGATGCTCCCCCGCTCGACCGCCCTCGCAGAGGTCGCAATCATGATCTTTTCCATGAGCGCCTTGGTGAGCCCCATCGCGTTGACCGGGTAGACAGCCTTATCGGTGCTGAGCACCACGAGCCTCTCCACGCCTGCGTCCACAGCAGCCGACATCACGTTCTCAGCGCCGATGGAGTTGGTGAGAAGCGCCTGCATGGGATAGAACTCGCACGAGGGGACCTGCTTCAGTGCGGCGGCGTGGAACACGTAGTCCACGCCGGTAAGCGAATCACGGATGCTCTTGTAGTCACGCACGTCGCCGATGTGGAAATGAAGCCGTGGATCGGTGTACTTGATCCGCATGTCGTACTGCTTCTTCTCGTCCCGGCTGAAGATCCGGATCTCCCGGATGTCCGTAGCCAGGAACCGATCCACCACGGCGTTGCCGAATGTGCCCGTTCCGCCGGTCACGAGAAGGACCTTGGAGCTGAACCCCTGAGATCCCTTGCTATCGCATGGGGCGTCATTCACTCGCACGTTCGTTCTCCCTCCCAAAAGGATCTCAGACCACTCGCACGCCCTTGCAGGCCTCGCGGAACAACGACAAGTTCCTCGCAATCGCGTCCTCGTCGGCAGATGCGTTGGCCGCATACGCTGTCGCTCTACTCCGAAATGCCTCGCGGTCCCCGGCGCCCAGACCAGCGTACTCCTCAATCACAGTAGCGAAGGCGAGCGGGTCACCCAGTGGAAGATCCCACCCTACGCCAGCCTCGGCCAGATTCCTCCACGGGGTTTGGTCACTCAGCAACACCGGTAGTCCAGCCGCCAATGCCTCATGGATGACATGGCCATAGTTCTCACCCCGGGTCGGGAAGAGGAACAGATCGTGTGCGGCCAGCGTCTCGCCCACAAGGTCGTGGGGGACTTCTCCCCCATATCGCACAACGATGTTCGACCCGAGGCTCTTGACAAGATCTTGGCACTGCTGCCAGTACGCCTGATCCTCAATGACTCCATACACACTCAACTCCACCGGCGCAGTCACGCTTGACAGGGATCGGATCGCGAAATCCAAGTTCTTCTTCCGGGCGATCCGAGACAGAAAGACGATACGCAATGACCGGCCTGCAGTCTGCGCCCGCATAGACAAACGCTTGCTCTCCACAGGCGACGCAAGGTCAGGCGCGACCACGATCGGTCCTGCGACAGATACCCGACGATCCATGGATCCCATCTCTCGCTTGATATCGTCGGCTTCGAAATCGCTCGACGCCTGCCACGTCAGTCCATCGTACAGACCCAACACCCGGCTCAGGGCGATGTAGGGGCCCTTCTTCCACGCCTTGAGCGCCACGGCCCCCTCGGAAAACTCGCCTCGTGGGGCCAGAATCATGGGCTTGTTGGGCGCAAGTCGCAGGAAGCGCGCTAGCAGAGGCCGCAGCGTGAACACAGGGTCGAAGAAGCTGTTCGCGTAGACGGCGTCGAACGGCGTCTTTCGCATCAGCCGCGCAAGACTCAGTAGCGATCGTCGGCGCGGCGTCGCATAGAAGACCTTCGCCTTCCCGACCTCGCTCCAAGTGTCGACACTGATGTTCGGGTACGGCTCCGTGTCTGAGAGATCTCGATCCGCAGTGACGATGCGGAAGTCCAAATCGTCACCGAGACGCTCGACCATGTTCGCGATGCTCCGCACGGGTCCGCCGGCCTTATAGCCCGGCAGGTAGCAGCCGACGAAGGTGAGGATGATGGGCCGCCTCACTCGGCAGGCACCCCACTGGCTGCGACGGAACTCCCCCTTGCTTCAGATCCGGGCATTGTCACCGACATCGCGGTGAGCAGCAGGATCCACAGAAGTATCGAGGCGCGGTTGATGGTTAGTACCGGAGCACCGAAACTCGCACCAATAACCAGCAGCCACACCATGGTCATGAGCTTGCCCTCGGGCCATCCTCTGCGGACCGCCCGCAGCGCGACATAGCCAACTATGACCAACATGCATGCGTAGAGCGACAGCGCGAACAGGCCTCCCTGATAGAAGAACTCCAGATACCCATTGTCGAGCGGTGTATACGCCGCCAATCCGAATCCTTGCAATGACGCGCCTCTCCACACCTCCCCAAACAGCCGCGCGACCGGCGCATCAGCTCCCCCGAAACGACCTGCCGTGTAGAAGGCGAGCGCGCCACCCGCGCCCACGCTCCCGAAGTCGAGCAGCCGCTCCAAGTAGCCCCACCCCGCCCAGCCTCCGAGACTCAGCATCAATCCCGCA
>Ga0209748_1001723_pt1 | contig 10730 bp, 9 predicted proteins | sample BarGraIncu00421A_FD_185490 | JGI IMG/M metagenome (GOLD analysis project Ga0209748, IMG submission 185490) | Arctic peat soil microbial communities from Barrow, Alaska - Barrow Graham LP Incubations 004-21A (SPAdes) (version 2) | ecosystem: Environmental > Terrestrial > Soil > Wetlands > Peat... | reverse complement strand
GAGAGGTGTTGCAGCGCGGACATTCCACGAGATCCCTTTCTGATCGTCCCTGGCCGGTCTACATGGCCCATGCACAGACTGGCGTATCCGAGGGTCGCGCGGAAGGCGCGGATCGACTCTCAGGAAGGATTTTCGTCGCCTGTGGCGGAATCGCCTGAAAAGGACATGAGGCGTTGCCAGAGCCGGGCGACCTGACGCTCGAGATCGGCTCGCGTCCCGGAGTTGTCGATGACCACGTCGGCGGCGGCGAGCCGATGGTCGCGGGTGGCCTGCGCGGCGATCCTGGCATGGCCGGCGGCGGCGTCGAGACCGTCGCGCGTACGGATCCGGGCGAGCTGTGTCGCCTCGTCCGCGTCGACCACGACGACGAGGTCGAAGCGGTCCGACTGACCAGTTTCGACGAGCAGGGGGATGATGTGGACGACCACGGCGCCGGCTGGTGCCGCGGACTGCAGCTCGGCCGCACGACGCCGCACGGCCGGGTGGATGAGCGCCTCGAGGTCCTGCCGCGCGGCGGGGTCGGCGAAGACGACGCGGCCGAGCGCGGCCCGGTCCAATGAGCGGTCGGCCGCCAGGACGCTGGGGCCGAACCGATCTGCGACCTCATCCAGCAGAGGGGCGCCCTTGGCCACGACGTCGCGGGCGAGTACGTCGGCGTCGATGATCACCGCGCCTCGGGCAGCGAGCAGCGTCGCGACGCTGCTCTTTCCCGAGGCGATACCTCCGGTCAGCCCGACAACCACAGACGGGCCCCCGCTGTTGCGAGGGCCCGTCTGTGACATGTACGTGCTCAGCTGTTGCCGCCGGTGAGCTTCTCCCGAAGCGCCTGCAGCGCCTCGTCGGAGGCCAGCGAACCCTCGGCGGGCTCCGCGGAACCGGAAGCGTACGTCGTGCCGGTGTTCACTTCGACAGCAGCGTTGTTCTCGGCCTGCTCGGCCTCCTCCGCCTGCTTCTTGTGAGCCTCCCAGCGAGCGTGGGCCTCTGCGTACTGCAGCTCCCATGCGCGCTGCTGCACCTCGTAGCCGGACTTCCACTCGTTGGTCTCCGGATCGAAGCCCTCGGGGTAGATGTAGTTGCCCTGCTCGTCGTAGGACGCGGTCATGCCGTACAGCGCGGGATCGAAATCGTCAGCGGCGATGTCGATGCCCTCGTTGGCCTGCTTGAGCGACAGCGAGATCCGGCGACGCTGGAGGTCGATGTCGATGATCTTGACCATGACGTCGTCGTTGACGGCGACGACCTGCTCGGGGATCTCGACGTGACGCTCGGCGAGCTCGGACACGTGGACAAGTCCCTCGATGCCCTCCTCGACCCGCACGAACGAACCGAACGGTACGAGCTTGGTGACCTTGCCCGGCACGATCTGACCGATCTGGTGCGTACGGGCGAACGTCTGCCACGGGTCTTCCTGCGTCGCCTTGAGCGACAGGGAGACACGCTCACGGTCGAGCTCGACGGTCAGAACCTCGACCGTGACCTCCTGGCCGACCTCGACAACCTCGGACGGGTGGTCGATGTGCTTCCAGCTGAGCTCGGAGACGTGGACGAGACCGTCGACACCGCCGAGATCGACGAACGCGCCGAAGTTGACGATGCTCGACACGATGCCCTTGCGGATCTGGCCCGCCTTGAGCTGCGTGAGGAAGTTCTGGCGCACCTCGGACTGGGTCTGCTCGAGCCACGCACGACGTGACAGCACGACGTTGTTGCGGTTCTTGTCGAGCTCGATGATCTTGGCCTCGAGCTCCTGACCCACGTAGGGCTGCAGGTCGCGCACACGGCGCATCTCCACCAGCGACGCCGGCAGGAAGCCGCGCAGGCCGATGTCGATGATGAGTCCGCCCTTGACGACCTCGATGACGCGGCCGGTGACGACGCCGTCGGCTTCCTTGACCTTCTCGATCGTGCCCCAGGCGCGCTCGTACTGCGCACGCTTCTTGGACAGGATCAGGCGCCCCTCCTTGTCCTCCTTCTGCTGAACGAGGGCCTCGATCTCATCGCCGACGGAGACGACGTCAAACGGGTCCACGTCGTGCTTGATGGAGAGCTCTTTGGAGGGGATGACACCTTCGGTCTTGTAACCGATGTCGAGCAGGACTTCGTCCCTGTCGACCTTGACGACGGTGCCAGTGACGATGTCGCCGTCGTTGAAGTACTTGATGGTCGCGTCAACCGCGGCGAGGAATTCCTCGGGCGAACCCAGGTCGTCGATGGCGATCTGCGGTGCCTCGTAGGTGAAGGTCATGTAGTGGGGCTCCATTGATGGTGGTGCGAGTAGTGGCACGCCGCGACCCTCGATCGAGTACGGGTGCGAGACCTGAACCATCACGAGCGCGACCTACTCCATGCCGAAGCCGCGCAGGTCACAGCGCACCCGGAAGCCTACCTGTGCCTGAATCAGGCGGTCAATCCAGGTCGGAAGGCGCCGGGTACGCCATCGCCGCGGCAGCCTCCCCGTGACGAGCAAGAAGCTCGTCGACCCTCACGCGCTTGCGCGCCGCCTCGTCCAGCTCCTGGCCTTCGGGTGTCCACAACGGGGGGTCACTGAGGTAGACCTCGTCGAGCGGGATCTCCGGCGCCTCGGTCTCCCAGCCCTCCCAGCGCAGGTCGGCGGCGAACGTCGCGAGACCACCCGTGAGGGTCCACCGTACGAACTCGGCGTGGCCGAAATCGAGGTTCTCCCATTGGAGCGCGTCAGGGGCGTAGTAGCAGACGTGGCCCTTCACCCCGCGGAGCGCGCCTCCGTCGAGAGCGAAGACCCCGCCGACGACGTCCCACCCGAGCACGAAGTACTCAGGGGCTGTGGAGCCCTCGTTCAGGCCCAGCGCCTCGTACAGGGACGGCAAGGTCCCGTGACCGCCGCCGAGGAGCCGCAGCCAGCCGTGGTCGATGAGCAGGCCGCCCGTCTCGTATGCGAGCGCGCCGAGCACCGACCGCAGCGTCACCTGCATGCCGACCAGGCACTGGTCGCAGCGCTCCGGCTCGACCGCCAGGATCTGGGCGTCGACCTGCCCGGCCTCGAGCCACTCCCTCAGCAGCGGACCCGCCGGGTCGTCGACCGACGTGAGCTCTGCAAGAGTCTGCGTCATCAGTGCGCCGCCTCGTACCAGGACCTACCCACGCCGACCGACACGTCGAGTGGGACATCGAGGGCCATCGCGCCGGACATCTTGTCCCGCACCAGCGCCTCGACCTGGTCACGCTCTCCCGGCGCGACCTCGAGCACGAGCTCGTCGTGCACCTGCAGCAGCATCCGGCTGGCGAGCCCGGCAGCCTGCAAACCCGACTCGACGTCGAGCATCGCGACCTTGATGATGTCGGCTGCGGAGCCTTGGATCGGGGCGTTGAGCGCCATCCGTTCGGCCATCTCGCGGCGCTGGCGGTTGGACGAGTTGAGGTCAGGCAAGTACCGGCGTCTCCCGAGGAGGGTCTCGGTGTAGCCGGTCTTCCGCGCCTCGGCGACGACGCCCATGAGGTAGTCGCGCACGCCGCCGAACTGCTCGAAGTACTCGTCCATGAGCACTCGCGCCTCGGACGTCTCGATGCCGAGCTGCTGGGACAGGCCGAACGCGCTCAGCCCGTACGCGAGGCCGTAGTTCATGGCCTTGATGCGGGCCCGTTCGGTGATCGAGACCGCATCGGGGGCGACGCCGAACACGCGGGCCGCCATCACGGTGTGGAAGTCGTGCCCTGACCGGAACGCCTGGATGAGGCCCTTGTCGCGCGAGGCGTGCGCCATGATCCGCATCTCGATCTGGCTGTAGTCGGCCGTGATCAGCGTCTCGTAGCCGGCCCCGACGACGAACGCCTCGCGGATACGGCGTCCCGCCTCGGTCCGTACAGGGATGTTCTGCAGGTTGGGATCGGTGGAGCTCAGCCGCCCCGTCGCGGCGATCGTCTGCACGTACGTCGTGTGCACCCTGCCGTCGTCAGCGACCGACTTCTGCAGCCCCTCGACGGTCTGCCGCAACCGAATGGCGTCGCGGTGCTCGAGCAGGTGGGCGAGGAACGGGTGACCGGTCTTCGCGTACAGCCCCTCGAGCGCGTCCGCATCGGTCGTGTAGCCGCTCTTGAGCTTGCGGGTCTTCGGCATGTGCAGCTCGTCGAACAGGACGGTCTGGAGCTGCTTGGGCGAACCCAGGTTGATCTGCTTGCCGATGACGTCGTACGCGGCGGACGCGGCAGTCGACACGCGGTCGTCGAACCCACGCCACAGCTCGTCGAGCAGGTCGGTGTCGACGGCGATCCCGGTGCGCTCCATCGTGGCGAGGGTGCGCAGCAGCGGCAGCTCGACGTCGCGTACCAGCAGCGTCCCTCCCTGGCTTTCGAGCTCGAGCCTCAACGCCTCGGCCAGGTCGATCACCGCGCGTGCCCGGAGCATGGCAGCCTGCGCCACCTCCCCCGAGTCGGCGCCCTCGTCGCCGAAGTCGAGCATCAGCTGGTCGTCGGGATTGCCTGCCAGACCGCCGCCCACCTCAGCGCGCAGCTCGCGCTTCAGATGACGCAGCGCGAGGTCGCCCAGATCGTACGTGCGCTGGTCGGGCCGCAGCAGGTACGCGGCGACCTGGGTGTCGCTCACCAGCCCGTCGAGGTCCCAGCCGCGCGCCCAGATGGCCAGCAGCGGTCCCTTGGCGTCGTGGACGGCCTTCGGGTGGGCGGGGTCGCTCAGCCAGGCGGCGAGCGCCGCGTCGTCGTCGGGGCTCAGCTCGGTGACGTCGAGGTATGCAGCGGAGCCGTCGGCGCTCGCCAGCGCCAGCGCGACGAGGTCACCCGTGCCGCTCCCCCAGCGCCCGACGGCTTCGATCCCGGTCAGGACGCCCGATCCGTGAGCAGCCAGCCAGTCCCGTACGGTGCCGGGCTCGAGGACGTCGCCGACGATCTCGAATCCGCCCTCGGCAGTGGGCTCCTCCGCGGGCAGCACCTCGAACAACCGATCGCGCAGCACCCGGAACTCGAGCCCGTCGAACAGCCGGTGCACCGCGTCGCGGTCCCAGTGCCGTCTCTCGAAGTCGGCACTGCCGAACGGCAGGTGAAGGTCGCGAATGAGCGCGTTGACCCGCCGGTTGGTCGTCACGTCGTCGAGGTGCGCGCGGAACGACTCCCCTGCCTTGCCGGGGACGTCAGCCGCCTGGCGCACGAGGTTCTCCAACCCGTCGTACGCCTCCAGCCACTTCGCGGCGGTCTTCGGACCTACACCGGGCACTCCCGGCAGGTTGTCGCTCGTCTCTCCCACGAGCGCGGCGAGCTCCGGGTAGCGGTCGGGGGTGACGAAGTACTTGTCCTGGACGGCCGCCGGGGTCATCCGCGCGAGGTCGGACACCCCCTTGCGCGGGTAGAGCACCGTGACGTGGTCGTTGACGAGCTGGAGGGCGTCGCGGTCGCCGGTGACGATCAGCACGTCCAGGCCGTCCTCGACGGCCTTCGTGGTCAGCGTCGCGATGATGTCGTCAGCCTCGTAGCCGTCCAGCTCGAGGTGGACCACGTTCAGGGCGTCGAGAACTTCCTTGACGAGCGCCACCTGCCCAGAGAACTCGGGCGGCGAGGCGGAGCGATTGCCCTTGTACTGCGCGTACAGCTCCATGCGGAACGTCTGGCGGGACACGTCGAACGCCACGGCGAGGTGGGTCGGCGCCTCGTCGCGGAGCAGGTTGATGAGCATCGAGGTGAACCCGTACACCCCGTTCGTGTGCTGACCGGTCGACGTCGAGAAGTTCTCCACCGGCAGGGCGAAGAACGCCCGGTACGCGATCGAATGGCCGTCGATGAGCAGAAGCCTGGGCCGCTCAGAGGTCTGGATCGCCATGCCCGCGACTCTATCCGCCCGGACTGACACAACTCATGTGGATGCGTCTGCCACAGTACGGGGGTGACACACGAGGATCTTCCAGACTGGATGGCGACCATGACGAGCCCGCTCGAGGAGCGGCTCGGCGTGGTCATCGAGAAGGTGTCGGCGGAGGAGACCCGAGGCCGGATGCCGGTCGAGGGCAACACCCAGATCGCCGGCATCCTCCATGGCGGCGCCACGTGCGCGCTCGCGGAAGGGCTGGGGTCGATCGCCGCCTACGCGTACGGACGCGAGCGCGACCTGCTCCCCGTCGGTGTCGACATCAACGCGACGCACCACCGCGCGGCGCGCGAGGGCTGGGTGACGGGCGTCGCGCGTCCGCTGTACCTGGGGGCGACGACCGTGACGTACGAAATCGTCATCTCCGACGAGCAGGGCCACCGCATGACGACGGCCAGGATCACCTGCCAGCTCCGTCCCGGGACGATCTAGGTGGGCCACGTCGTGGTCAGCCCGATGCATGACGACCAGCTCTCGGTCGACGAGGGCCAGGTCGCCGAGCTGGTCGCCGACGAGCTCCCCCACTACGCGGGCCTGCCCGTCGAGCACCTGTCGGGAAGCGGAACGGTCAACGCGATCTTCCGAATCGGCGACGAGCTCACCGCCAGGTTCCCCCTGCGTCCGGACGACCCAGACGTTGTGAGGTCGTGGCTGGAACGGGAAGCTGTGGCGGCAGAAGAGCTAGGACTCGTGAGTCCGTTCGCGACGCCACGACCCGTACACATCGGGAATCCCGGCCACGGCTACCCCATGCCGTGGAGCGCGCAGACCTGGCTCGACGGCCGTTCGGCGACGCCCACCTCCTGCGCCGACTCGGAAGCCTTCGCGCACGACCTGGCGACGCTCATCGGCTCGCTCAGGGAGGCGGACACCCGGGGACGTCGATTCGATGGCGGCGGCAGGGGCGGCGACCTCACCGACCACGACGCGTGGATGGACGAGTGCCTGGACAAGAGCCGCGACCTGATCGACACCGCGCCGCTTCGACGCCTGTGGTCGTCCTACCGAGAGCTGCCGCGTGAGGATCCTGACCTCATGAGTCACACCGATCTCATCCCTGGGAACATGCTCGTGGACGACGACCGACTCGTGGGCGTGCTGGACGGCGGCGGGTACCGGGCCGCGGACCCCGCGCTCGACCTGGTCTGCGCCTGGCACTTGCTGGGGCGCGATGCGCGGGAGGTTCTCCGCAGGGAGCTGCCCTGCCCTGACCTGCAGTGGGAACGCGGCAAGGCCTGGGCGTTCGAGCAGGCCGCTGGGGCGTACTGGTACTACCAAGACACGAACCCGCCGATGGCTCTGATGGGCCGGACCACGCTCGATCGGCTCATCGCCGAGGGCTAGTGCCGGATCAAGCCGAGCGCCACCCGTACTCGCCGTGGGCCCTGACGCCAGCGCGGCAGCCGGGGCCGGTCGAGGCGCATCCCTGTTACGCGGGCGACCTCCTCAACGACCTCGTCCAACCCCAGCCCGTCGGTAGGGACCTGGGTGGCGAACAACGGCGCGTCGAGCGCCGCCACGCACCGATCGATCTGAGCCAGTGCCCAGGCATCAGTGATGATGTTCGACAACCGGCTGCGCAGTCGCCGACGGATGGTGTCGCGCGACGCCAGGAGCGCCACGTGGCGTACGTCATGTCCGTGCTGCCGTAGCCAGCCGACGGTCTGGTCGAAGTACGTCTCGTCGATGATCGTCATCGGCACCACGACCACCGGCCAGCGACCGTCGCCGTCGACCCCTGCGATGACCTCGCGGATCGCGACCCGCCAGCCGGCGATGTCTTGGAAATCGGTGCGCAGAGGCTTCGGTTGCATCCGGTGCAAGCTGAACCCGACTGGCTCCGGGTCGGACAGGACGGCACCGGGCACGCGTCGTACAAGCTCGGCGGCGGTGTGAGACTTCCCGACGCCGAAGGCGCCGTTCACCCAGACGATCACCAGGGCTCAGCCCTTGGGGCCTCTGCCTGCCTTGTGATGGTCGACGACGCCGTCGGCGACCTCGCGCATGGACTTGCGGAGGTCCATGGCCGTCTTCTGGATCCAGCGGAACGCCTGGGCCTCGGTGAGACCGAGCGACTCCTGGAGCAGGCCCTTCGCCTGGTCGACCGCCTTGCGCGACGCAAGCCGCTCCTGCAGGTCCGACACCTCAGCCTCGACGGCGATGATCTGGGCGAACCGTGCCGCCGCGATCTCGATCGCCGGGATGACGTCGGAGGCGTCGAACGGCTTGACGACGTACGCCATGGCGCCGGCCTCACTGGCCCGCTCGACCAGCTCACGCTGGGAGAACGCCGTGAGGATCACGACCGGCGCGATCCGCTCCTTGGCGATGATCTCGGCCGCGCTGATGCCGTCGAGCTTGGGCATCTTCACGTCCATCACGACGACGTCGGGCGTGAGCTCGCGAGCCATCGCGACCGCCTCTTCGCCGTTGGCGGCCTGCCCGACCACGATCATGCCTTCCTCGGTGAGGAGTTCGACGAGATCGAGCCGGATGAGTGCCTCGTCCTCGGCGACGAGGACCCGGCGTGCGGGAGGATTGGTGGCGTCGTCAGTCACGAGCGACATTCTGGCACTGATCCCACGTTCGCGCCCACCACGATGGCCGTCCCCCCATCGGAGACAGTTGTGGCACAATTTCGGCGGGCGGGTGCGCCCGGGTGGCGGAATGGCATACGCGGACGGCTCAAACCCGTCTGCCCGCAAGGGCATAGGGGTTCGACTCCCCTCTCGGGCACCGAAACTCCTGACCCTGTCTGGACCCGGATGGGTCAGACATCCACCTCGTCCCACCCGCTGCGCGGGTAGTGGCGGTGGACCATGAGGGCATTGGTCTTGCCGGAGATGCCCATCGGGGACCCGTACACGACGACCACGCGATCACGCCGCTGGCACAGCTTCTCGCTCTCGAGGATCGTGTCGACCTCCTCGAGCAGGTCCCGGAAGTCCGTGTGCTCCTGCGTCGTGAACGTCGTCACTCCCCAGAGCAGCGAGAGCTCCCGCTGGGTCTGCTGACTCGGCGTGAAGCAGAGCACCGGGATCTCGGAACGCAGGCGGGAGAGGCGGCGTGCCGTGTCCCCGCTCTTGGAGAAGGCGACCAGGTAGCGAGCACCAAGGCGACCGGCCACCTCAGCGGCGGCCATGGCGATGACGCCGCCGGTCGTGTGCGGATCCCACTCGATCTCGTTGATCGAGGAGAATCCATGTTCCTCGACGGCAGCGATGATCCGCGCCATCACGGAGACCGTCTCGACAGGGTACGCACCGACGGAGGTCTCACCGGACAGCATCACGGCGTCCGCCCCGTCCAGGACAGCGTTGGCGACATCGGATGCCTCGGCGCGCGTCGGACGCGGCGACGAGATCATCGACTCCAGCATCTGGGTCGCGACGATGACGGGCTTGGCCCAGGTGCGGGCAGCGCGGATGATGCGCTTCTGCACGATGGGTACGTCTTCGAGGGGAAGCTCAACCCCGAGGTCGCCGCGGGCCACCATGAACGCGTCGAAAGCGTCGATGATCTCATCGAGGTTGTCGACGGCCTGTGGCTTCTCGATCTTGGCGATGACCGGGACGCGGCGGCCCTCCTCGTCCATGATCCGGTGGACGTCGACGATGTCCGCCGCGCTGCGGACGAACGAGAGCGCGACCATGTCGACGCCCTGCTGCAGCGCCCAGCGGAGGTCATCCTTGTCCTTCTCACTCAACGCGGGGACGCTCACGGCGACACCGGGCAGGTTGATGCCCTTGTTGTTGCTCACAGGTCCACCGACCACGACCTCACACACCACGTCGGTGTCGGTGACGCGCGTGGCGCGCAGCTCGACCCGCCCGTCGTCGATGAGGATCGCAGCGCCCTCCGAGACGTCCCCCGGAAGGCCCTTGTACGTCGTCGAGCAGCGGTCCACGTCACCGAGGATGTCGTCGACGGTGATGGTGAACGTCGCTCCGTTCGCAAGGACGACCGGACCGGCCTCGAACCGCCCGAGCCTGATCTTCGGTCCCTGGAGATCGGCGAACACGGCGATCGGCTTGCCCGCGGCCTCCGCAGCCTTGCGGACCTCGGCTAGCCGCTCTCCGTGCTCTGCGTAGTCGCCGTGGCTCATGTTGAGCCGGGCGAGGTTCATGCCCGCTTCGATGAGGGCGTCCATTCGTTCGCCCGCTGTCGCCGGGCCGAGGGTGCACACGATCTTGGCTCTTCGCACAACGTGCACCTTACTGCCGATCTCACCAGGACCGGACGAGTTCCAACGCATGCCGCAAGTCGTCGGGATAGTCGCTGGTGAACGTCACCTGATCGCCACGCGTCGGATGCTGGAACGACAGCTGGGTCGCGTGCAGCCACTGCCGTTCGAGCCCCAGCTTCGCCGCGAGGACCGGGTCGGCGCCGTACAGCGGGTCGCCGACGCACGGATGGTGCAAGGCGGCCATGTGGACGCGGATCTGATGCGTACGTCCCGTCTCGAGGTGGATCTCGAGCAGACTGGCTGACCGATGGGCCTCGAGCGTCGCGTAGTGGGTCACCGAGTGACGTCCGCCGGCGACGATGGCCATCTTCCAGTCGTGATTGGGGTCCCGCCCGATGGGTGCCTCCACGGTCCCCTCGAAGGGGTCCAGACGGCCTTGGACGAGCGCGTGGTACGTCTTGTCGACCGTCCTCGCCCGGAACGCGTTCTTCAGCCGGCTGTACGCGATCTCGCTCTTGGCGACCACCATCAGCCCGGACGTTCCCACGTCGAGCCGTTGGACGATGCCTTGACGCTCGGGCGCGCCAGAGGTGGAGATCCGGAAGCCCGCGGCCGCAAGGTGCTCGACGACCGACGGCCCGTCCCAGCCAAGGGTGGGGTGCGCCGCGACCCCAGCCGGCTTGTCCACGACCACGA
>Ga0209748_1001720_pt1 | contig 10740 bp, 12 predicted proteins | sample BarGraIncu00421A_FD_185490 | JGI IMG/M metagenome (GOLD analysis project Ga0209748, IMG submission 185490) | Arctic peat soil microbial communities from Barrow, Alaska - Barrow Graham LP Incubations 004-21A (SPAdes) (version 2) | ecosystem: Environmental > Terrestrial > Soil > Wetlands > Peat... | reverse complement strand
CTCGCCGCCAGCGTCGCGACGGGCGCGCCGTTCATCCGCGAGCGCATCGCGCGCGTCGGTATCGGCGAACACCTCGCACGTGAGCGCGGCATCCGTCGTCCGCGGGCGACCTTCGCGACCTTCGCGACGGCCTCGACCACCGGGGTCCTGCTGGGTCACGTGCCGGCGCTGTGCGGCTTCATCGTCACCGCTGTGACGCGGTCGCTGATCCCGCTCGCGATCGGCACCGTCGTGACGGGCCTCGCGTGGGCCGCACTGTGGCCGAGGCGCGAGCTGTGGGACCGCTGGACGTGGCAGGCCAAGCTGCGCCGCGACGACGAGACGTCCCCGGCGCCTGCAGCCGACCCGTCGGCCGGCTAGGATGCTCCCCGTCCACATCAGCGGGATCTTCTGGCTCGACTCCCTGCTCGCCGCGATGGGGCCGTGGGGCTACCTGGCGACCTTCCTCGGCGGGGCTCTGGAGAACCTCTTCATCGCGGGGGGCTTCGTGCCGGGGGAGACGGTCGTCATGGTCGTCGCCGCGGCGGCCAGTCGCGACCCGCGGCTCAGCATCTTCGCTGTCTGGATCGCATCGATCATCGGAACGGTCGCGGGAAGTTCGATCTCCTACGCGATCGGACGCATCGGTGGACGGCCGCTGCTGGAGGTCATCGTCGGGCGCTTCCCGCGCCTGATGAAGGGGCTCGACGACGCCGAGCACTACTTCGAGATCCACGGCACCAAGACGATCTTCCTCGCCCGCTTCACGGCCGGCTTCAAGAACTTCGCGCCGATGCTCGCCGGCGTCAGCCGCATGAAGATGGCGCCGTTCCAGATGTACACGTTGATCTCGGCGATCGTGTACTCGACCGGGCTGTGCATCGTCGGCTACTTCTTCGGGGCCAACATGGAGCGCGTCCTGCGTTGGCTGAGCCGGGCAGGTCTGTGGGCGGTCGTCGTCATCGCGGTCGTGGTCGCCCTCTACGTCGTCTATCGACGCTGGAAGGCCGCGCGCATCGATCGCCAGATCATCGATCTCGAGACCGAAGAGGCCGAGTTCGCGCTGATGGACGACGAAGCCGGGTCGGCCGGTGGGGACGATGACGAGGAGATCTGACGACCGTCGCGCCGTCGTCCTGAGCGCGCTGCGCGGCACGCCCGCAGGCGTGTCGGGCGAGGTTCTGGCCACGGAGTTGGGCGTGAGCCGCGTGGCGGTGCGCAAACATGTCGAGGCGCTGCGCGAGTTCGGCTACGAGATCGAGGCTAAGGCCGGTGAGGGGTACCGGCTGGTCTGCGCCCCCGATGTGCCGCTGCCACTCGAGGTACGGCCGCTGCTGACCGGCGGTTTCTTCGCCCGTCTCGAAGGCGGTCGCGTCACGGCCTCGACGAACGACGACGCTCGCGCGCTCGCGCTCGACGGCGCTCCGGAGGGCACGGTCGTGCTCGCTGCGGAGCAGACCAGTGGCCGCGGTCGCCTGGGCCGCGAGTGGACATCGCCTCCCGGCGGGGTCTACGCGTCGGTGGTGCTGCGGCCCGCGGTCGAGACGCCCGAGGCGATCGTGTTGCCGCTGGTCGTCGGGCTCGGCGTCGCGCACGGCCTTGACGCGCTCGGCATCCACACCAAGCTCAAGTGGCCCAACGACCTGTTGTGCACCGATGGCCGCAAGGTCGCCGGGGTGCTACTGGAAGGTCTCAGTGAGGGCTGGCTCATCAACTGGATCATCGCGGGCGTCGGCGTCAACGTCCGCAGCGCGCCTGATCCGGCTCGCTCGGCGAGCGTGGACGAGTTGTTCGGTCGCGCCGTGCCCCTCGCCGAGGTGGCCGCGGCGGTGCTCGACGGTATCGCGGGTACCTACCTGCGCTGGCAGTCCGACGGGTTCGCCCCCTTCGCGGCCGAGTACGAACGGCGCTCGTATCTGGCGGGCAGGCCGGTACGCGTCAGCGACGCCGCGGGCAGGATCGTGGCCGCAGGCGAGGTCACGGGTATCGACGTGCTCGGGAGGCTGCTGGTGGCGAGCGACTCCGGCACCGTCCCGGTCGTCGCGGGGGACGTCACGCTGCGCGAGGACTGAGCAGCCCGGGCGTCGGCGCCCGCTCCGTGCCGGCATTGACGGGTCCCATCGCGCTCGGCTACCGTGAACCGACTCAAGCGCGTGGTTTACGGTCCCAGTCGCCCACCCCGAGGAATCTCGATGCTCCCTGCTGTCGACGCCGGAACGGTGTCCGCCCGTCGTGTGACCACGACGGCGCTGTTCGCCGCGCTCCTCGCCGTGTCCGCGACCATCGCGATCCCCTTCGGGACCGTTCCCGCGACGATGCAGGTGCTCGTGGTCGTGCTGATCGCGCTGGTGCTGCCTCGCGGTCGGGCCGCGTTCGCTGTCGCCGTCTACCTCCTCGTCGGCGCGGTCGGTCTACCGGTGTTCTCGGGCCTCCGCGGTGGGCTCGCGGTGCTGGCCGGACCCACGGGCGGCTACCTGATCGGCTTCCTTGTGGCCGCGCCCGCGGGCGCCTGGGTACGCGGGATGCTGTCGCGCACGGTTGCCTCGGTGACCGTCGTCGACTCCGTGACCGCGATCGTCGTCGTGGTGATCGTCTACGCCGTCGGGTGGGAGCAGCTCGTGCTCGTGTCCGGGATGGATCCGATCGTGGCGCTGGGCGCGGGAGTGGTGCCGTTCCTGCTCCCGGACGGGCTGAAGGCGGCCGCCGCCGTCCTGCTGGCCCCGGTCGTTCGAAGAGCAGCGGGCGTCTAGACCCGACCACGCCGGATCGGGCGGTCTCGGGTATCCTGCCTCAAGGATCTCCGGTCGATGCGGGGGATGGCAGTGCAGGATCCGGGAGCGGGGCGAAGCGAAGGGGAGCGGGCGGAGGATCGCCCGTCGTCTGACGCGCCCCCGGCCGAGCGGCAGACCACGGGCCCGTACGCGCGATCGCGCATCCGCACGCATTCCGCCCCGCCCCGGGCAGCGTCGGCGGGTCGCGAACTGATGGTCGGGTTGTTCGCGGTCGATCGGGCGGGGCACGTCACACCGGGATCCGGTGGGCAGACGCCCGTCCTGCGGATCGCCACCGCTGTGCCCGCCGTTCCCGGGACCGACCGGGCGACGTTCTGCCAGGTGGCCGCCTGCGGAGACGGCCGGACGGCGATCGCCCTCGGTGCGGTCGAGACGACCGACACGTCCGCGGTCCGCTGCGCGCACGACGCGGAGCGGCTGCTCGGAGGGTGGTTGGGCCACGGGCTCGAGCCGGCGGGCTCCCTCGATGCGCTGCGCGCGTGGAGCGACCGCGAGGGGGAGCGCATCGCACACCTCGGCGCCGTGCTCTGCATCGTCGACGCGGGACGAGGCTGTCTGACCTACTGCACCGCCGGGAGCGCGCTCGTCGCCGTGCTCGCCGGCGGTTCGCGCTACCTCGCCGCGCCCCTCCCCTCCGCGTCGACCGGTCCGGCTGCCGAGCTCGCCTCGGTACTCCTTCCCGGCGATCGACTCGTGCTCTGGTCGGGGGAGGCTCCCGGACTGTCCACCGAGGAGGGGCAGGCGTTCGTGCGCGAGGTCCTGGTGGGCACGCAGTCACCGGCGGCGTGGCGATTGATCCGATCGGCCGGCTCAGGGGCGCAGCCCGCCGAGGCTGCGGTCGTGGTCGACGTGGGAGCCTGAGCCGGCGTTCTAGGCGTCGAGCTTCGGCAGGCGGACGGTGAACACCGCGCCGCCCTCGGGCCGGTTGGCCGCCTCGATCGTGCCGTGGTGCGACGTCACTATGGCCCGCACTATCGACAACCCCAGGCCGGCGCCTCCCGTCGCGCGGTCGCGCGAGTACTGCGCGCGGTAGAAGCGCTCGAAGAGGTTGGCGAGGTCGCGTTCGGGGATGCCCGGGCCCTGATCGATCACACGCAGGACCGCCCGGCCCTCCTCCTCCGAGAGCTCGACGGACACGGCGAGGCCCGCGGGCGTGTGGCGCGTCGCGTTGTCCACGAGGTTCCCCACCACCTGCTGGAGCCGGTCGCGCGCCCCCAGTACGTTGGGCGACGATCCGGTGACCCTCACGGTCACACCGCGCTCCATCGCCACGGGCTCGTTGGCCTCCACGGCGAGCCGCGCGGTCTGCGTCAGATCGACGCGACCGATGGGGAGCTCTCCGGTGGCGCCCTCGATGCGCTGGAGTTCCAGCAGGTCGTTGGCGAGCCCGGTGAGGCGGTCCGACTCCCGGATGATGGTGCCGAGGAAGCGGTCGTGGTCCTCGGGACCGACGCCGCCGTCGAGCAGCGTCTCGGCAGCCAGACGGATCCCGGTGAGCGGTGAGCGCAGCTCGTGGCTCACATCGGAGACGAAGCGGGACTTGCGGCGTTCCTCCTCATGCAGCTCGATCGACGACGTCTCGATCTCCTCGGCCAGCTCGTTGAAGGCTTCGGCCAGCGCGCGCGTCTCGCGCGGACCGGCGGGCTTCACGCGGACCGAGGGGTCGGTCGCGAGTGCGGCCGCGCCGGCCTGCAGGTCGCGCAAGGGGCTCGTGAGCCAACGGCTGAGCAGCTCGGTGAGCAGCAGGGCTGCCGCCAGGAACGCCAGGACCCCGAGGACCAGTTGGTCGCGGTAGTCGGTCAGCAGGGTGAGGATCGAGAAGGTCGAAGCGGTCGCGAACGTGACACCCACGACGTGTCCGCCGGCGCGCACCGGCGCGGTGACGGTGAGCGCGAGCCGCCCGTTGGGCGCCGCGCCGCTCGTCGTACCGGTCTCGCCCTTGAGCGCGCGGGCCACGACGGGGCGGGCCCGGTAGTTGTCACCGGTCGCCGTCCGGTCGCTGTCCGCGACCACGGTCCCCCCGGCGTCGATCACCAGGATGCGGCTGGTCGAGTGCGCCGTCGCGTCGGCGAGAGCGGCGGACACGTGTCCGCCGATGCTGCCGGACAGCGTCGTCGCGGAATTCGCCTCGAGGGCCGAACCGAGTGCCGCGGCCGCGACGCCCGCCTCCGAGGTCAGGCGCTCCTCCAGCCGGCGCATGCCGAAAGCCTCGATCTGGCCGAGGAAGTAGACGGAAAGGCCGGCCGCCGCGGCGATGGCGACCAACAGGAACGACGCAAGCAGCCGCGTCCGGATGGATCCTCGCACGCGCGCCTCGCCTCGGTTATCCGTTGATGCGGTAGCCGTACCCGCGGACCGTCTCGACGATCTCGGGGTCGAGCCCCGCGGCCTCGAGCTTGTCGCGCAACCGCTTGATGTGTGTGTCGACGGTCTTGGTCTCGACCATGATCTCCCAGCCCCACGCCTGGCGCAGCAGCTGGTCGCGCGAGAGCACCTTGCCGTTGTGACGCATCAGGCACGCGAGCAACTCGAACTCGCGCGGGGTCAGGTCGATCGGCGTGTCGCCGGCGGTGACGTCGTGAGAGTCCTCGTCGAGATGGATGCCCGCGACCTCGAATACCTCGCCCATCTCGCCGTCCGGGCCGGACGGGCGACGGGCGGAGGAGCGGCGCAGGAGCGCCTTCACGCGCGCCTGCAGTTCGCGGATCCCGAAGGGCTTGGCGAGATAGTCGTCGCCGCCGATCTCGAGGCCGACGACCTTGTCGAGCTCGGTGTCCCGTGCCGAGAGGAACAGCACCGGGACGTCGCCCTTGGCGCGGAGACGCCGGCAGACCTCGAACCCGTCCGTGCCGGGCAGCATGATGTCGAGGATCACCAGGTCGAAGGTGTTGACCGCGGCGAGCGCGAGGGCTTCGTCGCCGTCGCGCGCCGTCGTGACGTCGTAGCCTTCCTTGCGCAGGTTGAACGAGACGAACTCGAGGATCGTGTCCTCGTCATCGACCACGAGCAGCCGTGGCGTGTGCAACATCGACGCCTCCTTGTTGGCCCTGCTCCATCCCCGGCGATGATAGCATCGGTGCGAGAGCATCTTCGTGCCGCCGGCCCCACGGTCGTGCGACGAAGTGGTGACGGGAAGGGGAGAGCGATGATCCTCGCAGTCGACGTGGGCAACACCCAGACCGTCATCGGTCTGTTCGATGACGAGCGGCTGGTCGGGCACTGGCGCGTGTCTTCGAACGCCTCCCTGACGGCGGACGAGCTGATGATCAAGGTCGACGCGCTGCTCGGTGTGCCGGGTCACGCCTGGAGCGTCGTGGAGCGCGCGGTCATAGCATCCGTGGTCCCGAGACTCACCGACGCGTGGAGCGAGGCGGCGCGCAAGGCCACCGGCCGCGACCCGATGGTGATCGGGCCCGGGCTGAAGACGGGGCTCGCCATTCGCACGGACAATCCCCACGAGGTCGGCGCCGACCGCATCGTCAATGGCGTGGCCGCGCTTGCGATGCATGCCGGACCGGTGCTCATCGTCGACTTCGGCACGGCGACGACCATCGACGTCATCGATGCGAGCGGCGCGTACGTGGGCGGTGCGATCGCCCCCGGTGTGGAGACGAGCGCGGAGGCGCTATTCACCAAGGCCGCGCGGCTAAGCAAGGTGGACCTGGAGGATCCGGGCACCGTCATCGGCCGCAACACACGGCAGAGCGTACAGGCGGGGCTGCTGCTCGGCCAGGCCGCGATGGTGGACGGCCTCGTGCGGCGCACGTGGGACGAGCTCGGCTGCGAGACGCCGGTGATCGCCACGGGTGGCCTGGCCGAGCGCATGGGCGCGCTGTGCGACACGATCACGGAGGTCGACACCGACCTCACGCTCAAGGGTCTACGGATGGTGTGGGAGCTCAACCGATGACAGCGGTCGTGATCCGCCGCTGGCTGCGCTTCGCGGCGATCGCCGGCGATGTCCTTTTCGTGCTTTGGATCCTGCGCAACGGGATCGACGAGGGCTTCAGCGCCACTCCCGTGCAGGTGGCGTCGTACGTCGGGCTCGTCGTGCTCCTCGCGCTGAACGCGGTGCTGCTCGCGACCCGGTGAGCCCGCGCCGTAGCTAGCGCTTCAGCCGCGCAACACCGCTTCCCGCACGGCCTCGCGCAGCGCGGTCGACCAGCGCAGGCCGAGTCCGATGCGGTCGGCGATCTCGGCGCTCAATGCAGTCGACCCGTCGTGCGGGATCCCGTCGGCGCCCAGGAACGGTGTGGCGACGTCGCGGAGCAGCGCGGCCCAGCGCGCGGCCGGTTGTGCCGGCGACGACTCGATCCGGGCCAGCACGGCCTCCCAGCCGGCGCTCACCGAGAGGGGCTGCAGTTCGGGCAGCAGGTAGCGCAGCAGATGGGTCTCGGCGAGTAGCCGCAGCCCGGCTGCGACGCCCGTGGCCGTGAGGAGCTTCCCCAGCTCGGCCGCGCGTCGCTCCCGCGCCACGCTCAGGATGCGCGACGCGTTGCGCCGCATCGCCTCGTGCGTCGCAGGCTCCACCTCGAACCCGAGTTGTGACGCGAAGCGCGCGGCTCGCAGCAGGCGCAAGGGGTCCTCGGCGAAGCGCTCACCGGGGTCGCCCACGCAGCGGATCAGCCGCGCCTCGATGTCCGCACGCCCGCCGTGCGGGTCGATGAGCGCCTCGCCGTGAAGGGCGATCGCGTTGATCGTGAAGTCGCGGCGCGCCAGGTCGTCGCCGAGGTCATCCAGGTAGGTGACCTCCGGTCTGCGCGAGCCCTCGGTGTACGACTCCGCGCGGAACGTGGTGACCTCGACCAGATGGCCCTCGATCTTGAACGCCACGGTCCCGAAGCGCTTCCCCACCAGGTGGGGCCGACGTCCCGCGACCCGCACCGCCGCCTCGACCTCGTCGGGGGTACGCGACGTGGCGAAGTCGTAGTCCTCGCACGACCGGCCCATGAGCAGATCCCGCACCGAGCCGCCGACGAGGTAGACCGGCTCGACGATCGCCTCCACGGCCGCCTGCAGCGAGCGCACCGCTGTGACCCCCTGCAGTTCCACGTTCGGCATCCTCCCCGGTCAGGTCTCCGTCTCAAGACGATACCCCTCGCGGGCGCGGCGCGCGCGGGCGCTATACTGCCCGGTGTGTACAGACCTGTGCACACGACGCGGACAGCGAGGGTGACCGTGCGCTTCTATCGCATCGGCGACAAGGTCGTCAGCCGGGACAAGATCATCGAGCAGGTCGAGGCGATCCTTATCGACCGCGAGGCCGGCTCCACGCAGCAGGAGGTCGCGCTGGCCCACGGGGTCGACCGCCCCTTCGTTTCGTGGCTCGAGGGGCTCGGGGAGATACGGCGCGGGAAGCGGGTCGCGCTCATCGCCTTCCCGGTGGCCAACGTGGACGACGTCAAACGCGTGTGCGACGAGCACGGCGTGGAGCTGGCGATGGTGGTCTCACAGGCCGAGCGCGAGGGCTTCGAGGCCGGGCGCGCCGACCGGATGTTCAACCTGGTGCTCGACACGCTCGCCGACCTGAAGGACTTCGACGTCGTCATCATCCTGGCGTCCACCAAGCGGACCGGCGCGATCGAGAAGATCCTTGGCCGCGAGGTGATCGCCCGCACGCTGGGCCCGTCGCCCCTGCGTCATGACGTGACCGTCGACCTCGACGAGTTGACCGACCTGCTCGACGCGCTCACCGCGCCGACACCCGCAAAGGAGCGTTCACCGCGATGAAGAAGGTCGTCTCGATCTCGATCGGCTCGTCCAAGCGCGACCACATCGTCGACGTCGAGCTGCTCGGCGAGCAGTTCCACATCTGGCGCGAGGGCACCGACGGCGACATGCCCGACGCCGCTCGCCGTCTGCGCGAGTACGACGGCAAGGTCGACGCGTTCGGCATGGGCGGGATCGACCTGTTCCTGAACGCCGCGGACCGGACCTACTGGTTCCGCGACGCCAAGCAGTTCCGCGACGCGGTCACGACGACGCCGCTGCTCGACGGCAGCGGGCTCAAGGGCGCCGTCGAAGGTGACGTCGTGCGCTTCATGCAGGAGGACCTCGGTCTGACGGTCGCGGGCAAGCGCGTTCTGGTCACCAGCGCCGTGGACCGGTGGGGGATGGCGATGGCCTTCGCCGACGCCGGGTGCGAGATGACCTACGGCGACCTGCTCTACGCGCTCGACGTCCCGATCATGATCCACACCAAGCCGGGCCTGATCCGCGCGGTGCGGGTCATGGCTCCGATCGCCTCGCAGCTGCCGTTCAAGTTCCTCTATCCCGCCGAGGCCGATCACACCTCGAAGGTGGAGTCCGAGTCGAAGCACGCGCAGCTCTACCGCGACGCCGACATCATCAGCGGTGACTACAAGTTCGTGCGCAAGTACATGCCGCGCGACATGAGCGGCAAGTGGATCGTCACGAACACGACCACCATCGAGGATGTCGGGTTCCTGCGCTCCACGGGCGCCGAGCTCCTCATCACGTCGACGCCGCGCCTCGAGGGCCGCACCTTCGGCACGAACGTGATCGAGGCGACGCTGGTGGCGCTCGACGGCGCCACGGCGGCGCTCGCTCCCGAGCGCTACCTGGAGCTCCTGCGCGCGACCGGCTTCGCCCCTGACGTCATCTGGCTGCAGAAGGACTGACCCGGCGTCGCGATCGCGTATCGCCGTCCGTCGGACCGCCCCGCGCCGACGCGTCGCGAGTGGCGGTTCGGGCACGCCTGATGCTACACTCACCTGCGTTCAGGCAAGCACGATCGATGCGGTGCGTCGTGCTGAAGGTATCCCCGCGGTGGTCTCCCTCGCTCGAGGCGAATGCGGCGCGATGCCCGTGCGCGCTCACCCGGTTCGAAAGGACGTCCCGCACGTGAACAAGCGCGCTCGCAACCGCCTCATCGGCGTGACAGTGATCATCCTTCTCGTCGCGATCCCCGTGCTCTACACCCTGATGATGAGCGGCGGTTCGTACGACCAGACCGTCAACGACGTCGCCGCCAACACGACGCTCATCGGCAGCCGCGTGAAGGTGACCGGCACGGTCGTCGCCGGGTCGTGGGACAAGAAGACCAACCCCATGGTCTTCCGGATCCGTGGCGAAGGGGCCACCGGTGGTCCGGAGATCCAGGTCATCTACAACGGCAGCGCCCCGAACACCTTCGGTAACGACACCGTGACCATCCTGACCGGCACGGTCACCAAGGCCGCGACCATCGAGGCCAACGAGATGCTCACCAAGTGCCCCTCGAAGTACTCGACGAAGTCGGACGCCGCGACGATCACCTCGCTGCTCGCCTCGCCGCCCGACGCACCGATCCGAGTGACCGGCTTCCTGAAGCCGGGCACCCTCAAGGACGCCGCCGCCGCTGAGCGCTTCACCCTCGCTTCGAAGGCGGACGGCACGGGCGACGCAGTCCCGGTCACGTTCCAGGGCTCCATGCCCGCGGGCGCCGCTGACGGCTCGGATCTGGTCGTGTTCGGGAAGATGGAGAGCGGTGTGTTCGTCGCGACCGAGGTCGCACTCGCCACCAAGTAGCCGCACGTAGGCCGGGGCGAGAGCGCTCCGTCCGACCACACGGAAAGGTCACGAGAAGCCTATGTCCAACCTCGGCCAGATCCTGCTGGCGATCTCGACGTTCGCCGCGCTCATCTCGATCGTTCTGCTCGTGCTCGGGCACATCTCGGGGCCCAAGCAGGGCGAGGGGATGACCAACGCGGGATACTTCGCGACCTTCGCGGTGTTCGGGAGCACGACGGCGTCGATCCTCATGCTGCTCGTCGCGATGTTCCAGAAGAACTTCTCGCTCCTCTACGTCGTGGAGAACCACTCCACCGATGTGTCGGGCCTGTCGTGGCTGTTCAACATCTCGGCGCTGTGGGCCGGGCGGGAGGGCTCGCTGCTGTTCTGGGCGTGGCTGCTCTCGGGCTTCGTGGCCTACATGGCGTGGAAGCGCATCTCGTTCACCGACGCGCTA
>Ga0209748_1001718_pt1 | contig 10748 bp, 15 predicted proteins | sample BarGraIncu00421A_FD_185490 | JGI IMG/M metagenome (GOLD analysis project Ga0209748, IMG submission 185490) | Arctic peat soil microbial communities from Barrow, Alaska - Barrow Graham LP Incubations 004-21A (SPAdes) (version 2) | ecosystem: Environmental > Terrestrial > Soil > Wetlands > Peat... | reverse complement strand
GAAATATAAATGTTAGTAATAACGCCAAGGTGTATCTGGACCCGAGCTTTGGCAACAACAGCGGTTTGGTCATAGCCGACTACAAAACAGACCGAAACAACCAAAATAAAGGACTTATAAACCTAAACAACGGTGTTACCATCAGCGGAACTGATAAGAACAATCCCAAAACCCCAAGTTTCCTGCTCATGTTCTCTACTCAGAAAAGTTCCGATTGGGACTATAATCCAGCCATTAGCGCTAGTAACAATATCCACGGCGGAGTTTACTATGCACCTTATGGCTCATATGCCCAGAGTAATGTAGCCCAAATCAGGGCCGTAATCGCCAATGGAATTATACTTAGAAACAATGCCGTCTTGGACTATGACGGTAATTGGGGCAATAGCGGTATCTCCACTGGTCCAGCCGGCAAGTGGACTATCACAGAGTGGTTGATACTAAACTAAAGTACTAAAAACCGGAGAACGGATCTCTACCGCCGGCCGTGCCGAGCTGGGTAGGATTCTTGGTGGCACTGAGTTCTCCCAGGAGTTTGGTATTGAAGCGGATATCTAGGCTTCGGACTCTGGCTTCGCCCTCTAGGACATGGCCGCTATCTTCTCTGGGGTTTATCGCGAAGAATGTAAGTAATGCAAAAACAATAATCGTGAGGGTAATCAAGGTTGCTGGGAGGTAGCGAAGGTTATTCTTGATGAGATGTATAATCTTTTCTGTATCAATTTGTAACTTCATATTTCCTACTTTTTCGCAAATATTGTGACGTTAAATACTGCCTTAACCTTGCCAACGACCGCCTTGTTAGAAACATCAGAAGTAACGGCAATGTCGTTGACTTTGTTTAATCTGCGTAAATTCGTAAGATCAGCGATAAACTTGATGAAGTGGCTATAGTCACCGCTCACTTCATATCGGATTGGCAGCTCATAGTACTCCTGCATATTGATGGTTTGGCTGAAATCACCGGTTTTGGCTGCCTTGGTCAGAGAATTGCCGACGGTACTACTGGTAATGGTGAGACCGTTATTTTTCGCCGCCGCCTCTAAATCCGCCATGAACGTAGACTCATCCTTCGTAGTTGGGATCGATCCATAAACCACGTTTTTTTGTGGCAAAACTTTCTGGAAACGAATGGAGAGCTCTGAAAGCTTGCTAGATTCGTTGCGCATATTCACGGCGTCAGTACCGAGGACACTGACTTGCTCACTCATCTGGAAAACATAAAACCAACCCACAGCAATTGCCAGCAAAAAGATGAGAGTCAGTGCCGACAGCGCCCCAGCGAGAATTCTAAATGCTGCTCTTGGTGATTTCATTTCTTAGCCTCTGTTTGATTTAAATTTAGGGTGATTTTGAATGAAAGGACTGCCTTGGTACTATCAACTGGATCTGTGGCCGAGGTAACACTCTCGATATCCACGTACTGAAAGAGTTTTGACTTTGAAAGGAGTTCGCGGAATGTACCGATATCGGTATTTGTTATGGCAAACCCAGTCAGACCGACCCTGTCCTTCACATTATTGCTAAAATCATAAGTGGATAGTTTCACGTTAGCAGGAGTGCTCTTCGCAATCTCGGCGAAGATAATGGCCCAGTCGAGCTTTTCTCCACGGAGTTTGTCGACTAGATTTAGACGATCGGCAAAATCCTTGGCATCGGTCTCGGTGGTTTTCCATGAAGCAAGTTGTGCCTCGGCCACAGCCTTTTCTTCCTGCGCGATTTGTTCGTTTTTGTAAACGATATAGCCAACAACGCCCACAACAGCGCCCATAATCACGAAAATGGCGACGAGCTTCAGAAGTAACTGGTTTAGCGCTGCGTTTTTCTTGGCATAGTTGATATCCTCTTTAATCTCTGGTGGTAGTAAATTGAGCCTAATCATCCATCACCCCCAGTAGCGCTAGCCCAACGGCATTGGTATAAGCTGGAGCGTCTTCCTTGGGTACACTCTTCAGCGGATAGATGGATATATTTGCCCACGGGTTTCCGATCTCGGTTGGGATACCCAGTTTTTCTTTGAATATCTCGGTAAGTGCGTCTAGGCTGGCGCTACCGCCGCAGAGAATTACTTTGGAAATTGGACTAGCCTTTTTGTTCTTCTCTTGGTAGTAATTAATGATTTTTGTCGCTTCTTTGGTAATTTCAGTCACTTCTACGTCCACCGCCTGGCGAACCTTTTCCTTGTCGGCAGATTTTTGCTTCTTGATCTTCTCGGCTTCTTTTTGATCTATTTTCAAGGCCTCCGCAATCCTGAAAGTGATGTGATCACCACCAATCAAGGTGCTACCCGTCAGTCTGATGGCATTATCAAAAATGGCTAGATTGGTGGTTTTACCGCCGATATCGATGATGAGCACTGGTTCTTTGCTAGTTTTTTTTGGAACCGCGGAGCGAATAATAGCTGTCAGGCTCGTTTCGATACCTTCAACTTCGTAACCCATCAAATTGAAGAACTGAAGATAGGAATTCACAATCGCCTTTGGCGCGGCGGCGTAGATAATCTCATCTGACTTGGGATCGTCAGCACTAGGTCCAATCACTTGCCAGTCGAGATAGAGATCGGTCATCGCCATAGGTATAGTCTGGCTGGCTTCCCAGTTGACCGCCTCGGCAAGCGCCTTATCATTCATATGCGGTAGCGTAATACTGCGTGTGAATATTTTGGACTCTGGTAGCGAGGAGCAAACACGAGTGGCTGTAATCTTGCCCCAGACCCCGGTCTCAAAATACTTTTTCGTAAGTTCGGCAAGCTTTTCTGGCTCCGCCACTATCCCCTCAATGATGTAGTTCTCGGGTATCGCAACCTGGCCATAGCCAACTAGCTTGGTCAGAAGGCCCTTTTTCTTTAGCTGGACAGCCTTCAACGAGCCGCTACCAATATCGATACCGACCACGTCTTTCTTTTCCCAAATCGGGTCTATTTTTGGTCCTATTTCCATTGCTCTCCTGGATACTCGATATTTGGCTCTGGCATCTCCGGCTGAGACTGGGGGTTCATAGCATTTGCCTGTTGTATAAAGGTGTTGTTGTTGGCATTACCACTAACGCCTGTGGTCCTGATGCCATGCATCTCACAATAACTACGCTCAGTATCCATAATCTGTTGGGAAATTTTGTTTGGACCTGGGGCGAACTCAATTACGAAGTTTGGTGCCTCACCAGCGGTCTCTATGACCACTTCTCCGATATCAAACATGGTATGTAGTAAGCCCTTTTGAGAGGCACTGACATCCTGTATTTTCTCGAGGGTCATCTCGGAGACCTTTCTCGCAAAAAGCCCCATTTGATTAATCTCCACGAAATGCTCCGTGGTTAGAATAGCTACATGTAAATAGTGCAGAACCCAGTTATTGAACAGGAATATCGTATTAAACAGAAACAGCAGGCTAATGAGAATAACATAAATATTAAGAGCGAATCCTTTTACCATTACCGGCGCGATAAACGGTAGCACAAATACAGCGATTAGACCGATTAGATAAATCAAGAAAGCAATGGCCATTACGGAAGCTAAGGCTAAAATATGCCTTCGTATCAATAATACGACTTCTTCCCCTTCTTGCTGTGACTCAAAATACTTTACTGACATACCACTCCTAATAAGTCGCCGCTACACTGTTAAAAAACGGTGGAACAGTAACCCAATCTGCTCTGGATAAAAATATAGCCGAAATTACTAGGATAGCGATAGACACACCCCAAAATATTAGCAACATAGTGACGCCAATCTTGTCAGGATAGCGATAACGGAGAACTAAGTAAGTCAAAATCCCAGCCCAGAAGAGCCAGATCAAGCAGACTATTATATATATAAGTAGAAGTATTGCCATAACACCCTCTATATCAGTATAGTTGATTATTTTTGTGGATGCAACGAGTACTTACACCCGCAATACTTTTGCCTATAAATCGGAATAAACCGCGCTTCGTTCTGACCTTCGCGGTAGTAAGAACGCCAGTCAACGTAATGAAATCTAACACCAAATTTCGCAGCTGCGGCTTCACCAAGCTTGCGCAAAACATCGTGCTGCTGATATGGACTAACAAGTAGTGTTGTCGAGAACGCGTCAAACCCGTGCTCTTTGGCGTATCTGGCAGTTTTTTCTAGGCGAATCCGGTAGCAAAAGGTACACCGCCCAGGGAATTCATCCTCGTGGCCAGAAATGGCAAGGGCGTGTGTTTCTGGCTCGTATTCAGCAAGGATAACCCCGGCGGTTTTGCCAGCTGCCGCCAGCCGCAATGTCTCGAGGCGCTTTTGATGTTCACTTTCAGGATAGATATTGGGGTTAAAATAGTAATTCGTGACTTCAAAGTCAGAATCCTTCAGGTCTTGCCAAGTTCCGAGAAAACAAGGTCCGCAACATGTATGGAGTAATAATTTCACTGCTATATTTTAGTGCACTGAACAGGTAATGCAAGGGTCATAGGCACGAATGAGCATTTCAATCTCTTTATAGAGTTTTTCTTCAGTCAGCCCTGAGTGTTCTTTCATTAGCCAGTCTGCATCTTCTTCGAGGTTCACCAGATTCTGAACTGTTGGGGTAACAATGTCATAGAGGGTGATGTTACCTTTCTCGTCCAGTTTCACTGCGTGGTAAAGAGTCCCGCGAGGAGCTTCGATAGCACCGGCACCAGAGGATTCCTTGATAGTAAATGGTACACGCATAACTCTATTTTTGTCATTCAAGTATATGTTGATGTTTTCGATAGCCGTTTCGATCAAATCGACAATCTCGATCGCCTGAGCGACATTGTTATGAAAACTGTTGTATGTAGGCAACTTTTTGCCCCAAATTTTGTCTAAAGCATATTGCGCTTTTGGATGTAACGACTCGGAATTCAATGAAAGTCTGGCGAGCGAACCTACCACAAAACCATGGCCATCTCTGGTACCATATTTGGTCTGCGATCCTTCGCGCACGTTTTCCTTAAAGGCGTAAGCATAATTCTCAAGAGGCGTATCTAGCCCCCTGTTTGAAATAATGCGCCCGTCGAACACTCTGAGATATTCAGTTTCACGCTTAATATTTGGGTACCTGAAACCCGCGAATAACTCTACTGTTGCCAGCGCCATGTGCATATGCGATTCCAATTCTTTTGCAAGCAAGCGAAGCTCATCGTCAGTTGGGACGCTTAGAAATCCCCCAACCACTGGTGTCACAGGATGAACAGCGCGACCACCTATGATCTCGGTCAGCTTGTCACCAAGCTTTTTTAGGGCAATAGCTGTACGATAGACCTCCGGATTCTTCTGGTGCAGCTCGATGGCATTGGCAACACTCATATAGTCAGGCAATGCTAAAAAGAATAAGTGTAGTGCATGTGACTGAATCAACTGCCCGGCATGCAAAATCTTGCGCAAATTAATGATATTCGGAGTGACCCGTACGTCAAAAGCAGCCTCGAGTGCCGATATAGAAGCCAGAACATGAGCAGTTGGGCAGATACCACAGATACGCGCGGTAATAAATGGCGCATCTTCATATGGGCGGCCTAGAACTAATTGTTCAAACAGGCGTTCGCCCTCGTCGATGGTCAGTTTTGCCTTGCCGCTCTTGAAGTTCAGCTTCAGATCGCCATGACCCTCAATCTTGCAGATATAGTGTGTCAGTACAGATTCGCTCATTACTTCTCCTTCGGATATAGTTCTTTGTATTCATTCTGTTGGTAATAGAATATCGCGAGTAGCTGCTCGGCTCGTTCTTTGCCATATTTCTCAGTAAGCAAATTTTTCATTGCCCTCGTATTACCCCCACGTAAGGCTCCGAAACAACCCCAACAGCGTAATCCTCGACTTGGACAGACAGCCTCACAACCACCTTTGGTCACAGGGCCCAAACATTCCTTGCCAGCGAGCAAGAGACATTCGTTTTCTTTGGCCTTACATTCGAGACAAACCGGGAATCTGGCCTCCGTCGGCTTGCGTCCAGCGAGTATTGCCCCAAGCACTTCGGCAATTTCATTTGGATTTACCGGGCAGCCAGGTAAATGGATATCGACATCGATGTAATACGATATCGGTTTAGGGGCCTTGCTTGTAGTCTTATAGTTTTCTCCATAAACCAGCTTTACACCTTTCTTCCAGGCTGTCTCTCCTATCCAAGACTGAACCCCGCCAAGGTCCGCGCAAGTACCTAGGGAAACAATCAGTCTCGAGGCAGCACGAGCCTGCTTCACCACTTCTATGTCCTTTTCAGTAATTGGTGTGCCCTCGATGAAAGTGACATCGAATGGTCCTGGGTCATTATTGGTACTACCCATACGCCAGTTTGCGATCTCGGTCTGTCCAGCGATGCTGGTCAATTTCTCTCGCAAATTGATAAATTCGAGCTCGCATCCCTCGCAATCCGTCATATCAAATATAGCTATCTTTGGTTTCATCTCAACACCTCGAAGTTATCTTTTATTTCACTCCAAGCGAATGTCGGGCCGTCGATACAGACATATTTCTCGCCACACGTACAATGTTGACATTTACCAATCCCACATTTCATCCTGCGCTCCAGCATAAACATAATAGTCTCGTCGGCAAGGCCTATGGATTTTAATGCGGCCGCAACCGGTTTATACATCACTGGTGGACCACAAACTATCGCGACGGCGTCTTTATCTAGCTTCATCTTGTTCAGCACATCTGTAACACGACCCGTTTGTCCATTCCAATCGCGATCAGCCTTGTCGACGATCAGTTGGACATCGGCAAATTTGCCCCATGCCCCTAGTTCACCCTTGTAAATCAGTTCTTCCGGTGTTTTAGCGCCATAAACCAGCTTCAAATCACCGACAATGGTTTTGTCATCGCGAATCGTATTTATAAAAGAACGCAAAGGAGCCAGTCCGATGCCTCCGGCAACCAACACAACTTGTTTGCCATAGACTTGATTGTTTAGGATATTATTACCAAACGGCCCGCGGAAATATAGCTTATCTCCCACCTTTAGTCTTTGCATTGCCTGGGTCGCTATACCTTCACTTCGCACCGCGACTTCGAATTCTGGCAGTTCTTTTTGCGTCGTTGTGATAGTCAATGGGGCTTCATTATAACCAAGGATGCCAAGCATGATGAATTGTCCTGGTATAAAGGTAAAATCTTTTATGTCTTTCCTGTCAGTGAGCCGCATACGAATAGACTTGACCGTCTTGTTTAGGCCTGTCATTTTGATTACTTCGATTGGGTACATCTTATTTGCTTCGTTTGTCATCGTCGATGAGCTCCTTCAGTACTTCTCGAAAATTAATCTTGGCGGGACAAAACACGATGCAGCGACTACAGTCCACGCAGCCAGGAAAGCCATATTCCCTGGGCATGCGTACAAACTTGTGGTAATACCAGTTGTAGATACGATCCTTTACTTCTGGACGGAAGTTACCGAACGAAACTGCCGCAAAATCTGGTAACATGCAGCTATCCCAGCGCCGCACGCGGGATCCTGCCATATCTTTTGCTACATCCGCGGTAATCCTCACTTTATCGTCTTGTTCGTAGCAATAGCAGAGTGGACAAACGTAGCTACAAACGCCACAAGCAAAACAAGTTTCTGTCAGCCGATCCCAAACAGGGTGATTCCTCGAATTTTCGATGATTCGGTCCAGTTGCGGATGGAAAATGACATCATCAGCCATATGCCTGCCCGAAATCGTGCCCATGAGGTCTACATGCCCAAAATATTTATTTCCTCGAACCAACTTCTCCCCAAATTCTGTATACGAATAGACGGAGAGATGTTTTTCGTCAACGATTTGTAGATACAAATCACAATTTATATTATTCGAAGGCGGCAGCGCATCCACAATGACGAGATGCATGTTGGCACGACGACCGGCATAATAGCTATCGCGGACGGGCTCTGCGAATACCTGATCCAAATAAAAAAGCCCCTCCCCATCTTTCTTGCTGACGCCAAAGACCACAAATTCTTTGTTGCTTGGCGGCAATATCTCACCTTTCTCAAAACGAAAGATGTCTTCGCGTGCCGGAAAGAGATATTTCTTTGGCGGAATAATTGTCGGGCCGTAACGCATCACATAATCTTTGGCGGCGGTAAGCCTAGCAAAACGATAACGAGCCCCAGTGGCCAGCTTGTCCTCAACCGGCCCATAGGTAGGCCACTTGTCGATTATTTCGCCAAGAAAGTGCGTGAGATCCTTTGTTTGTATGCATAAACTCATTAGCTCAGCGCCTTGTCTACCCTTTGAAGCAGCTCTGAAATAGGTGTTTCCGACTTAATTATGTAATCGCTGGCTCCAGCCCGCATGGCTTTCTCTTGAATCGCTGAATCCGTGACATTCGTCAGCATCACGACCTTGGTCTTTTTGCTGCAAGCATCTTTCATAATCATATCCAGGATGTGCAAACCGTTTATCTTTGGCATAAGTACATCTAGCAACACTAGGTCAGGCATTTCCTTGCAGATACGCGCGATGGCACTCTCTTCGTCATTTAAGCATTCCACATTATAGCCAGCGCAACGTAAAGTGTCAGCGTAGATACTGCAAGCATCTTTGCTGTTGTCGATAATGACTATTTTGATCATATCTTGACAGCTTTCCTCGAGGTACGAATGACGTCCCCAACGGTATGTTTACCAGCAACCAAATACTCAAAAGCGTTCAATATCCTGATTTCTTCGTTCTCTTTGTGGCTCTCATTACTTAGATTGGTTGCAATAATAATCGGCATATTCTCAGGAACCTCCTTCTCTAGGACCGCAAGTAGGTTCACACTGTCAAAGTCCGGCACCATCTGGTCAAGAAGTAACAGCTCGGGTTTGTATCTGGAAACTAATTTCAGGCCATCCTGCATCGTCGCTGCAGTTTGGACCTCTAACTGCTGAAATTTAAGCGCGATATCATAGAGATATCTCGCCCCTTCATCACTTTCGATTATTAGAACCTTTGGCATATACCCTCGCATTACTTATTTATTATACAGTTTGGTAACCAAAATATAAAGCAAAAGGCGTTCTTACCCGTGAAGGAAAGAACGCCTTTTCGCCCTAATAGTGAAGTTCGGCTGTACCAGCCACGGTGCCAGCGTGTAGCTTTGGCGTTTCGAAGTATGAGATTCGTCCGATACCTTTTGCGCTAGCAGCCACTCCACTCCTTGCTTGCTCAGCAAGTACTTGAACATGAAGTCCTTCGTCTCGAAACCAGAGAAGCGCCGCCAGGTGCGCGTAAGGTGAACCGACGCTAGGTCCTATCTGAACTAGCCCACGAATCTCCACATAAGCCTCACCGCAATCGTAGTAGTACTTACCATCCAAAATTGTGAGTGGCAAGAGCGTGTGAGCCAGCGGAATCTGCTCAGGTGGAAGCTCATGCGCCACAGTCACTTTGAGATTCGTCATCTTGGTGGTATGACGGAAACTCGAGAAATGCCGGATAAGTCCAGTCAAAGAAATCTCGCCAGACACCTCTTCGCAAGTTGTGGTGATCTCCTGAATCGGACCAGGTACGCTCACCAGTTCCCCGAGTATCTCACCAAGATCATTCGAACCACTACGCTGTACCAATCTCGCGAGGTTCTGCATCGCACCAGTTGTGCCACCGCAGCTACAGAGAAGTCGCACTAAAGCGTCCTTTTCGATCGGCTTCATACCTAGATTCATGCGGCTCACCTCCTAAAGGTTGACTTCGGTTTTCGTAATTAGAGCTATAATCTCCAGGGCATCCTCTTCGGGAACCCTACTTACTGCTATCTCGCCATGCGCAAGCAGCCAATCGCCAACTTGTGGATTATCGATAAGGGAAAGAGATACCGGGTATTCCTTCCCAGCATGTTCTACAAAACCAGATTCTCCATCTAGTTTCACAAGTTTCATCGGCGTTGCTAGGCACATGAGATCCCCTCCATCTTATACTAAAGCTAAAAATATATCTAATTGGTGGGCCACTATTGAAGATGTTAGAACCTACTTCAAGGATTGTAAAGAGTTACAGCACATACCGGACTTCAGGGGCATTATTGCTTAATCTTAGTAGTCGTACTTCATATTGTAGTGGTATGTCCAGGTGAACAGGAACGTGATAACTGCAAAAATATCAAATATGATCCAATCACCAGTAAAAACAACCGTAATAGGATTGAAGATATAGAGCAAAAAGGCTGGTGCCCAAAGTGAATTCCATTTCTTGAAAAAGACACCGGCACCTAAAAAATAAACTGAAGCCAACGACACTACCCACTTAACGGCAGAGAAAAAACTTTCGTTTGCCCAACCGCTCATAGCAAATATAACGAAAACAACCGCGATCCCAGTTATTACCAAGGCCGTTGATTTAGAGAATATGTCATCTAGGTTACTAGGGACCTTTTCTTCCTTTGTTTCGGACATTTTAGACTCCTTATAAATATTTATACGATACTCCGTTATTAAAGTAAACGGTCTGTTATTATGCCTCTTCGTGCGCAGTTAGTATGTCCGATCCGAATACTCTGATCAGCTCTTTAACTAAGTCAACTACAGTAGTAGACGGCAAATCATTATATGGATCCTTCTCTGAGTAACGGCTCAATAAGTTTTCAGCATTATTTATGGCCGTAGAACGTAATGGAGTTAAAACTGAATGATAGTCCTTCGCTTTACTATAGGTACCCGGAAGAAATGGACTTAGCAAATTAGGATATTCGGTGTGACGAACTGCCCCTATAATATCTATAAAATGTAACAAGTACCAAACCTCGAATGCCGCATTTGAATAAGCGACTTTAAAACCCTTACTAAGTGCTAATGAAATAGCGCCGTTGA
>Ga0209748_1001717_pt1 | contig 10757 bp, 8 predicted proteins | sample BarGraIncu00421A_FD_185490 | JGI IMG/M metagenome (GOLD analysis project Ga0209748, IMG submission 185490) | Arctic peat soil microbial communities from Barrow, Alaska - Barrow Graham LP Incubations 004-21A (SPAdes) (version 2) | ecosystem: Environmental > Terrestrial > Soil > Wetlands > Peat... | reverse complement strand
TCGAGGCCGGGGACGTCGTTGATGATGGGGACCGTTCCGCTCGCCTCGACCGTCGGCGTCGCGATCGCGGCCCCCGTCCCGTCGATGAGCCACATCCGTGCGCCGGCGTCCACGATGGCGACGGGCACCCGCTCGACGACGCGGATCCGCATGCCCGAGGGGAAGACGCGAGAGACCGAGACCGATGCGATCCACGGGTCGGCCGAGACGCGCTGCGCGACGGCGTCAGCCGGGAATCGGATCAGCGTCGCATCCTTGGGCACACGCGCCAGCGCACGCACGGTATCGGCCGAGACGTGCGTCACGCCCACCACCTCGACGGTGCGCACAGCGAACAGTGATGAGTTGTAGAGCCCGATGCACGCGGCCAGAACGAGGAAGACGGCGAGGACGACGCCTCCGATCCGCAACCGGCGGGTTCGACGCTGCGAGGACATGCGGCCCTCGCGCTCGGACTTCAGCTTCGCGGCGCGCTCCCTGGCCGCGCTCGGGCGGCCCACGTCGGCGCGCGCGGGTGCGGGTCCGCGTACGGGGCGCACGGGGGCCTGGCGCGACGATGCGCCGGCGCTTGCGCCGTCCTTGGGAGCCGTCGAGATGTAGACGTTCCTACGCTTCTTCGAAGCTCCCGAGGAATCTGATCTCCGGCCGGAGGTCGACACCACACCCGTCCTTCACGGTCATGCGGACCTTGCGGATCAACCCGACGACATCCGCCGCGGTCGCTCCGCCTTCGTTGACGATGAAATTGGCGTGCACGGTCGAGACGCACGCGCCGCCGAGGCGCACGCCCTTGAGCCCGCACTCCTCGATGAGCCGTCCGGCGGAATCGCCGGGCGGGTTCACGAACACGCTGCCCGCACACGGCAGGCGCATGGGCTGGGTCGCCTTGCGCTTCGTCAGGTTGCGCTCCATCTCGGCCCTGATGCGGACCGGCTCGCCCTCGGTCACCCTCAGCGTGGCCTCGAGGATGATACCGCGACCCGCCAGCCCGCTGCGCCGGTAGTCCCACACGACGTCGCGGCCGTGCACGAGCGTCAGCCCGAGGCCGGGCACGAACAGGGTCACGGTGTCGACGATCTGTCCGATCCACCCCTCGGGAGTGCCTGCATTCATGGCCAGAGCGCCGCCGAGCGTGCCCGGGATGCCCACGGCCCACTCGAGTCCGGAGAGTCCGAGGTTGAAGGCGTCCTGGACCAGATGCGCCAGGACCGACGCGGAGCCCGCCCGCATCGTCTCTCCCTCTATGACGTGACGCTTGAACTCCCGTCCGAGCACCAGTACGGCGCCGTCGTACCCGGTGTCCGACACGAGCAGGTTGCTGCCCTTGCCGACCACGGCCCACTCGACGCCTTCGTCCTCGAGTACACGCAGCGCGGTGACCACGTCGTGGACCGTGTCGAGGACGCAGTAGATCTGCGCCGGACCTCCGACGCGGTAGGTCGTGTGCCGTGCCATCACCTCGCGCGCACGTACCTCGCCGCTCAGTTCGCCGCGCAGGATGCCCAGGGCCCCTCCGATGCTCATTCGACGCCTCCCGAGACGCGCTCGGTCAACTCGCGGACGATCTCGGGGCCCATGGTCGTCACGTCGCCCGCGCCCATGGTCATCACGAGGTCACCGGGGCGCGTCCGGTCCGCGATGTAGCGCGCCGCCTCGCCCCTGTGGGGGAAGTAGGCCAGCCGGGTGCGCGGATGGTGCAGAAGGATGGCGTCGACGACGGTCTTCCCGGATACGCCGGGGACCGGCGCCTCGCCCGCGCTGTACACGTCGAGGATGACGACGCGGTCCGCGTCGTCGAACGCCGCGCCGAAGTCGTGGGCGAAGGCGGCCGTGCGGCTGTAGCGATGCGGCTGGAACACGACCCAGCGCGTGCCGGCGCCGACCGTGCGCGCGGCGGCCAGGGTCGCGCGCACCTCGGTGGGATGGTGGGCGTAGTCGTCAACGATGGATACGTCCCCCACCGCACCCACGTACTCGAACCGGCGCTTCACGCCGCCGAACCTGGCGATCCCCCGGGCCGCCGCGTCGACATCGACACCCAAGGCCCATGCCGCCGCCAACACTCCGGTCGCATTCAGCGCCATGTGCTCGCCCGGCGTACGGGTGGAACACGCGACCTCTCTGCCGTCGGGGAACGAGACACGGAACGCGCCGCCCGCCTCGGTCGCTTCATAGCCGGTGATCCGCACGTCGGCCGAGTCGGCGTGTCCGTAGGTGACCACGCGCGCGGGGCACTCCGCGGAAAGGCCCATCAGCCTCTCGTCGTCGGCGCACAGCACCGCGACGCCGTCGCGATGCACCTTGGAGAGGAACTCGCGGAAGATGTCGACGATCTCGTCGAGCGACGCGTAGTGGTCGAGGTGGTCGGCCTCCACGTTGGTCACGATCGCGCAGTACGGATCCAGATAGAGGAACGAACCGTCGGACTCGTCTGCCTCGACCACGAAGTGCGTGCCGCCTCCGCATCGCGCGTTGCTGCCCACGTCGGTGAGCTCGCCGCCGATGAGGAACGTGGGGTCCGCGCCCGCCTCGATGAGCGCGGCGGCGGCCATCGAACTGGTGGTGGTCTTGCCATGGGTACCGGCGACCGCGACCGTCAGCCGCTCCCCCGCCAACTCGGCGAGCATGCGCGCGCGCGGCCACACCGGGATGCCCCGGCGATGAGCCTCGACGAGTTCGGGGTTGGTGTCGGGGATCGCGGTCGAGACCACGACGATCTCGGGTTCGCCGACGTTGGCCGCCTCGTGGCCGATGTGCACGGTCATGCCCGCCTGCTGCAGAGCGGTGGAATAGCGCGAGGCTCTCAGGTCCGAACCGGTCACGACGACGCCACGGTCGTGCAGGACGCGCGCGATGCCGCTCATCCCCGCACCACCGACACCGATGAAGTGCGCGTAGGTCCGCGTCATGCCGCCACCCGCCCATCGGCCGCGGCGGCCATCGCCTCGACCAGCGCGCGAGCGGCGTCGGGACGGCCGAGAGACCGGGCAGCAGACTCCATCCCCGCGCGGGTCGAGCGGTCGCCGAGCAGCGCGAGCAGCGTCTCGCCGAATCCGGGAGCGTCGAGCTCCGTGTCCGCGACCAAGACCGAAGCGCCGGCCCGCACGAACGGACCGGCATTGAGGGTCTGGTGGTCGTCCGTCGCGTACGGGTACGGCACGAGGACGGAGGCCTTCCCGAGCACGGACAATTCGGCGAGCGTGGTCGCACCGGCGCGGCAGACGATGAGGTCGGACGCGGCGAGCAGGTCGCCCATCTCGCCCACGTACTCGAGCACCTGCCACCATTCGGGCGCGCCTCCGTCGTGCGACTCCAGCGTCGCTCGAACGGTGGCCGCCTCGGCGGGGCCGGCTATGTGGACGACCCGGATGCCCTGCGCATCCTGAAGGCGGTCGCGCAGGCCGACGAGCGCGCTGTTCAGGTGGCGGGCGCCGCGGCTCCCCCCGAACACGAGCAGCAGCGTCTCAGCAGGCGAGATGCCGAACGCAACGCGCCCGGCGTCACGGTCGGCGCGGAGCACGGACTCGCGCACGGGATCGCCCGTGACGATCGCACGCTCGGGATGCGGGAGCAGCGCGACGGAGTCCGCGTAGGTCACGCACACCGTGCGCGCGAACCGCGCGAGGATGCGGTTGGCGACGCCGGGAACGGAGTTCTGCTCGTGCAGCACGAGCGGGACCCGGCACACGACCGCGGCGAGCGACAGCGGGACGGACACGTACCCGCCGAAACCGACGGCCACGTCGGTGCGGTCGCGGCGCAGCAAACGGATGCAGCGGACCGTCGACGCGATCGCCGTGAACAGGCCGCTCACGAGCGTGAGGGGACGCGCGCGGTCCCACCCGCTGGCGGGGACGGCGACGAACTCGATGCCTTCCTCGCCCGCGAGGCGCATCTCGAGGCTGTTCGGTGCGCCGACGTAGGCGACCCGGTCACGAGCGTCGGCCGACACCAGCGCGGCCACCGTCAATGCCGGATAGACGTGGCCCGCCGTTCCTCCTCCGCTCACCAGAACGCGCACCGGCGCTCCCTTCCGTATCGATGGCATGCGGCTGCTTGCGGGATCGCTCCCGTATGCCTCCGCGAGTCATGGCAAGGATAAGTCCGACACAGGCCATGGTGAAGAGCAGTGACGAGCCACCATAGCTCACCAGAGGCAGCGGCTCGCCGGCCACCGGTATGAGAGCGGTCACGGACGCCATGTTGATCAGCGCCTGGGTGACGATCGTGACCGTGAGGCCGCCGGCGACGATGCGTGCGTAGGGGTCCTTCGCCGCGAGCGCGATCCGGACACCGGCGTAGCAGAACACGCCGAACGCGACGACAACCGAAAGCGCGCCGAGCAACCCGAGCTCCTCGCCGATGATCGCGAAGATGAAGTCGGTGTAGGGCGCGGGCAGGTAACCCCACTTCTCAGACGACATGCCGAGACCCAGCCCGAGGACGCCTCCCGACCCGAGCGCGATGCGGGCCTGCAGGATCTGGTACCCGCTCCCCCGTGGGTCCTTGTTCGGGTCGAAGAAGGCGGCGAAGCGCGCGGAGCGGTATGCGGCCAGCGGCAGGAGCGTCCCGAGCCCGACCACGATCCCGCCGACGGTGCCGGCGATCCACCTTCCGGGCAGGCCGCCGAGCACCATGACGAAGAAGACCGCCACCAGGATCGAGACGGCGGCGCCCATGTCAGGCTGGACCATGACCAGGGCGAACGGTATCCCGGCGATGAGCGCGATCTGGAGAAGGTCGTCCTTGATGGGCCGGGGATGATGCGCGCGGTCGGCGAAGAGCGCCGCCATCACGAGCACGCATCCGAGCCGCGCCATCTCGGCCGGCTGCAGCGTGGTGATCCCGAACAGGTCCAGAGCGCGCACCGAGCCCCACTTGCCCACGCCCATGATGAGCACGAGCACGAGCATGGCATCGGAAACGACCAGCAGGGCGAGGCCGATCCACCGGATGGCCGGGATGCTCAGGCGGGATGCGACGGCCATGCCGACGAACCCGAGAGCGAGGAACCCGGCCTGACGCTTGAGGTGGAACGCGCTGTCACCGAACGCCTTGAAGTCGGCGACCGAAGATGCGGAGAAGATCATGAGCAGACCGCCCACGGCGAGGAACACCGTGGCCCCCAACAGGAGGTACCGCGCGACCGGCTCGGACCTGACGCTGGGAGCGGTCACCGGCTCTCCTGAGCCATGCGGGCCACGGCGGCGGCGAATCGCCGGCCGCGGTCCTCGTAGTCGCTGAACTCGTCGAAGCTGGCACACGCGGGCGACAGCAGGACGACGTCGCCCGGCAACGCGGAATCGGATGCGATGGACAGGGCCTCGGCCATGGTGCCCGCACCCGCGAACGGCGCGCCGCAGGCCGTGAACGCGGCCTCAAGGTCGGCCCTGGACTCCCCGTACAGCACCGCGAGCCGGCAGCGGGCCATGCACGCCTCGGCGAGCGGGCGGAAGTCGTTGCCCTTGTTGCGCCCGCCGAGCAGGATCAACAGCGGCGTGGAGCCGAACGCCGTCAGGGCCTTCATCACGGCGTCGGGGTTGGTCGCCTTCGAGTCGTTGACGTACTCGACGCCCCGGACCGTCCCCACCGGCTCGAGGCGGTGCTCTATCGGCTCGAAGGTCCGCAGGCCCTCACGGACGGCCTCCGGCGACGCTCCCATGGCAAGCGCGACGGCGGAAGCGGCCAACGCGTTGGACACGTTGTGGACCCCACGGATCAGCAGGTCCTCGGCGCGCACAAGGGCAATGTCACCCTCCCCCGCATCCACCGTCAGCATCCCGCCGACCACCCGCGCATCGCCATCCGAGAGCCCGACGCGCACGACCCGGACTCCGCGGTCCGCGACCACGTCGGCCCACACGGCCGCTCCCGCGTCGTCCACGTCGACGACCGCCACGTCGCCGGGCTGCATGTTCGCAAAGATCCTCGCCTTGTCCTCGGCGTATGACTCCAGCGACCCGTGCCAGTCGATGTGGTCGGGCGTGATGTTGAGCAGGACAGCAACCATCGGGTGGAAGTCGAGGGTGAGGGTGAGCTGGAACGAGGAGCACTCCGCGACGACGACTCCCCCGCTGTCGACCAGGGGCGCCGCTGCGACCGCCGGCACACCGATGTTGCCGACCGCTACCGCGTCGCGGCCAGCCTGCCGGAGCAGGTGTGTGATCAGGGCGGTGGTGGTCGTCTTCCCGTTCGTCCCGGTGACCGCCACGAACGGCGCCGCCGACAAGCGGTACGCGAGTTCAAGCTCCGAGATGACCGGCGCGGAACGGAGCCGTGCGGAGCGCAACAGCGGCCTCGACGGCGAGATCCCGGGACTCGCGATGACGAGGTCCCATCGCCCGCCCGGCAACGCATCGACACCGAGCTCCACGCGTACGCCCTCGGCCCGCCACGCCGACGCCGCTTCTTCCAGACGTGGGGTGTCGTGCTCGACGAACACGGCGACATCGGCCGGCGTCGCGCCGGGACGTGCAAGGGCCCAGCGGACGACCGCGTCACCGCTGCGACCGAGCCCGAGAACCGCGATCCGTTGTGGACCGTGCTCCACGCTAGCCGACCTTCTTAAGGTTCGATATGAACCAGAGGGCGAACCCTGCACCGGCAAGCACCCCGGTGACGATCCAGAATCGGATCATCACCTTCATCTCGCTCCAGCCCTTCATCTCGAAGTGGTGGTGGATGGGCGCCATCCGGAAGATGCGCTTGCCGGTCAGTTTGTACGACGCGACCTGGAGGATCACGGAGAGCCCCTCGATGACGTAGATGCCACCGATGAGCGGAAGGAGCAGTTCGGTCTTCGTCACCACAGCCATGGTCGCGATGGCCGCACCCAGCCCGAGCGAGCCCGTGTCGCCCATGAAGATCTCCGCCGGATAACTGTTGTACCAGAGGAACCCGATGCAGGCTCCTGCGATCGCCGCTCCCAGCAGCGAGATCGACAGGTGGTTCTGGCGGAAAGCGATGGCGGCGAACGCCACCATCACGATCAGGACGGTCCCCGCGGCCAGGCCGTCGAGCCCGTCCGTCAGGTTCACGGTGTTGCTGGCCGCGACGACCATGATCGCCACGAGTAGGACGTAGAGCCACGGGACCACGATGCCGAGCCCGCCGACCGTCACCGTCGAAGACAGCACGCCGAGATCGAGGGAGCCCCCGAGCAGCGGGACCTTCACGGTGCTCGATATGCCCGCCCAGTTCACCGCCAGAAGTCCGACAACCAGCGAGATCGCGCCCTGCCAGGCGATCTTGGCCGACGCGGTCAACCCGAGCGAGCGCTCCTTGACGACCTTCGCATAGTCGTCCACGAACCCGAGCAACGCGCAGGCGAGCATCGATCCGAGCACCAGCAGGCTGGGCCGGTCCACCGAGCCAGTAGCGACGTAGAGAGCGGTCACCACCAGCATGATCAGCACGCCGCCCATGGTGGGGGTGCCCTGCTTGACGAGGTGGCCCTGGGGGCCGTCGGCGCGCACCTGCTGACCGATGTTGCGATACCGCACGAGCCGGATCCACAGCGGGAACAGCAGCGCCGCAACTGCGAGCGCCACGACCATGGCCAAGAACACTTGGTACGTCGGGTACCGGCTGATCTGCAACAGGTTGATGCTAGACATGCGGGTTCAGTATCCCTTCGATGATCCGTTCCAGTTGCATGCAACGCGACGCCTTGACGAGCACGACATCACCGGACGCGAGCAGGTCGTCGAGTACCTCCGACGCCTCGTCCACGCCCGCGCAGGCGCGGACGGCCGAAGGCTCCATACCCTCCGCGACAGCCCCGTCGGCGATCCGGAGCGCGCGCGCCCCTACCGTGACGAGCACGTCGATGCCCGAGCGCGCGACGATCTCGCCCAGGGAGAAGTGCGCCAGTTCGGTCAGCGATCCGAGTTCGGCCATGTCGCCGAGCACGGCGACGCGCCGTCCACCGGCGCGCATGTCCACGAGCGTGGCTACGGCCGCGCGCATCGAGGTCGGACTCGCATTGTACGCGTCGTTGACGACCACGACGCCCGTCGCCGCCGTGAACACCTGCATGCGCATGTCCGTCGTGATGGCAGAGGCCAGCCCCGCGGCGATCTCATCGAGGGTCGCGCCCAGATACAGAGCCACCGCCGCGGCGGCACCGGCATTGTAGGCGTTGTGCCTTCCGGGGACCGGCAGCGACACCGTGACCGATCCCGGGCCGGCGGAGAGCGTGAACGTGGGCCTGCCGGCATCGTCGACCTCGATGGCGGACGCGCGCACGTCGACGCCATCCGACAGCCCGTACCAGGTGACCGGCGCCGAGGAGGTAGCGGCCAGCGAGCGTGACCACTCGTCGTCGCCGTTGAGGAACACCATCCCGTCCGCCGGTACGCATGCCACCAGCTCGCCCTTTGCCCGGATGATCGCGTCCTGGGATCCGAGGACCTCCAGGTGCGTCTGGCCGATGTTGGTGACCACACCGATCGTCGGACGCGCGATGTCGCACAGGGCAGCGATCTCGCCCTCCGCGCGCATCCCCATCTCCACGACGAGCAGATCGGTCCGATTGTCTGCGTCGAGCAGCGTCAGGGGCACGCCGAGTTCGTTGTTGCGGTTGCCCCGGGTCGCGACGACGATCCGCCCCGCCCCCAGCGCCGCGGCGACGAAGTCCTTGGTGCCGGTCTTGCCCGTCGAGCCCGTTATCGCCACGACCGGACACCGCAACGAACCGCGGTGGGCGCTCGCAAGCGCTCGCAACGCGGCTGCGGTATCCGGCACGAGCACCGCGGCGAAGTCGCCCGACGAAGCCGATGCCGCACTGGCCGCGGCCACCTCGTCCCAACGGGACACGACCGCCACGCGGGCGCCGAGCCCGAGCGCCGCAGGAACCCACACGTGCCCGTCCGAGCGGTCGCCCGGCAGAGCGAAGAACGCGCCGCCCGCGGGCGTGTGGCGCGAGTCGATCCCGACCCCCGTGAACACGAGGTCGCCCGTCCCGGCGACGATCGTCCCTGCAGTCAGCTCGGCGAGTCGTGCGACGGACATCGTCACCATCGCGCGCTCAACTCCTCCCGCGCGACCTCGCGGTCGTCGAAGTGCACCGTCCTGTCGGAGAAGATCTGGTAGTCCTCATGCCCTTTTCCCGCGATCAGCACGGCGTCGCCTGTGCGCGCGAGTCGCAGCGCGAGCGCGATCGCGGCGCGCCGGTCGATCTCGACGTAGTGCACGGAAGGGGTGGGGCCGAGACCGTCCTGTACCTGCATGATGATCCCGACCGGATCCTCCGTGCGCGGGTTGTCGCTGGTGAGGATGGCGACGTCGGAGAGTTCGCCGGCCGCGCGTCCCATCAACGGGCGCTTGTCGGGGTCGCGGTCGCCGCCGCAGCCGAAGACGGTGATCACGCGACCCGGCGTGATCGCACGGACCGCGGCGATGGTCTTGGCGAGTCCGTCGGGCGTGTGCGCGTAGTCGACCAGGACCGCGAAGTCCTGCCCGGCGTCGATACGCTCCAGCCTGCCCGGAACCTGCGGGGCGTCCGTCAGCCCGCGAGCGACCGTCTCGAGGTCCAGACCCAGCGCCAGCGCGCATCCAGCCGCGACCAGCGCGTTGCTCACGTTGAAGTCGCCCGCGAGCGGGAACTCCACCCGGGCGGACCCCGCCGGCGTCACCAGATCGAAGTCCGTACCGAGAGGACCGGGAACGATGCCGTTCGCGCGCACGGTCGCATCGGCGGACGTGCCGACTGTCCAGACCACCGGGAGCTGCTCCGCGAGGCGCCGGCCGTGCGCATCGTCGACGTTCACGACGCGACAGGCCTCGCCTACCGTCTCGAGGAGGCGCGCCTTCACGCTGTAGTACTCCTCCAGCGTCACGTGATAGTCGAGATGGTCCTGGCTGAGGTTCGTGAAGGCCGCCACGGCGAAGCGGACGGCGTCCACGCGGTGCAGGTCGATGGCGTGCGAGGAGACCTCCATGCTGACGGCCGAGACCCCGGCGTCGGCCATGCGCGCCAGCAGCTCCTGCAGGTCGCGCGATTCCGGGGTCGTTCGGGACGCCGGCAACCGCTCGGCGCCGAGCCTCGTCTCGATGGTACCGATGACGCCGGTGATGCGCCCGGAGGCACGGAGGATCGAGTCCAGGAGGTAGGTCGTGGTGGTCTTGCCGTTGGTCCCGGTTATGCCCGCCACCTCGAGGCGGCGCGATGGTTCGCAGAACAGCCGCGCCGACGCGACGGCCAGCGCTCCGCGTGTCTCTCCCACCAGCACCACGGGCGAAGCCAGGCCCGGCAACTCCCGCGCGGCGACGACCACGACGGCGCCGCGTTCGACGGCCTCAGCCGCGAAGGTGTGCCCGTCGTGACGGAACCCGGAGATGCAGAAGAACGCGTCGCCCGCTCTCACGGATCCCGACGCGTAGGCCACGCCCGTGACCGGGGTCGCCAGGCCGCCCGGGCCCGATGCCGGCACGCCTGCGAGCAGTTCGGAGAGTACGGGCACGGGTGGGGTTCCTCACCGGTCTGTCGAGCTCGGATCTTCATCGGTACCAGCGATCTTCGTCGTTTCGCGTGCCCCCGTGACCGCTTTGTTGCCGACCTGCGAAGAGGCCGCCTTCTGGACGCGCAGCGGGCCGACGCTGGGAGCGGGGGCGATCCGGAGGTGATCGACACAGAAACGTGCGAGATGAGAGAACGCCGGAGCGGCGACCGTGCCGCCGTAGAGCCCCTTCCTCGGGGAGTCGATCGTCACGAGGATCAGGACGCGCGGCGCGCTCGCCGGCAGGAAGCCGATGAA
>Ga0209748_1001716_pt1 | contig 10759 bp, 6 predicted proteins | sample BarGraIncu00421A_FD_185490 | JGI IMG/M metagenome (GOLD analysis project Ga0209748, IMG submission 185490) | Arctic peat soil microbial communities from Barrow, Alaska - Barrow Graham LP Incubations 004-21A (SPAdes) (version 2) | ecosystem: Environmental > Terrestrial > Soil > Wetlands > Peat... | reverse complement strand
AATCCCGGGATAATTATCTCTGACGTTTTGTAGTATTTTTTTTTCTGTATTTGCATCAACCCGTGCTGTGAAATCGTCAAGCAATAAAATTTTAGGATCCAGAGCAAGCGCTCTGGCAAGCATCACACGTTGTTTCTGACCCCCTGAGAGACTCGTTCCCCTCTCTGATATAATTGTGTCCAGTTTATCAGGAAGGGTGTCTATGTACTCTCTTAATTCGGCTGTATCGATTGCTTTCTCAATATCTGTAGCCTTTACATTATTGTTAAACGCAATGTTCTCCCGCACACTCAGGTTGAAGATAATGCTATCCTGAAATACCAACCCTATCTGTTCATGAAAAGCAACCTTATCAAAAGCGCTGATGTATTGCTTATCATATTCAACGGTTCCTGTCGTGGCTTCAGTCAACCCGGTCAAAAGATAAAGCAGTTGTGTTTTACCTGCTGCTGTAGGTCCGATAATCGCTGTCCGGCTTCCCGGATTTGCAGTAAATGAGATATTTTTAAGCACAGACTTTCCGGCATAATCGACAGAAACATTTTTTACAGTCACTTCACCTTGCAGTTTGTCTGATATTTTTCCTTTCTCTTTTACATTTTCAAGCAGAAGAACCTCACATATCCGCTTATAGGATGCAGAAGCCTGTGCTATCAAAGTACTCATAAATCCTATGATAATGATTGGAAAAATAAGAATGGCAAGGTAGCTGTTAAATGCCATGAAGTTTCCAAGACTCAACGACCCGTTGATCACAAACTTTCCACCCAGGGCCAGAATAATTAATACAGACAGATTGGCCGCAAACGAAATAACAGGGATAATACTTGCGAATAACCGCAGGATGCTTAAACTCACATCACGTGCTTCCGTATTGGCTTTCAAAAACTTATCATACTCATAATGATTTGAATTCAGCAACCTGATCAGTGCTGAACCCAATATACTTTCGTTGATTACTTTATTCAACCAGTCTATGGCTTCCTGCGACCGCTTAAAAAGTTTCCTCACTCTCGTCATGAGAAAATAAAAGGCAACCCCGATGATGGGCAATACCATCAAAACAGGTATAGCCAGTTTCCAGTCAATCAGGATCAGGAGGACACAAGCGCCTATGATGAGAAAGGCAGAAGAGATGATCGAAGAGATGGCCTGGGCCACGAACGACTTAACCGCATCAATATCTGAAGTCAAATTGGTCAGGAGTTTGGATGGAGTTACTTTTTGAATGTAAGCATATTCCTGAACAGAAATTTTTGCAACCAATTGTGAACGTAAGTTTTTGGCTACCAATTCAGCAGTATAGGTTTGGACAATACTCTGCAAATATGAAAAAACAAAAACAGATATAGTTACAGATATAAACTGTATAGTAATTGTCTTAAATGAAAAACCTCCTAGTGTGTAACTATCAATAGCATGAGCAATAATTTTTGGCACTACCAGATTTAATCCATTGCTGATTATAGTCAATACAATCAACAAGACAATAAACCATGAATAGGGTCTGAGCAAACTAATCAGATTAGGCTTGACAGTAGTGTTAACTGATAAATTGTCTCTTTTCATTAATTTGTTTAAATAAAACCCGGTTATTTTAACTCATTGGATAAGGAATAGGGGAAATCATTTTTATTAATCCCTCTGCTTTTATTTGGTTCAGCGCTCATCTGCAGATTGAAGGAACCACCCTTTAGAATATCCTCATGTGTCAAATAGTTTTTGGTATATTCCTTCCCATTTAAAGTAGCCTTCTGAATGTAAATATTCGAAACACTATTCAATGGGGCATTGATGACAAAGGTCTTTCCATTCTCAAGTTTAAGTGTTACCTTTTTAAACAATGGAGCACCCAAAGCGTATTGACCACTCCCCGGACAAACAGAATACATCCCCATAGCTGAGAAGACATACCAAACAGAGGTTTGACCATTGTCTTCATCGCCACACAAACCATCTGCGTTAGGTGTGTACAATTTATTCATCACCTCTCTTACCCACTTCTGTGCCTTCCAGGGCTCTCCCGCCCAGTCATACAAATAGATGCCATGCTGAATGGGTTGATTACCATGCGCATATTGACCCATGCCCGCTACAGCCATTTCTGTGATCTCATGAATCTGAACACCGTAGTATGAATAATCAAATTTAGGAGGAGCAGTAAATAGAGAATCCAGTTTAGTAACAAACTGATCCCTGCCACCCATCAAATTCATGAGACCCTGAACATCATGAAAAACAGCCCAGGTATAATGCCATGAACAACCTTCTGTAAATGCATCACCCCATTTCTCAGGTACAAATGGAGATTGCCATGTGCCGTCCAGATTCTTACCTCTTGCAAAATTGGTTGATTTATCAAATACATTGCGGTAATAGAGTGACCTTTTTGCAAAAGTATCTATTTCGCTCTGGGGCCTGTTTAACTTTTTAGCCAGTTTTGACAGGCAAAAATCATCATAACTGTATTCCAATGTTCGGGCTACATTTTCATTGACCTTGACATTATAAGGAATATAGCCCATTGTATTGTAATACTTAACACCGAAACGTCCAACTGATTCCATTGGCCCCTCATTGTTGGAATTCTTCACGAGCGCTTCATAGAGCGTATTGATGTCATACCCCCTGATTCCTTTCAGATAAGAATCTGCTATGAGTGAAGCTGAGTTTGAACCTATCATGCAATTTCTGTGCCCAGGACTGGCCCATTCAGGTAACCACCCACTCTCTTTGTAAGCATTAACGAGGCCTTCCATGATATGACTGTTCAATTCAGGCTGCATCAGCGTAAAGAAAGGAAATACAGCCCTGAAAGTATCCCAGAAGCCATTATCGGTAAACATATAGCCCGGAAGTACCTGACCATTGTATGGACTGTAATGAACAACCTTGTTCTCTTTATCAAACTCATAGAACTTCCGTGGGAAAAGGAATCCCCGATACAATGCGGTGTAGAAAGTAGTCATTTGAGCATCACTACCACCTTCCACTGTGATTTTACTCAATTCCTTGTTCCATGCTTCCTGCGCCTTTGATTTGGTCTGGTCAAAAGTGTCGTTGCCGATCTCACGCTTCAGATTCAACTCGGCCTGATCCCAACTGATAAATGAAGAAGCCACTTTTACATGTACAACTTCTCCTGATTTAGTTTTAAACCGCACGATAGCGCCTACATGTCTCGACTTTGCTTCCATCTGATAACGCTGAAAAGTAGAGTCTTTGAATGTGGATGTTGTTTCAAAGTCTTTGTCGAAATAGGCAACAAAGTAGTTTTGGAAATTAGCAGGGACTCCCCCACTGTTGTTCTTACAGTAACCGATTATCTTACGTTGCTCAGGAATGATCTTGACATAAGATCCTTTGTTAAATGCATCCAATAATATGGTTGACTCATCCGACTTAGGGAAGGTAAAACGAAACTGGGCTGCTCTTTCTGTCGGTGTGATTTCAACCGTTACATCATAATCGGCCAGATAAACCTTGTAATAATGCGGTTTCGAAATCTCTGCCTTATGCGAAAACCATGAAGCCCTGTCGCTTTCAAAGATCTTAACCCGTCCTGTTTCAGGCATTAAAGAAAAAGCGCCATAATCATTGATCCATGGACTGGGCTGATGGGTTTGTTTGAACCCTTTGATCTTGTATGCCTTATAAGTATACCCCCAACCGTTTCCCATATTCCCGGTCTGAGGAGTCCAGAAATTCATTCCCCAAGGTGCAGCAATAGCAGGATATGTATTGCCATTCGAAAGAGAGTATTCTGAATCTGAACCGACCAATGGATTTACCCACTGCACCAGATCTTTGTTTTGGGCATTCACACTAACGATACCAAAAAACAGAAAAACCAATACGACTGAAATTCTTATATTCATTTTATATGCTGGTTTTTAATTCATTAATAATTCCAGATCATCTCCGGGATTAAACTCCAGGGGCTCCTTACCAAATTCAAAATAACGCATGGGTCGGCTTCCAACCAATCCGATCCTGTTGCCTTCAACAAGTAATGCTGACCTTTCACGCAAACCTGCAATCTTAACAAGAGGATTTACTGCCAGAAATTCCATGATCCTTTGCTCCCTGGTCTCGCCGCCATGATCAGTTGGGTGAGCATCCAGATAATGAGGATTTATCTGAAAAGGAATAACATTGAGTGTATTAAAACTTTCAGGCTCAACAATTGGCATATCATTAGTTGTTCGCAACGAAGGACAAGCCACATTACTTCCTGCACTCCAGCCAATATAAGGTGTCCCGGCCAGAATCTTCTGCCGGATAGCCTCCATAATTTTCCATTTATACAACATGTAGACCAGAAAGAAAGTATTTCCACCACCAATCATGATACATTCGGCATCCTCAACAGCTTTTACAGGGTTCTCTTCATCAACAATCGAATAGACCTCATAGCCCAGTTTTCCGAAAACCTTCCTGACCTTTTCGGTGTAGATTTCATAAGAAGGATTTACACCTGCAGGGGTAAGATTTACACCTGCAAAAGGGATAAAGAGTATTTTGCGTACTGTTGTGGAATTCAGAAACTTTGAAATAATGGGTTCTGGCCATTCCAGATATGCTTCGCCCGGGTTGGTTGAATTACTGATCAGCAGGAGTTGTTTTTGCATCTTGAGTATTTTAACAGGCTATTTAGAAAACTATATTCGCTTTAATTTACAAATATCGTAAGAAAACATATAACAAATGCCAGGAAACTGTTTAAAATTGCCCGTAGGGCATAAATGAGAGGGGAAATTGCTTTTCTATTGTCATTAATGCCCTACGGGCAAAAGAAAAAACAAAAATTAAACAATTTCTAATTAATTTTAGTCACTTCAAGATCTTTTCTGTCAATATAATTGGGGTATCTAAAGACCGGTAATCCCAGTGCCATAGCGGAATGAATCGTCCCATCTATCCCAAGTAATTTTGCAAGTGTCCCTTTTTTCTCCTGCTTGATTGCGGCACAGACAAATCCCATATAAAACTGGCTTACACCCAATGTCTCAGCCATCAGTGAACCATTCTGATAAGCAAGATTGGCATCTGCATAGCCAAAGCGGTTAGATTTTGGCGTATGGATCAGCATCACAGCCGTAGCTTTCCTTATAATCGGGTCATTTCCATTCTCCAACTCACTCTTCAGACGAGCAAACAAGGGTACGTAACGGTAAGCATCGGGCATAATTCTTTTTAGGAATGGTTTCAGAAAAGGGTTATTCAACTTCTTTACGGACGAACTGAGTACACCGATTGTGAATTCAGTGATCAAACGTATCTTCTCAGGATCGGTGATCAATGTAAATGACACTTGTTGCATGTTACTGGCAGTAGGTGCCCTGTGAGCGGCTTCCAGTATTAAATCCAGAGTTTCGGCAGGGATTGGTTTCTTAGAGAATACACGGTTTGATCTGCGTGATTTGATCAACAGCATCAGCTGTTCCGGTGTAGGATAAAGATTGTAATCTATAGGGTGAACTTTATCTTCAGGGAACTCAGAATGAATAACTGACCCGGTTGGACATACAGCAACACAATGACCGCATATTATACAGCCTTTTGAAGTTACTACAGTTGCAGGATCTTCATTGCTTTTTTGTGTGATAATCTGAGATGGACAAACCTTTACGCATTTTCCACATTTGATGCAGCTATCAATATCTATACATATATTCACTTCCATATAAAACTCCTTTTGTCATTAACTATGCAAAGATAACATATCCTTAAACATGGTTTCAATTGATGACAATGATCAGTTTATAGAAATGATAAGGGGAGACAGCGTTCTGTCGGCTCCATCGGGACTACGGGCAATGATATCTTTAAAAATAATGGTTTGCCCACGGTTGGTACTTTTGATCTGTTTGATCATCTCATCTGTCAACCTGCTGCTTTGCGAATCATAATGATTTACATTAAAACCCCTCTGCATCGTCATCTTAAATGAACGGATCTGGAACTGATAATCAAATTCAAAGTCATCCGGCATTCTGGCTATGATATTTCCGGCCGAAATCAACATCTCCCGGCTGATAAAACCATTCTTTTTATTGGCAATATAGGGATCAGGATCAGGAAGTTTCTTTACTCTGAAGACTTCTGTTCCCATCGGCTTCATGACACCATTTACTTTTGCTGAAACAGTAATTGTCGCTTGTTTACAACCATCGGTCATAACAGCCATCCACCCTCCTTTTATTGGATTCGGTTTCAACACACCACAAGAAATAGAAGGGTAAATATTTTCACGTGGAATACCTGCTATAGCAATAGAAAGAGGGTTGTTCACCCCAATATACAATACATTCATATTGGTTGCTGAAACCGTAAGAGAAGGTTTGGCAACTACATATTCGTGATGAAAATGATAGGTATTTTCGATGCCGGAACCATTTCTTACACTGACAAAGCCAGCATATTTCTCTATCCCGGCTGAAGTGGCCGGAAAGTTGAATTTCACATGACCGTTTTTACTGGTAACAAGTGTTGCCTGTGCCTTCCGTGAAACCGGCAGTGAATCCACTCCCCTCATATAGTAAACCTGTGGACTCTGGCCGGTATCGTAAGCTGCCACGATTACTTCGGCTTCATACTGATCACCGGTGAAAAGATAATTGGTTTTGGGCATGATCTTGGCTTCAATCTTCTCATACTTGAAATCGTCGGCACCGATTCTATTATATAGGACATTGACTACATCCAGTTCAGCATTATAGACATCTGTAACGATCTTATTTAAGATAGGGATGTCAGCAGCCATGGGTATTTCAAAAAAATTGTGCACTTCCCATGTTTGTTTCAGACCTGAAGCATCATAATAGATTCCATCTGTAATCAGACCAAGCTTCACCTGACTCTGATATCTCGGATCAACCAGATCAAGTATCTTCTTTCTGAATTCCAGAATTTTCTTCTTTAACTCGCCTGATTTTCCTGTTAATCCGTTATCCGAACTCCCCATCATAAAAGTGGTAGGAGTGGTATAATCGTCCTTGTTTTGCAACAACATCATAGGTGTCTTCTTCACAGAATCCAGAGAAATTTTTTCGGTATTCCTAATCAATTCGTCACGTATATTCTCGATATAAATAATCATTTCCAGCGACAGGCGATGTGCTTCATTCGCTTTATTCCAGGATGGTCCAATTTCTTCCGGATTCAGAAGATAACTTTTCTCGAAGTTGGTAAAAGTATCCCTGATCTTTCTTGAAAGATTTTCATTGGCCAGTAAAACGCTTTCGTTCACAACCGAAAACGCATTTATCACCTCTTTTGATACGTTTAATGCCAACAACGCCGTCAATACCAGGTACATCATACCGATCATTCTTTGTCTTGGGGATTCTCTGTGTGATGACATGATATGAAGTGTTATTGCTTAAGTGTGTATTGTAGATTTATAGTGTAATCGCCGGGTTGTATCAAAGCATAATCGACAATCATGATTGACAGGGTCAACTGATGGCCCTTGTGTTTTCCACGTCCTGTTGAGCTTGTTCCGATGTTATTAATCAAAACAGTGGGTATATTGCCAAGCTTAATTTTTCCTGTTGGCTTGCCTGTTTTACCATGACCGAATCCGTTGTCATACCCCGCCTGAATATAAATCTCCATTCCTGGTGGGATATTGCCCGAAGCGATTGCAACTGATATTGAGGCAAAAGGGTCTCCGTAATTTAAATCAAAAGAATAATTGATCCATTGGTTATTGTCGACAACCATCTCTGTATGATTTCCTGCTACGAGTATTGCAGTCATATTAAATGTAATAGTACTGCGGTCAGTTACTGACAGATTATTCTGTGTCCTGCCAACCTGAAACATAATTGTTAAAACCGTTAATAGCAATAAATACTTTTTTGTATCCATTTTTAAATTATAAGGAATCAGAACTTCTTCTGGAGCTTTATCTCCCGTGATTTTTTATGAACAACAACATCGAGCTTCTCTTCCATACCCGGGATTAGTTTCAGATCGAACTGATCTTTATCGAGTTGGTAGCCCTGAGGAATACCATTAGGATAGACCTTTATGTGCCAGTCGCACGGCCTGAGATCGTCAAAACTGAAATTTCCTTCTCTTCCGGTCAATACCCTGAAGGTTTCCGTTCCATTCGCAGCTTCAATGATCAAATTTTCGATATCCTCTTTGATCGGATAATACCCTTTTTGACTGTTTTTTTCATCTTCCCTTATAACCAGACGACCTATGATCCTCGCAGACCGTGTTAATGTTAACTCGAACCGTGTTTTCTTTCCGGGCTCTATAATGATTCTATAAGGTCCCGGTACACCTGCAATGGCATTCAGTCCAACATTTGATTCATCCATAGCCAGAATATAAGTACCGATTTTAACCACAGGAAACTCAAAATTTCCTTTCTTGTCAGTCATTGCAATATTTCCATTCAGGTTAAGCATAATCCCATCCACATGATCAACTCCCATATTAATCACTTTCCCTACGAGACTACCAATATTATTTTTCTTTGATAGTGGGACATTTAAGGTGCAGGTATAACGAAACTGAATACTTAACTCCTTTTTATTCAATGAGTTTTTAACAAGATTATAATTACTGCTCAACTGAAATTCATTGTTACGATTCAATTGCTGATGCAATTGGAACGACAAAAGACTTCGATCACGATAATACTCTTTCAGTTCGTAGTTATTCTGATAATCAAATGATACATATGTTTTCTTTTTCAGATCAAGCTGAAGTGAACCCCCATAATAAAAACGCTGAAATCCGGTGATAAGATATTGTTTTCCCCCCTGGTAGTTTACAAATCCAGTCAGGGAGAATGAGGAACTGAGAGCATATTTCAAAGTGAAATTGCCATTATAAAAATCTGTCATGTCCCCATTATTTACCTCCATTAAGTTGTTGATCTTCCCTACTTCGCCCAGAATATTCAATGTTACACGTCGAATCCTGCTGATGAGTGTAACCCGGCCTGTATATTTTTTATAGTTGAAAAGGGGTTTTGGAGCCCTGTCTTCCAGCCCGTTGATATAGACCCCAAAACTCAAAGAATTCTTCGGACTCATTCTGTAGCCAATGAATGCATTCAGACTTTTACTGTAAGGGGCATTTGCATACATTGTGTCTAATGCCAGGTTAGAGCGGTTCAGATCGTAGTTCGCAGACAGACTAACCTTCTTTACCAGATTTGCAGTTAAACCAGTAGAGATATAGTTGGAGTTAGATATATAACCTGGGAAGCCGGGGTCTGCATGTGTATAGCTGAAATGTGAATTAAACAGTGTGTTGTTGATGTTGAGTGTCCCCCGATATGCTTTGGTCATCTGGTTCAGTTGTTGTCCTGCAGCCACCTCAAATTCTGTATTTCCCCATGAAAAAGGACTTACAAAACCCGAAAGTGTCATCAGGCTGATACTTTTATTATCGGTGCTAACCTTGGTCAGATAGCCTGCATCGAACCTGATCTTATTGTTGAACCTTAAACCTGTATAAAACGAAAAGATCTGTTTTATTTCGGGATAATATCTGGGTAAATGAAAGAACGAACCCACCGAAATTTTACCAAAATTATACTTAACGCCTATCCCCCGGCCACTTCTCGATGATTCAGTCAGATCGCTTAATCGGTAATTGTTATCACCGATCAAAATCTCAGCATGAGGAGAGTTGTAAGTCAAAAAATATTCATCGTTCAGACCCAGGATTGGATTACCTTCCCTGTTGGGGCCCCTGAGATGAAATTCCAGCCTCCTGTTTTTTGTCTCATTTAAAACCCCACCACCACGGATATCAAACATCTGACCATAGGCTTGTTGTACACCCCGGTTATCTGACACCACAATACCAGAGATCTTTATGGGTAGTCGGTTGTATCCATCAAATTTCTCATTTCCAGATGGGATCACATCAAATGAATAAGCTGCTGAACGCTCTGTTTCCGGCTTGTCAGAAATCGTTGCAGTCAGATTCACATTATACTGCGAATAATTATTGAGACTTTTGGGAACTGATAATGATACTTTTGCAAGAACAGCTGAATCTTTTGGGATTCTGCAATTACGGATCTCGGTTTTTTTATCATTCATGATAGTCGCAGTAACCCTGACCTCCAGATTAGACAAATTACGAATCAGGAATTTCACTCCCAGTGTGTCACCCGAAAACAGATAACCCGGAGCCTTAAGCTTATCGACCTGGATCTCATACCTGGGCATCACATAAATGGGTATGCTGACTTTCCCGATGGGTTGAGCTCCTTGATTTTCGAATACCTCCAATTCAACATTGTAGTCTCCGGATTTAATGCTTTCCGGAATATGAATACTGATGATTTTATTGATAGCGGAGTTTTTTTCTATTTGTGTCGGTATATAATTTGCAACCTGCTTCCAACTGCTATCGGGTGTGTTGAGTTTTACCTGAACTTCTCTTAATGTGTCTGTGTGGTTAGTAAGCATAATGAGAACATTCGAAGTAGATCCTGCAGCCATTTCTTTTCTTTTCCCGTTAAGCAATCTGACTTCCAGATCACCTGGGCCAGCAATTACTGTTAGACAGATAAGAGTAAAAAAAATAAGGCTGCAGAATCTTTCAACATTCATGTAATTTTAATATGAATGTTAAGTCTTTAAAAAAAGAGGGTGTATTCCAGTCCGAAAACGTCATTATCCAAACCGGCAGCTACAATCATTGCCTGATAGGTTTTACCTCCCGGAACTCCTTCCAGATCAAATCTGAATCTGGTTGAGGTGGTTGGATAGAGCCC
>Ga0209748_1001715_pt1 | contig 10760 bp, 11 predicted proteins | sample BarGraIncu00421A_FD_185490 | JGI IMG/M metagenome (GOLD analysis project Ga0209748, IMG submission 185490) | Arctic peat soil microbial communities from Barrow, Alaska - Barrow Graham LP Incubations 004-21A (SPAdes) (version 2) | ecosystem: Environmental > Terrestrial > Soil > Wetlands > Peat... | reverse complement strand
TTCTTTATTTTAATATGGTTGACTTTTAATTTTTGCCCGTCTCAGGAAAACTTTAGGTTAATTGATTACCAATCTCTTCTTCCCTGTCAGCAACACCTGCATCAACCCCTTTTTCTGTTCCCTTAGTCTTTCTGTTTTGGATTTGAGAAGTGAAATTTCTATGTCGGCTGCCTGTAACACTTTAGCAATGGCGGTTTGTTCTTCTTTCTGTGGAAGGGTAAAATTTGCAGATTTTAACGCATTCATTGACAGAACTAATTGTGAAGTTCCAATGCAATATTTCTTGAATTTGTATCGATAAGAGTTACAATACATTAAAATGAAATCTAAGTCTCCATTTTTAATTGTAAAGACTGGATAATAACCACTGATTAATCCAACAAAACCTAAGGTGTTTTTATTAAAGGTGAATAATCCATCATCACTTCTAGACCGATAGGTTAAATAATTAGGAGGAATAACATTGTAATCGGCATCTTCGCGATTTGTAATCCTATTATCTCCGTAGTAATCCGTTTGTTTCATTAGGCCTGCCTTTGCAGATGTTAGAACTTCATATTTAATCCCATCTTTTGGTTTTTCATTATAATCTTCAATAAAATATTCCAATTTAAAATTCTTCCATCCCACGCTAAACTCTTTTAGCCTCTTCTTCCTTGTAAATAATTTTTGCATTAACCATTTTTTCTGCAATTCTTTTTTTGCAATAAGCTGGTTGTTGGTGTTGATAGCTGAGTCCATCAGACCAAGGACATGGGAAATGGCTTTTTGCTCGGGGAGGGGAGGAACTGGAAGTTTAAGTTTTCTAACATCAGATGAATTTATTGCAGGATAATTTGAACCTACTAATAATTGATATAACTGTTTTGAAATTCCTGTACTAAAGAGATATTGAAATAGATATTCATTATTGCATTTTTTTGCAGTAATTACAGCAAACCCTGTGGAAGCAATTAAGTCCTTAACATCGTCTCTTATAAATGAAAAGCCCTGTAGATTTGGACGAACTGTTGACATTAAAACATCACCTTTATGTACAATTCTCCGAGCTCTTGAAGGAGCAGTTGCAAAAACCTGTTTAGTCGTTTCAATTTTAAAATCATCACTATCAACATCTGACAAAGAGATATAATCAAACTCATAATCTTTAGATGTCATGCCATTCAAACTTTCATTATCAATATCAGCAACATCTTCAAAATGTTTCACTTCCCAATCGTTTGGAATTTTGCTGAGGGGTGAGTCTTTATATGTTATGTTATTATTGTTCATCTGTCTGTAAGTTAATAAGATATCATTAAAAATGCACAATATCTTCGATTGTGATACCGTGCTAATACTTAGATATAATACTGAATATCAATATAATTAGTCATTTTATATAGTAATTATCTTTTTGGGGCATTCATCATATTTTACATACCCCAGCTGATTGGTTGTAAGTGTCGTTGATCCGATCTGAAAGTCATGTGTATTATTGTGATGGTGACCGAAAATCCAAAAGTCTGGTTTCGATTTTAAAATATCATCATGCATTTCAACTGCAAATGCTTCATTCAGGCGGTCACCTTTGTACTTTTCAGGATAATTCATAAAAGTTGGTATATGATGTGTAACAATTACTTTTTTCTCTGCTCCTTCTTTAGATATTTCCTCAAACAGGAAAGAGCGGCATTGTTCATGAAGGAAATTATAATGATCTGTAGTTAGTCCTCTCCGATTATATTTAATTGCATGAAAATCTGACAGACTTTGTTTTACTTCAAATTGGTTTCCGGGACTGATACTTGTCCAGAGGGTTGAGAAGATAAGTTTTACCTGCTCATGAATAACGGAAACATTATTCACAAGAAACAGGTTATCCCTTATTTTCTCATTAAAGGAACCTGTACGGGCTGAGATTTCAGAATTATAGTATTCATGATTACCCGGAATCCAATATGTGGTTTTAAAAGTATCTGAGATATAAGTGAAAAAATCAGAATATTTATCCATTACTGCAAACGGAACAATATCGCCGGCCAGCAATAAAACATCACCTTCCGGTAGCAGAGGGTTTCTTTTTAAGAATTCTCTGTTTTCCGGGAATTCCAGGTGTAAGTCGGAAGCATATTGTAGTTTCATTTTTTCTTTTTACCGGCTATTTTTTTCGGTTCATCTTTTTTGTCAAGCTTTTTAATACTGTCAGCTACAGGTAAATTCTCAGGCATAGTGCCACCAAGCTCCTGAATCGTCTTCCTTACTTTTTTTCCAACTTCAAAATGTGTTCGGTTTGCTTTTTGTTTTCCTTTTATGTTTTCTCTTTTCAGTTTTTCTTCTGTTTGTGTGGCACGAAAAAGATTTGCAGCCAGCTCAGTACTGCCCATATGATCTAAAATGCTTTCACTTTTCCTCAATCCTTTTCGCTTGTGAATTCCCTTTGCATCAAGACCTCCATACAAACCCATGTAACCATGATTCTGAAATATTGCATAATCAATTGGTTCTATTACACCTGCTCTTTTTGCTGCTTCGGCCAGATGTTTATTATGGTCAGCCATTTCTTTCCTAAGAAAAACTCGTTTCTCTTCTTCGGTATTCAATTGCTGGTAAGCCTGCATCTGTTGAATTTCCTGAAGTCTGGTTTGTACGGCAAAATAAGTTTGCCCAAGTGCCACAATTTCTTTGGCCGGATCGGCATTTTGAACAATCAGATAGCAAGCATATCTGGATAATTTTATATCTTCAATCTCTCTCTCAGCCTGAGACCCGATTGATACCATACCGAGGATATCCTCGAAATGGTTGTCAACAGCATAACCACTTTTTTTGCAGGCTTCCTTTGCACGGTCAATAACAGGTTTGAAATGTCTGTATTCCGAATATTCCAGAACTTTGCTTAAATCCCTGGCAGTCCAATATTCATTTTTGTTATAGCCGCTCCTTTTTATTTGTTCAAAAATAGTCAGGTTAGGATTTGATAATTTATTGTCCATCTGATTTTATGATTTAGTTGCTCCCAGTTCTGTTAAATACTTATTCAATTCGGCTTGCACTGTTTTTAATTCTCCCTCAAGTTTCTCAATTTCAATTTGTACAGCAGCAATATCGACTTCAGGTTCCTCCTCAAAAGTATCCACATAGCGGGGAATGTTTAGGTTGAATTCGTTTTCTTTTATTTCGTCGAATGTTGCTACAAAACTGAATTTATCTTCAACAATTCCAGCTGACAGTTTTCCTTCATTAAATTTCCGGTAAGTATCTACAATGTGTTCAATATCAGTGTGTCGTAGTTTATTTTGATTTTTAGCTGATTCGTAATGTTTACTTGCATCAATGAATAACACATTTTTGTTGTCACTTTTTCCCCTGTTAAAAATCAAGATGGCCGCCGGAATGCCGGTTCCGAAAAACAAATTTGACGGTAGACCTATAACTGCTTCCAGAATATTTTCTTCAATGGTTTTCTGACGTATTCTGCCCTCGCTGGCTCCACGGAAAAGCACTCCATGAGGTACAACTACACCTACTTTGCCTCTACCTTCGTAGGTAGTTTCGATCATGTGACTAATGAATGCCCAATCGCCTTTACTCTTTGGCGGTGTGCCTCTCCAGAACCGATTATACTTATCAGTTTCAGGATCAAAGCTATCACTTGATTTATTTTCCTCTTTATCATCACTCTTACCCCACTTGTCCAGAGAGAAAGGAGGATTTGCTACCACTGTATCAAACTTCATAAGAGCATCACCTTCTTTGAGTTTCGGGTTTCGGATTGTATCTCCCCATCGAATGGTAGCGTTATCAAAGCCATGTAAAAACATATTCATAACTGCCAGAGCCCAGGTGCTTCCATTGGCTTCCTGTCCATAAAGCGAAAAATTATCTGAACCAACTTCTTCTCCGGCCTTAATCAGCAAGGAAGCCGAACCACAAGTCGGGTCGCAAATACGTGAACCAGGTTTTGATTTGGTAAGTTTAGCGATGAGGGTTGATACTTCTTTCGGAGTAAAAAACTCGCCTGCTTTTTTACCTGCATCACTAGCGAAATTCTCAATCAGGAACATGTATGCACCGCCAATAATATCAATGCCTTCAAGATGTGACGGTTTAAGGTTTAATGTTTCTTTATTAAAATCGAGCAAAAGGTTTTTCAGCCTGGTGTTCTTATCCTTTGTATCGCCTAATACACTGCTGTTGAAATTTATGTTCTGGAATATTCCTGCACCATCTTCGCTATATAGTTTGTCACGGTTGGCTTCCACCAGATCTTCCAATGCAATATCTATTAACTCGCCAATATTAAGTTCGTTTCTGTGGTCAAACAAATAGTTGAAATGGCTTTGTTCAGGCACCACAAAACGTTCGTGCTTCATTGCTCGGTCAGCACGTTCTTTGTCACCGCTATATTTTTTCAAATGAGATTCATATTTATCATCATGCACATCACTCAGATATTTTACAAAAAGCATAGTAAGCACATAATCCTTATAAACACTTGGGTCAATGCTTCCACGAAATGTGTCACAAGCTTTCCAGACTGCGTCGTTAATATCTTTTTGCGTTATTTTTTTTGTCATGTTAATGGTTTATAGCGTTAGTTATTTGTTGTTGAATTTGCTTTTCCCTGAGCATTTCAATTTGCTGCTGCAGTTTTTTTTCTGAGTTTCTGAGATATGTAATTTTTAAAATCAATTTTTGAGTATTCAAATCCGGGATGGATAAGTCCAATTCATCAAGCACAGTTTTTGAGATGGAAACTATAGAACTTCCTACTGCCTGACTTTTCAGGTAATTCTGAGATGAAACCTTGTTGAGATACCATGTCAAATACTCCGGCAGAATTTTGTCTTGAAAATCCTCATTTAAACGAATCACAAAGAACGAAGTGGAAGCTACTGCAGGTTTGTTTTTACTTTCATAGAGAGCTGCAAAATTTTTTGTTCCTTTCGCAGCAAATATTATATCACCATTCTGTAATAAATGTTTTTCAGAAATGCCTTCGGCTTTTAAATCAGGGTATAAAGAGCTTCTAAGGATTCCATTTTCATCAAAATGCTTTGACTGCAGGTACACAATCTGACCTTCCTTAATTGGTTTCGCAAAGACCCCGGTTTGAATAAAAGCGATATGTTTTAATGCTACATTCAAAATATATATTTAAGTAATGCGGCTACAAAGATGGGTAAAATATTCCTATCTACAAATATATTTCGATATATTATTGAGTAGTGGTTCTACAAAGTTAAGTTATGATCCTGTCAGAAATTAATAAAAGAAGTATCAGTAAAAAATAGGCATCCAGAATAATTGAATATCTCCTGTAGTTATTTTTATCGGCCCCAATCCTGATCAGGTCTATAAATTGCCAGACCATATATATAGATACAGCTACAAGAATAATATTTATCACTGGATTTTGAATGATCTCAAAACAGCATAGGAAGAGTGCTGCAACAACCGAAGATACCACCCAGGTAAACGTTATCCTTTTAATCTGTGATCTGTTAAAAACATCAGTAAGCGCAGGAATCCCGGCCAGTTTATACTCTTCCCCATATTTGAGAATCAGTAACCAGAAATGAGGAATTTGTCCTATAAAAAGCAGAAATTCAATAAATATTATAGGTTTTTCCCATAAACCACCACCCGCCGCGACCCATCCGATAAGCGGTGGTAATGCACCTGTGATTGCGCCAGGGATGACGGCAAAAGCCGTAATCTTCTTGGCATAAGTATATATCCCATTGTACCAGGCTATGGTAATCAAGCCGATCAGAGCAGCTTTTATGTTGCCTGCATAATAAACAACAGTTATGCCTGATATAAGACTTAATAAAAAGAATAATATTGCATTCTTAAATCTGATCCTTTTGGAAGGGAGCGGTCGATTGCATGTCCTGGACATTTTGCTGTCCAATTCAACTTCCTGGATCTGATTAAGAACCGAAGCGGAGATTGCCATCAGAAGAATCCCTAAACTTGTAATGAAAATTTTTAAAGAAAAATGCGGATCAAACGCAAAATACCCGGTGAATCCTGTCAGGCTTACCGGAATCATAATTTTAAGCTTTGATAACTCCAGCCAATCCTTAAGTTTATGTTCCGGTTTATTTGTCATTAATAGTTTTAAGGTACTCGATTATTTTTGCAATATCATCATCACTTATGGTGCTCCTGTAACTCTGCATCAGGTTTGCGGGGAATCCTTTTGTAATGTCGGCATTTGGTAAGAGGATGGATCTTTTTACATATTCGGGATCTACCGTAACAGTTATTTCCTTACCATCTCTTATTACGACTTGTTGTGACCCATACAAATTAAAATAACTGGGACCAATAAGTTTTGTACCATCAGTAGTATGACATGCAAAGCAACCCTGAGATTTCATGATTGCCTCTCCGATTTCTGCCGGACTCGCATTTGCCGATACAGCTAACGGCTTCGCACTTTCAGCATACCATGAATTGAATTTTACTTTCGACATGACATTCACAGTTGAATGCATATAGGAATGCTGCAATCCACAGTATTCCGCACAAAAGATTTTATATTTGCCTTCAACCTCAGGTAGAAACCACATGAACTTTTGCCTTCCGGGTATTATATCGGATTTTATCCTGAAATCGGGAATGAATAAGCTGTGAATTACATCTAATGAAACCAGGTTAATTTTAACCGGTGTATTCACAGGTACTATCAGATCGGGGCTTTGTTTTCCATTTTCATAAATAAACATAAAACTCCACATCCTTGCAACACTTGTAATGTTCATGGCATCCTTCGGTGGTCTGGTTGTTGGTTTCCATCCCGCCCAGCCAAAATAAAACATCACAAGTGATAATATAACCGGAATTACGGTCCATACTATCTCAAGAGGAGTATTCCCTTCGATCTGAGTTGCAACCGGATTTTTCTTCTTATTGTAACGGAAGACAAAATATAGCATGGTAACAGTAAGCCCTATCAGAAGTAAAAATGAAACACCGGCAATAAAGTAAAAAGCAGTATTAAATGTCGAAACATAATTTGAAACTTCGGGTCCGGTAGTTGAATACATACTTTATTATCTATTGAGGTAATCCAGAAGAGTAATAGTTATTACAGCGCATAAGAGGCATATAACACCTATGACAGCAATTGAAAACATTTTATTCTCAAATTTCAGATGCATGAAAATACGCAAGACAAAAGAGGATTTAACCGCAGCAATAACAAGGGCCATAGCAACTGTAAGAGTCCCTAGCGAAATTTGTGTAAGAGTCACTGAAGTGAGAGTAAGAGCTATTAATCCTGCCAACACAAACAGAAATGTTCTATAAGGAATTATATGATTTTTTTCATTTTCCATACACTTCAGCACTCTTAAGTAATAAGATAAAACAAGGGAAAGAGAAAAATCCAGATAAGGTCAACAAGATGCCAGTATAACCCGCTGTTTTCAAGTAAAACATAATTTTCAGAATTGATCCTGTTTCGAGTAATTGATACTGCAATAACTATTATAAAGATCAATCCTATTATAATGTGAAGGGCATGAAGCCCTGTCATAAAAAAGTACAGACCATAGAAGAGCACGTCCCCATGGCCACGCAAAGCAAGTATAGAAGAGCCGGGATAAATATGTTCCTTAATGTGTTCACCCCATTCAAAGTATTTATTTACGAGAAACGCCAGGCCAAGAAGGATTGTTATTATGAGGAGTATAAGTGCCAGTTTCCTGTTCTTCTTCTGAATGGCTGTTATTGACATTGCAATTGTCGTACTGCTGATGAGGAGAATAATAGTATTGATTGTGCCGATAAAAACGCTTAATTCCTTCGCAGCAAGATGAAACGCGACAGGATTCATAAACCTGTATACTGAGTAAACGATAAAAAGCCCACCGAATAAAAGCATTTCAGTAAAAAGAAATAGCCACATCCCGGTTTTAGATGCCAGATCATCTCGGTGTGTCACTGATATCGTACTCATTAGTAATTATATGGTCCTTTTGTTATAAATGGGATGTCCTTAAAATTTTCAACCGGCGGAGGGGAAGGAATTGTCCATTCCAGGGTCTTTCCACCCCAGGGATCGGAAGGTGCCTTGGTTCCGCTCTTCAGCGAAGCAAATAAGTTAATAATAATTATACCTAATCCCGAGTATAGAACCCACGAGCCCATTGTTGAAATAATATTTCCTGTATGAAAGATTTCATCATAATCGTAGTACCTTCTTGGCATCCCTTTATATCCCAGGTAGAACATCATACCATATAGGACAATAAAACCTGTGAAAAACAGGAACAGCCCAATATTTGCCCATCTTTGATCAAACATTTTACCTGTGATTTTAGGATACCAGTAATGCATGGCGCCAAAAAACGCAAATCCAGTTCCTCCGAAAACGATAAAGTGGAAATGAGCAAGAACGAAATGGGTATTATGCAAGTGAATGTCAGTAGCAAGTGATCCAAGAATGAGTCCTGAAAATCCGCCTATCATGAATACAAAGATGAAGCCCATGGCCCAGTAGAATGGAGTTTGCAGATCAATTGACCCTTTATGCATGGTAGAAATCCAGTTAAAAACTTTTACGGCGCTCGGAATTGCTACAAGAAATGTCAGAAGTGAAAATGTATAAAGAGCGGTACCGCTCATTCCTGAGGTGAACATATGGTGTCCCCATACAAAATAACCTACAAAGGCAATTGCAAGGGATGAAGCAACAATGAAGTTATAACCGAATATTGTTTTATGTGAGAAAGTCGGTATAATTTCAGAAATTGCCCCCATTGCGGGTAATATCATAATATAGACTGCAGGATGACTGTAGGTCCAGAATAAATGTTGATAGAGTATCGGATCGCCACCTAAAGTAGGATCGAAAAATCCAATATGCAAGGTTCTTTCAGCTACAATCATAAGTAATGTGATTCCGATAATCGGGGTGGCCAGAAGCTGTACCCATCCAGTAGCATATAATGTCCATGGGAATAAAGGCATCTTGAGCCATGTCATTCCTGGGGCACGCATCCTGTGAATAGTCACTAAGAAATTCAATCCGGTAAGTATAGATGAAAACCCGAGGACAAATGCTCCAAAAACTGCCGGGAGCATATTTCCGGCTGTTCTGAAACTATATGGAGCATAGAATGTCCATCCTGTATCAGGAGGCCCCTGTCCTGTAAACTGTGAGATCAGAACCAATGAAACCCCGGTGACATAGAAATACCATGACAATAGATTTAATCTTGGAAATGCAACATCTTTAGCCCCGATCATAATTGGAAGAAGGAAATTACCGAAAACAGCCGGCAGACCCGGAATGACGACGGCAAAGATCATTATAATGCCATGCAATGTAAAAAAAGCATTATAAGTTTGAGCTGTCATAATGGTTTTTCCCGGTGCGATGAGCTCAAATTTCATTAATAAGCCAAGAGTAGCTCCGATTGCAAAAAATGTAAGGATAGAGAAAAGATATAATAGAGCAATCCTTTTATGATCAGTTGACAGGATCCAGGAAAATATGCCCTTATATTTTCCTTTATACTCCAGATAACTGGGTTCCTCAAAAGTTTCCTGAGTACTCATTTATTTAACCTGGTTTTTAATTTTATTCTGGACAGGGAAAGGAATAAAAATATTAAAACGACAAAAAATAAAATTACGATTGCAGAAACTCTTGTCACATTAAAAACAAATTGGTTACCCTTTGTATCATATGAATAACAAATGGCGAGCAACCGGTTTATACTGGGACCGATTTTACCTTTTGCAGCCTCTACCATTGTGATTTTGATATCAAATGGCAGAAAATCAATTCCCCTCAGATAACGAATAATCTTTCCATCCGAACCAAGTGCTATCAGGCCTGTAGGATGTACATACTGATTGTTTATCTTCTCATAATTGAACCCTACAGATTTGGTTAGTTTAGCAATGTTCAGGCTATCGGATACAAAAAAACGCCAGTACTTTGCTGCCTCTTTATTCTTCATCATACTGACGTACGCAGCTTTCTTTTTGATACCCAGATCGATCTTTTCTGTGGGATCGAAGCTGATTGTTAAAACTTCGTAGTCCTTCCCCGGTTTAAGATCGACTTCATCAATGAATTTAGAGACCCCAAACATAAGAGGACTACATGTTCCTGCGCATTCATAATAAACCAGATTAAGAATAGCAGGTTTGTCCAGTACATCTTTTAACAATACTGTATCGCCATTCTCATTGACCAGTTTTGTATCAAGAGCAGCATATTGGCCTTGTTTCTCAATGAAACTTACCTGCATTTGCTTATCAAACAACGACGTTTGACAAAAAGATTCAGTACTAACAAAAAATAATAATAATGCGGCAAACAGCTTTATGTAACACATAACAGAACTTAACTATTAAAGTGTTATAAAGATATAATAATTTTTTTTTGCCAAACAGAACTTAATCTTCGATTCTCTATTCCGGCTGTTTTATTTGTTTCTCTTCTTCGGAATAGATTCCTGCTATCATTAATGATCCTCCCATTAGTGAGATATCTTTTAAAAGAGCAATTATTGAAACTGTTTTGTCGGCATCAGTAAAAAGATGAGGAATGTGTATTGTAACTATAAAAATGAAAAGAAGGATTGCAAGCATTATTGTGGAGAACCGCACAAATTTTTTAGTTATTATACTTATGCTCGCAGCTATAAGCATTATACCTGTAAGGATAATTGTGTATGCTCCGAGCGGGACAAAAGAAGTCAACACTCCGAGATAATAGTCTGTCATCAGGAAATGGTTAATCCCGAATA